>OCZT010002366.1_pt1 | contig 19464 bp, 22 predicted proteins | sample 1539031 | NCBI WGS metagenome assembly OCZT01 (sample SAMEA3539308, study PRJEB22396) | soil metagenome | biome: tundra; feature: field; material: soil | place: USA | collected 2010-05 | depth 0.15 m | reverse complement strand
AGCGACTGCTCGGAGATGCGTGCCGCGCGATTCGCCGAGCGCGTCGAGGAGAACGTCGCGACGGCAAGGATCAGCGTCCACCGGCGGTGGCCAGCGACGCAATCGTGCTCGTATCGGCCATCGCCCGGAGGCTACTAGCGGGAGATCAGCCGATGCCAGAACGACACCGATGGATGAATCGTCTGGTCGGCCGCATGACGGAGCACACGCTGAAGCGTGACGGCCGCTCCGCGCTCCTCCTCGAGTGCGATGAGCAGCTCGACTTCACTTCCGCGGACGATCAGGTTGGTCTCACCGAGACCGCTGAGCGAGGCTATGGCGGCCGCGTTGTCGGCCAGCACGGGCGCGAGAAACGTGCGGATCCCCTCCTCGCGTGCGCGTTCGGCGAGGGCGCTGAGAAGCCCCGCGCCCACCCCACGGCCCTGCCAGTCGTCGATCACGACGACCGCCGGTTCCGCGACATCGCGGTCGCCGTCGATGCGTACGAAGCGCGCCACGTCGACACCCTCACCGGTATCCCGCTCGAAAGCGACGAGCGCCTCGTGATCGTGGTGGTCGACCTCTGTGAGGTACTCGAGTTGCGACTCACTGAGACGTGAGATCGGTGCGAAGAACCGCCGGTAGCGTGACTCGGGGCCCATGCGCTCGAGACCGTCCTCCAGAACGGCGCGATCCTCAGGTCGAATCGGGCGGATCTCGATCACGGTGCCGTCGCGCAGCTCGATCTGGCCGACCATGCGCTGGACGCTAGCGGGACTGCGCCCGAAGTCGACGTGTACGTCCTGCGCGGTTGCTGCACGAAGGCCTCCGACCGGCGACGAAGCAGGCCCAGCCCGGGCTCTTATCGGACCGCGAGAAAAGCGCGACTCGTGAGCGCCTTTTGAAGTACCGCTACCGGGATTCGAAACGCGACGGCCCGATGGTGCAATCCCTCTCGTAGAGCCAGACTTGGCTCGTGTGGAGGGATAGCGCCGAGGTGACGATGTTGTGGAGTGCTGCCGAGTCGCGTGGAGGAACGACACGAAGGGCGCGAGAATGGCGCGAGAACGCTGACGCTCGGCTACGCGGCGCCTTTGACGGCCACTAATGCGCCGACCCGGGCCGCTCTCAGGCGCCGAACCCGAACTTGCAAAGGCTCTTCGTTCCTGACCATGAAGACCATGGCCCAAGCGATCCTTCGGGACGCTCCGGATTGCGAACCGAGAGATGGGCGTAGGCGCGAGGCCCCTTCGCGGTGCATTTGCCGAGGCCTGAGGCGCGCAGGACCACTAGGACCGGCTCGCTGTAGTAGCCGCCGTGAGGCTTGAAGATGAACGTGAGCCCGTACCCGATCGCGGTGCTCCCGCCCCAACTTGCCCATTGGATTTCCTTCACGAGTCCGCTCGGGTCGCCGCCGTTGAAGATCCGCGTTGGCCTCGACGTGCCCCATCCTTCGCCGCCCTGCCCGGCGAACGCGGCCGAGCCGAGCACCACCGTGGAGGCTGTGCTGCCGCTCGCCGCGAGTGACGCAGCGGCCACCGAAACCCCGGCGGCGAAGACTACGGCTACAAGTGCGAGTCGGGCACGCATGGACTGACCTCCGAGCCGGGGACGGGCGATGACGCAGCGTACCCCAGCAACTGTCCGTGCTGGCACCCGTGAGCCGGGCTATGAGGCGGATCGAGCGGACCGACGGCCAAATCACCCTGCCCCGCCCGCCAACGGCCTCAGACCGCCTCCCATGCGAACCTGTCCAGCATCTTGATCCCGCCCGTTCTCCCCGAAGGGACTCTCGCCGCCGCGCGAGCCCACCGGCTCACCGAAGCTGTGCTCCGCGCTGAGGTGCCCGCGTACGTAACCGAGCGCGGAGAGAGCGTCACATCGACAGTCAACGCGCATATAGCTGGCGCGTTCGGCAGCGGGCCGTTCGGGCTCATCGGCTTCGGCGGTGGACCCGTCCTCGGCGTCTGGTGGGCCGATCGTGACTCCATCGGATACATGCCGCCAGAGGCGCGGAGCGAGCGGCAGCGCGCCCTCATAGTGCAGCAGGAGGAGTCATACGACAAAGAGATCGCCGGGCAGGATCTTCGCCCTCCACTCGAACGCGCCTTCGCGTTCCTTCGTGGGGCGGCTGGGACCGAGCCTCCGCCGCCCCCTGAGATCGACCTCGGCGCGAAGCATGGGGGCCCCGCCGATGAGTGAGTTGGCCGCCTTCGAGGGCGGTCTCAGCCTCGCGGCTTCACTACGCGCGAGCGAGGCGCTCACCGGCCTCGTAGAAGAGCGCCTCCCGCTCCAGGTCGCAGGCGGCGGCGGGCCGCCGGAGCCGATGCGCGTCATCGGACCGGCGATGCTCGCGCGCGGGGCCGGGACCGTGCAGGCGCTCGCGGCGCTCGCGCCCCTCGACCGCGAGGCCGACGCCGGGGTCTTACTTCGCGTGCTGCTGGAGCATGTAATTACGTTCGCCTGGCTCTCCGCCGACCCCGATCACCAGCGGTTCCTGCTGTGGCTCAAGGAGGACGGCAGGCAGCGGCTCGCTATGCATAACGACCTGCCTTCGAGCGTCGGCGCCCTTCTCTCGCAGAGATGCACGCGTTCTTCAGCGGGATCAAAGAGCGGGTCGATGGTGCGTTCCCGAACGTGCGCGAACGCGCAGCGCAAGCCGACGGGGATTGGGCGTCGCGCCTTCCCGGCGTGATGCGCCCCGGCAACGATTGGGGATCGTTCCTTGGGCTCTACCAGGTCGTGTTTCGCTCGATGAGCGCGTTTACGCACGCCGGGCCCCTGAGCTTGAACGCCGTCATGCGCCGAACGGGCTCGGGGGACGTGGTGGAGATGGAGACGAGGCAGGGCGTGCGCTCGGCCGTGAGGTTCGCTCCTATGGCGTTCGGACTGGGCCTCTACGTGTCGTCGGTCGCGCAGGGCTGGCCGAGCAGGGAAGCGCTCGACCAGCAGCGTCTCCTCCTGGGAGGGGACGGCCGCGAGGGCGACATCTGCGCGGGTCACTGACATCCCGGCAATCCTACGCCAGGACCGCCCGTGTTGTCCCAAACGCTGGCCCCGGAGGGGGACTCCGAACGGCGATGCGCAGCTGACCTCCGCCTTCGAGACTCGGGCTTACGGTCGAGCCGGCCGGGGACCAGCTCTGGCGCCTGCCCCGCGAGCCTGATCCACGCATAGACGGCCGACACCCCGACAGAACTTGCGCACCCCACAGGGCGCGTCGCGGCTGAGCCCGTGGGTCCACGTCTCAGGGCTTCAGAGAGAACGGCGGGTAGCGGTCGGTGGTGAGCAGGAACGCGTAGGCGGTGACGCGCAGTCCCCAGCGCCCGACGCCGACGATGTAGTCGAACAGGCCGCGTGGGTAGCGTCCGGTGATGAGGATCGCGAACCAGGCGATCACGACGCTCACGAACGCGCCGAGTGCGAGGAACGCGAGCACCACATAGTGAGGGATTGCCAGGAGCCACTTGACGAGCGGGAGCCAACGGTTGAGGTCGTTTGGCACGTCCGGGTAGTCGAGGTCCAGGTGCAGCGACTGCTGCTCGTCGGTGGACGGGTAGCGATCGTCGAGCAGCGCCGCGTAGATCGTGACGCGCGAGGAGAACCGTGTCAGCTGGAGGTTCCAGTCGAACCACCAGCGGGGATACTTCTGCCGGAAGAGGATCATCAGCAGCGGTCCGGCGAACAGCACCCCGCCGGCGCCGGTGGCCACCGTCGTTGTGTCCGACCCGGCACCGCCGGAGTAGGTCTGGGTGGCTCCGGCGACGGTCCCGAGCACGATGGCAATCGGGATGATCGTAAACACGCGGAAGAACGTCGTGAGCCGGCTGAGCGGACGGTCTGGGTAGTCGACGTCGAGCGTCGCGGGATAGCTGGAGGCGGCGTGGGAGGTGTCCATCGTCAGTCCTTTATGGTCGGGGGCGTGACGCTCTTACCATGACGCGCTCGCGAAGCAGACGTATCCGCGTTACTGCGCAACGCCGCAGGCGCGAACTACGTTCGTGACCCACAGAAGGTCGCAGTCCTCGCATCTGTGCCGCTCGTGGACCCGAGACCGCACAGCGAGGCGGCGCTCGCCGCGGAGGCTCGCCACCGACACAGCGAACCGGAGCTCCTACGCTGGAGAAGATGCCCGACCAACGCCCGCACGAGTCGCCGGAGCCCACCAGGCCTACGAGCGCGGCCAGCGAGCCCGTGGAGGTCGTGCCTGATCTCGATGGCGTCGATGCCGAGCAAGGTCCCGCTAGCGACTGAAGAGGTCCTGCATCGCCCGAAGGTCGCCTGCCATCGGCCTCAATCGCCGTATGTGGCGCGATCGTTGAACAGCATCCGTGCGGTCGCCTGCACAAGCTGGCTCGACACGGCGTCGCCCGAACTCTGCGCCGCGACCCGCACGCAGTTCGCCCACCGGACCCGGTCCGCCTCGGTCTCAACGTAGAACGGAAGAGGGATGCCGTGAACGCAGTCGGTGCCATCGACCCGTTCGATCAGGGCGAGACTTTCCTCGGGCGTCCACCGCTCTTTCAACGGGAACTCCCGCAACTGTTCGGCCGTTAGTTGGCTCATCCGGGGCCTCCGATCGTGGCGGGGTTCGCAGGCACCCGACGGTAGCTGCTCCGACCGGCGGCATCGGCACAACCACCGTGATCGCCACGGCGATGCGCGCGAGCTCCTCGTGCTCCCCGATGTTCGTGATCGCAGCGGGGACGTTCGCCGAGCTTGACGCCAAAGCACGGTAGGTCCTCATCGGCTCACGCGCGCGGGTTAGGGGTTGCTCCTGGCCTCCGTCCGGTTGCGCGATCCGCGCCTGGCATGGCTAACCGAGTCAGGCTCTCACCCCAACAAGGGGGTCCCCTTTTCAACCGGCCAAGGGTGGGGAGTATTCAGGCGGCGCCTACACGGAGTCGCCACCAGCTAGCTGTGCAGCTCGCCCTGCGTCACGCCTCCAGCGGTAGAGCCGTCATCGTTCTTCACCCAGCCGGAGACGCCAGGTTCGGTCGGCTCCTCCCAGTGGTAGTTCTCTATGTGCTCCCGTTGCATTTCCTCGTCTTGCTGCTGCACCCACGGCGGACGCCGATCGCGCATTCCGCAGATCCCCGGATCCCGTCGCAGCTCCTCCTCCCACAGCTCCAGGGCGCGCTGCTCTTCGCCAGCCTCGTGCGCTTCGACTGCCGATAGCGAGGGTCGATACCTCGTCTCTCCGATATCGCGCGCCATGCGGATCTCGTCGTCGGTGAGTTCGATCTGTGTCATCGTGATGCCTTTCTGTCGCTGTTGGTATTGACGCTCGGGCCGACTAGGCGGGGTGGCGGGATCGAGAAGGCCGTAGGTGGGGTCACGCGTTCACCGTCGCGCCCGGCCGATCACCTCTTCGACGTGCCTACGCCATTCGCGGCGCAGCGAGGGCACGGCCCACGCCGATAGCCATCTGCGCCCGGCGTCGCTCATCTCGCCGTGGACCGTGATCTCGCCGTTCTTGAGCAGCATGACGCTCGTGCGCCCGCGTCGGCGGAAGAACGGCCGCCGTTCGAGGATTTCGCTCGGATTGCTCCGGTAGGTCGCGCCGCTGTTGACCTCGGCCAGCCCGTGCAGGTAGTCGTCACCGTCCGCGGGCGTTAGGCGCACCGCCTCGCGGGCCGGTTCGAGCAGGTTTGCTTCCTGCGCCGGGAGGCGGATCGGCGTGAGCCGAGCTTCGCCCGAGATGACCACCGCTCGACCGCGGCGCAGCGCGATCACCACGAGCCCGAGGCGCGTCGGCACCTCGACCCTCGGCACAGTCCAGAGGATCGTGCTCACGAACCCACCGCCGCCAGCGCCGAGCGCTCGCCCGTCATCCGGTCAAGGTAGTCGTTTGCCGCCGCGGCGACCTCGTCTATCCCGCCCGGCATGGTGTGGCCGTAGGTGTCGAAGGTCATCGTGATGCTTGCTGCCCAATCGCTTGGGCCGCGCTTGCGCCTACGAGGCACGAGGCGCTCCACAGGGGTGACGTCACCCGCAAGTTCGGCGAATCCGCGCAAATCGAGGCTAATCCGCTCCCTCACTCCTGGGCCCCTAGACGGCCCGCATCCCCGATGAATACAGGGATCGCGCCCTATCTCGGGCTCGCGCACCTCGCGTCTTGTAAACAGGGGGTCACGGGTTCGAGTCCCGTCTCCGGCTCTCGGAGGGCAAGGCCCGCCCGCTCGGCCGCTACTGGCCGTCAACCGTGGACGGTTTGATCCGCCTGCGGACTGGCGGAGCGCCCGCACTCCGCAGTCCTGAGTGCCTTGATGGGTGTGGACTGTCTGCTGCGCCCACGCGGCTGAGTTAGGAGCGGAGCCCGAGCCACGGGGGCTGCTGCTTGGACTGAGGGCGAGCTGTCGCTTCTGCCTGCGAGGCTCGCTCGCCCACCGATGGGTGGCGCGGTTGCGGGCGGCGGTCGTCGACGGTGTCGCTCAAGCGTCTGTGGATAGGAGCGAGAGGAGTGCGGCTCGCTGGGCTGGTGTGCCGCCCTCGGCGATGATCCATGCCGGCCCGGCCCGCCGGGCGCTGACGTTGTGGTTTGCGAACTCCTGCTGGCGGGTGGTCGTGTTGAATGCTTGCCCGCCGCCGTCGATGAAGACGGACATTCCGTGGGGGAACCCGATGTTGCCGAGTTCGTGTCCGGTAACTAGCCCCGGGTGCGCGGGGTCGGGCTGGAGCTCCGGGAGCGGCGGTGCTGGCCGCTTGGCATTCGTGGCGTCGACGAGGACCGCGACGCCGAGGGTCGTTCCGTCGAGCTTGTATGTCGCGTTGGCACACGCCAGGAACGCGCCGGGCTGACGGCGTGGCCACGGCACGGGCGTCGTGAGCGTCTCGGTCAGCGGGACCAGGTGCGAGACCGTTGATGGGCGCACCGCGCACGCTGACGTGCCCGGGTTGCGCGGATCCACGACGATCTGCAGCAGATGCTCAACGGCGGTCTCGCGTGTTATCAGCGGGATGGAGACTTCCTGGCCGTTTGCATCAAACAGCTTCGGCAGCCCGGGCGGACCATGACCAACGCGGCCATCGGGGCCGGTGATGAAGTACGCGCGGGTCCCCGCCGGCAAGCGTGGGCTGCTGACTGGCACGACGACTTTCCCGTCCCAGTGGACCGATGCCACGTCGGAGGAGACGACTCCATAAGTGTAGTCGCCGCTCGGATCGCCGAAGCCATCGCCGCCTGCGATCGCGGGTCCGCTGGACTCGACTGCCCCGCAGCTGTAGTCGGTCGCTTCACGGGAGCTGCGGCTGTCGAAAACGGCGCTCGAGCACCATCCACTCCAGCCGACCGTCATGTAGGGAAAGACGCTGACGCGATAGTGGCTCGCCCCGAGCCTGGAGGGTCCGTGCGCGAGGGTGCCGCTCAGCGGCTTGGAGCGGCTCAGCGTGATCACGGCACCGGCCGTGGTGCCGCCTATGAGCAGGACCGCTACGGCCGCCATGAGCGCCCGGCGGGCGCCCGGGTGAGCGCTACGCGAGCCGCAGGCTGCCTGTTCCTGGCGGCGTGCGCCATCGATGAGTATGCGTTGAAGCTCCGGAAGTCTCATGCGCTCTCCTCTAGTCGTTCTCGCAGCGCCCGCAGCCCCCGGCTCACGCGTTGGCGGACAACGCTGGGTGAGCAGCGCAGCGCCGTGGCGAGCTCCTCGTACTCGGCTTCTTCGAGCACCCGTCCGTGCACCGCGATCCTTTGATCCTGGGGGAGGCCGTCGAGCGCCGCGAGCGCCACATCGCCGGTGAGTTCTTCGATCCTCGTGATCGCCTCGTCGTCGAGCGCCAGGCGTTCCAGGCTCAGCTGACGTCGGGTGCTGTCATCGACGCGTCCGTGGGCGAGGCTGTCAGCGAGGACATGGCGAGCGATCCCGTACAGCCAGCCTCGAGGCTCACCGCGTGACGCATCAAACACGTGGCGGCCCGCGAGCGCGCGCGCAAACGTCTCCGCCGTGAGGTCGGCGGCGATCTCAGCGCCACCACAGCCGCACAGGAACACCGAGAGCACGAAGTCCTCGTGGCGCGCGTAGAACTGCCCGAATCCCTCAGCGTCCCCGGCGAGGAGCTCGACATCGACGTGTTGATCCGCGAGACCCATCTGATTGTTCTTCCCATTACGGCGCCCGTTTGTGACCAAGACGATGATTGGTCGCATGCCGCGATGTGCTCGCCACGATCAAACGCGGGTCGCCGCAAGGCCCTGCTCTGGACCGGCTGCGGCTCTTGGCTTGCCCAAGCGGTTCTTAGGACCCTCCAGTGCTCTCAGGCGCCCTCACAAGACGCTCGGCCTGGGAGAGTCTTGGGAGAGGTGTCGCCGTGCTGCCGCGGTGGAGTGAGCGTCGTCAACGATGATTCCCGGAGGGTCACCTCGTCTCAGGCGAAGTTCGCGCACGGCACGACGGAGCGGACGCGCTCGCTCTCGCCGAGCATCGGCTACGCCCGAGCTCCGGGGTACGCTTCTACGGCACGAAGACATCTGTTGCGCCGACCGGTATTTCCGCGCTCTGCCCTGGCAGTCCAGGGACGGGCATCGATCCGGAGGGTCCGTTCACGGTGACGAGCCCGACGGTGATGTGGGAGCGCCCGGGGCATTCCGTGTTCACGAACGTCGTGAACCGGACGTGCTGGCCGACGCGTAGGTTGGTCTGGGTCGGGCCGAAGCTCCCGCCTCCGGGGCCCGGGCATTTCGGGTTGGATCGGTCGTGCGCGTCGCTGACGTTGATCTCGTAGTGGCGATCGAAGTTGGTAACCGCAGCTCGCGCGGTGAATTGGATGACGAGCAGGGTCTCCGGTGGTCCGCCGCGCATACTTATGCGTGTGTAGCCCTTTGGGATCGAGCGGTCGCAGGGGACGGTGCTTTCGAGTCGTTCGCAGTAGTGGCGGGCGACCTCGATGTGCGCGCTCACGGGGCTGGCGATCTCGGCTGGGGTGATGGCGTGTTCTCCGCTGAGGGGGCTGTATCCGACTGCGGGGCAGCGCGGGCCGCGTTCCTCGGCGCGGAGGATGGGGGCGCGCAAGGCCTCGAACGCTCGCTGTTGTGCGGGTGTGAGCTTGTGGATGGACCCGCGCATGTAGCGTTCGTGGTAGTAGCGCGTGCGGTAGACGTCGGGGAGCCGGATGCGAACGAGCGCACGCATCTTGGATTCCTGGAGGGCCCGTAGTTCGGCCGCTTGGGCTGGGGAGGGCAGCCTGCACGGCGGCGCGTTCGTGTAGGTGACGGTGCGGATCGCGGGGGACGGCTCCAGTTCGGGGCCGACCACCATGTCGCCGCTTTCGCTGCGGACGCAGGATATTTCGGGAGGCGCGCAACGCTCCCTGCTGTGCGGCAGCACGATCAGATACGCGCCGTCCTGGCCGGCGGTGGGTACCGTGGTTAGCTGCCTGGCAGGGGTGGCGTAGGTGATGCTCGTGGCGTCAGGTCCCAGGAGCCCGAAGTAGAGGTCACGCCGGTCGGAGTCTGGACAGGTCTTGGGGCCGGCTGGGTTGGCGTAGCAGCCGCCCGAGGAGTGGTGCTGCCCGCTGGGCAGCGCATTGGCGGGAAGCCCGTACAGCTCTTCATTGAGGAACGCGTTGCCGTGGGCGTCCTGTGTGCCGCATCCACCGCCACTCAGGAAGTCGATCGACAGAGGATGGAAGGCGCCGTCGTTGCCGAACGCGCCGTCTTCCCCGAGGGCGCCGAGACGGCCGTTCACGATGCGCCCGGGCTGCACGCACATCAGGCCGCGTGTGGTCTTCAGCACCTGTAGGCCCCACGGCGGCCCCCCGCGCGGGTCGCTGACACGCAGCGGCAGCAGCCGTACCGTGCTTGTGATCACTGCGCCCTCGTTGGCGCCCGGCGTCGGGGCAACTTCGGCGCCCACCGGCGCCCCGGTGCGAAAGACGCCGCTGGCCGCGAGCGCGGACCCCGTCGCTACGAGGCAAGCGATCGCGACCACCACCGGCCGCGAGAGCCGCGGCCGCAGACGCAGGTACCACGGCTCGTGGGCTCCGCGGCGCACCGCCTCGCGCATCCCTTGCTCGACCCGATCGAAATAGTCGCTCATGGTTCCTCCATCTGGGACTTCAACGTCTTCAGAGCACGGCTGACACGCTGGCGGACAACCGACTCCGAGCAGCGCAGCTCCGCCGCGATCTCCTCGTAGGAGCGCTCCTGCACCACCCGCGCCGCCAGCGCTTGGCGCATTGGCCCGGGCAAGCCCTGGACGAGTCTGAGGATCTCCTCATCGAGGCTCGCGAGCTCCTCGACGCGCTCAAGATCGCCGTCGGTCAGCGAAACGGGCTCGAGGCCGAGGCGGCGGCGGGCAGAGTCCTCCACGCGCGTTCGCCGGCGGCTCTCCAGCAGCTTGTTGCGCGCGATCCCGAGCAGCCACGCAAGGACCGACCCCTGCTCTGCGCGGTAGCGCCGAGCGGAGATCAAAGCGGCAGCGAACACCTCAGAGGACAGGTCGGCGGCAAGCTCACGATTGCCGGTCTCGCGCAGGCACCAGCGCAGCACCACCGGCAGGTAGCGGCGGTAGAGCGTCACGAACGCCGCGTCATCTCTGGCGGCCACAGCAGCCAGCAGCGCCGCGTCTGGATCCTCAGCTTGGTGGGGCATCTATCGACAGGTTTGCGCGAACGCGGATCTTGTGACAGGCACGACGAGGGGAGCGACCCTTGGCATGAGCGCGGCATTAGGCGGGACATATGCGAGCTTGCGTAGCGGGCTTGGACAAGCCCTGAAAGTCCAATAATCAGAATAGCGGAGGTCATCCCGCAGTCAAGGGCGGATTCCGAATCGCCGACTCCACAAGACCAGGGGTCAGCTCACGCTGGTCTCGTTGGCGAGACCGCTCAGCGGATTCCCTGGATGAGGGTGATGAGCTCGTCGGGCTGGTAGCCCTGTTCGCGGGCGAACGTGATCAGCTCGCGGGTGCGGGCCGCCACTGCACCTTGCTCTGGTGTCCCGGCGACGCGGATGCCAAGGCCTCGACGAAACTCCACCAGGCCCTCTTCTCGAAGGGAGCGCATCGCCCGCAGCACCGTGTTGGGGTTCACGCCCATGACTGCGGCCAGGTCCTTGGCGGGCGGGAGACGCTCGCCGGGGCGCGCCTCGCCTTCGGCGATCGCGCGTCGGATCTGCGCCGCGACCTGAACATGCAGCGCTGTCGGATCTGTTCGGTCGAGCTTGACCGGAAGCATGATGCTAGTTATACTAGCTTCAATGTCGCTTCTTGTCAAGCCCCCTGCCCGCGAAGCTGCTCCAGGTCCTGACCAGGGCGTCATCGAGGACGCGCGCAAGCGCCAGCGCGGCCGCCGCCGGCGCGGAGCCGCAGTCGCGCTCGCGCTGCTGGCCGCCGGGACGATGACGGCAGCCATCTTCGGAGGCAAGGGCTCCAAACCGGGACCTCAGGCTGACTCCGGCGCGAGGCACCGCGCCGCAGCGCGCACCAAACAACAGCTCCAGCCCAGCGCCATCCACATCTCACCCGCGCTGGAAGGCGGCAGCTATGGCTGGTGTCTCACCGACCACGGCGGCGGCAGCTGCGCGACGGTCCTGACACATCGCTTGCCCATAGCCGGCGAGCTCGCAGTCACCGCCGAGAACGTGTCAAGCACCGTTCTGATCGCGCCCGAAGTCGCGGGAGTCCTCGCAAACGGCCGGCGCGCGAGGATGGTCAATCTGCACGCGCACCTCCCCTATGGACTGAGATTCGTGCAGATCACGCTTCCTAGAACCTCGCCGGATCAGTCGCGCGGCGCCAACGGCCCCGCTGCGCCACGCGCCCCCGCCGGCCCGGGCGCCACGCGGCCCGTGTCGCCAACGCTCGCGATTGCGCCCCCGACGCTCCTCGCCATTGACTCTCGTGGCGAGCCCCTGACGCGAACCGCCGCTGAAGAACCAGTGCCTGCAGGCGGTGGCATCCGCTGGTGGGCAAGACCCGAGCCGCTTCCACCGGGCCCCTGCCAGATCCGCGCCCACGGGCTGGCCGGGCTCACCCCCGAGTGGGGACACGTCGCATCAGCGATCCGCGCCTATCCGGAAGAGATCGTCGGCCGCACGTTCTTCTCTTGCATCGACGTCGAGTACTACCTGCACAACTGGCCGCTTGAGAGCGCCGTCCTGCTCGACGCCGCACACCCGGGCAGCCCGCCCGCTCCGATACCCGGCATGCGACCCGTCGCGGGCGCGCCGAGCCTGTTCAACGCACCTGGAGACTGGCACGGCGAGATCACCGCCATCCGTCACGGAAACGCCTGGCTCGTCGTCGCTGGTGGCAGCGGCCTCACCCAGCGGATCGACGTCCTCCGTCACATCACAGCCACGATCAAGGCCTGAAGGTCAATACGCGGGACTGCGACAGTTGCCGTTCCACGAGAGCCGCTGGCCACCTCGGTCACAAACGGAGCTTCCCGGCCGTATATACCTCTAGATGTCGGCCGAGTCGAGTGACGAGGAGTTGCTGGCCAGCGGAGGCGCTCAGGGGTTCGGGCTCCTGTATGAGCGCCGCTACCCGCTGATCCGGGGCTACCTGCGCCGGCGGGTCGGCCGCCGTCCTGAGCTCGTGCTTGACCTTGTCGCCGAGACATTCGCGCGCGCCCTGGAGCGGCGCGAGCAGTTCGATCCGCAGCGGGGCCCGGCCGTGGGGTGGCTGCTGGGAATCGCCCACCATCTGCTGCTCGACGCCGTTCGCCACGGTCGCGTTGCCGATGAGTCGCGGCGTCGTGTGGGCATGGAGCGCATCCTTGTCGAGGATGCGCAGCTCGAGCTCGTCGAGCGCGACAGCGAGTCAGATCTCCAACGCGCGCTGGCGGCGCTGCCGGTCGAGCAGCGCCAGCTTCGAGGAGAGTCCCCAGTCGCAGTTGTCGAAGCTGATCACGAAGCGTCCGCCGGCTGCGAGACGCTCGCCGAACCCTCGTGCCAGGCGACCAGCTGCGCGCCGAATCCCATCGCGAGTAGCAGCGGAGGCTCGGCGGTGACCCGACCGTCGCGGACTCAAGCGTCACGTCTTGCGTCGCGATCTGCGGCATCCACGGAGGATGTCATGCGACGCAGCTCCCATCCCGCCCCGTCGACCCGCCAAGGCGGGCATCGCGTGCGCAAGCGCGCGTTGCCTCTATGTAACGTTGACGAGACGAGCTCCGCGATGCCAACCTTGCCCCACCTCGATACGTGCCTTCACGGGCGTCGCGGCGCGCGGCGGATGTGCGACCCGACCGCAGGGAGGCCTGGCTCGCGGGAACCCTGCCGGTGAACTCGCCGGCAGGGTCCCCATGCCCCTCTAGGGCCCGGTGAAGCTGCCCGCGTAGCACGGGCCGTGGCCGCATCGGTCGGACTTCAGGATCGCTCCGTTGAAGAAGTCCGAGACGAGCTGCTGCTCAGCCGCAGCAGCGCGAGGAGCGCCGTGCGGATCTTCGCCGGGGCGGTTCGGCAGGTTTTCGTACGGCGGCGGTTCCACGCCGATGGATTTGCCCGAGCCGGCCGGACTTTCGCGGATCGGCCCGATGTCCCAGTAGTACGCCGCGGAGCCCGTGTACGGGTATTGAGTGATCGCCGGGACGTCCCATAGCACTTTGGTCTGCGGCCAGCGGCCCTGGTACAGCACGGGCCGGTGGGCTGAGGCCCCGATGGTGCGAGCCTCGACGTCGGCCTGGTAGTTGGTCACCTGATGGTCGCCGAAGGCGATGTCCATCAGCACCTGGTGGGCTGGCGTGTCCGGCAGCGGGTTGCTCGTCATGCGCTCGGCGTAGCCGTCCGGCTCGCCGCGATCCCACAGCATCTGCATCATGTCGAGCACCAACGGCCGTGACGTTTCATCGGGGTAGTAGGGGTAGAAGACCTGCGCGAACTGGTCGAAGTCCACCGAGCGCGGCAGCAGCACCGAGTAGTTCATCGCCGGCACGCCGAGCGACGCTCGCGTGAAGTCCGGCGATACTGCGGTGAGGGCGCCACCCATGATGCCGCCCTGGCTGTTGCCGTTGTAGAACAGGTGGCTCGTGTCCAGCACCGAGCCGCTGCCCAGCGTGCCGTCCTGGTGGAACGCCGGGTCGGTCGTGAACCCGGAGGAGCTGATCATCGCGCGGCCCAGGAAGAGCTCGTCGAGCAGCCCCTGCTGGAGCCGGTCGGCGACCGCCGGAAACCTCGAGGCGTTCTCGAGCGAGCCCACCACGACCGGAACGTCGGATTCGGCCATGCCGATCTCGTCGGTCGCGCACTGCACGATCTTGTGTTCCTGGGAGAGGCTCCGCTGCGGGCTCGAGGCCACCTCGGAGGCGCTGCCCAGCAGCCCGTGGCCGTACAGCGACGGGCGGCCCGCTTCCGCCGCGCCGGTCGTGACCGACAGCGGGATGATGCAGTCGAAGTTCGCCGTCCACGTCCCGTTCTGGATCGGGTCGCCTTCGCTGTCGAGGTGCATCGTGCCGCCGGCGCCACAGCTCGGGAACAGGAAGCACGCCACCTGGAAGGTGCCCTTGACGCGCCGCGCGATCTGGCCCGGGTTGGGGTTGTTTTCCACGCTCGTAACGGCGAACGACGGTGAGACGCCCTGCGGGACGCCGTCGGCGAGGTTCGTGTCGCCGAGCTGCGCAAACGCGTTGTTGCGCATCGACAGCTCGCGCTTGGTGTTGCTTTCATCGCTCGCGACGGTGAAGTCCCAGGCCAGGTAGAGGCTCGAGCGCTGGATGCCCGCAGCCGCGAGAGTCGAGAACAGTTCCTCGAAGTGCGGCCGCCGTTCATTGATCGCTTCCTGTTCGGAAGGCACGTTGTCGCGGTAGTAGCGGAAGCCCGCTGGGGCTTCGAGATGCTGGTGCGCGGCGTTCTTGAGATCGCGCAGCGCGACGATGTAGCGGTGACCGCTGATGAAGTTGACAGCCGGGTGGATCTCCAGATCGGCCTTCGCGTGTTCGGTGGCCGTCGAGTCGATCTCGGTCCAGATGGGCCAGCGCTGTCCGGTCTGGGCGTCGATCACGACGACCGGCACCTTCGCCGCCGCATAGCGGCCCAGGCGGCTGATCGAAACCGCCTTCATCGCCTTGACGTCGGCGACCGATTCGATGCCGGGGATCTTGACGAGGATCACCGAGCCGGGGCTGAAGCCGTCGGAGGCGTTGTACGGACCCGCTTGGATGTGTTCGCCCAGGACGTTTGTCGGCGTCGCTTCCGTTTTGAATGCGATCCGCCGACCCGTCGCGCTGGTCGGGTCCACGCTCGTGTAGTAGTCGTCGGGGAACGGCAGCATGCAGACGCTGTTGCCAGGGTCCGATATGAACTCACAGCCCGAGCCCGTTGCGAGCGTCGGCAGGCTATGGGCGGCTCGGTGGCTACTCGCGCGCCCCAGCGGCGAAGCGTCGGCGCTTGCCGCGAGCGCTGTCGCCATGAACACCATCAAGGCCATCGCGATGGCCAGCTTGGTTGGAATCCTCATCCCCATCATCCCTCCGTGATTTTGTCTCGGCCCGGCGGCACAACCGCGATCCAGCGACCGTCTCCGGCCGGACCCGTCTCCTTTGATCCACCGTACGCTCGTCGTGGCGCCGGGTCGATGTGAACGGCCCCAGAATTCGCGGCGAGTCGTTGTGCTGCGTCACAAGGCCGATACGCGGCCGCGGGCGCCGTACACTCTCGCGGGTGGCGTTCTCCGAGGCACCTGATCGAGCCGTAGTGACCGATCACGAGAAGTTCGCGTCGCTCGTGAAGCGCCTGGACTTCGAGGAGATCACGCGGCGGATGCTGGCTAGCTTCCGCAGCTCGATCAACGGCTACCGCCGGCTGCCCGAGGAGCTGCTCGAAGGCAACATCGTCGAGATCATCGAGCACAACCTCGAGGTGTTCCGGAGCTCGACGCTGGCCGGGCGCGAGCCGGCGGACGTCGAGCTCGAGCCGTTCCGCGCCTCCGCGCGGGTCCGCGCGGGCGAGGGCATGCCGCTCGAGGACCTGCTCCACGCCTATCGCCTCGGCGGCCGCCTCGCCTGGCAGGCGATCGTGCAGGCCGCTCTGCCCGAGGACCGCGATGGCGTGCTCATCGGCGCCGAGATCCTAATGCGCTACATCGACCTCGTCTCGGCGACCGTCGCGCAGGCATATCTCGACGTTCGCCAGCTCGCCGTATCGGAGGAGGAGCGGCGTCTGCGGGCGCTTTTGGTGGCGCTGTGCGAGGACGAAGGCCCGCCGGCAGCCGACACTGCCGCCCTCGCTGCGCTGCTGGGCCTGCCGGCAGCCGGCCGCTACGGACCGTTCGCGCTGACGATCGCCGGCGAGGGCGCGATCCGTCACGGCCAGCTCGCCGCCGAGCTGCGCGCCAGAGGAATCCTCGCGCTCACCGAGGGCGACCGCGTCAGCGGCCTGCTCGCCGAGGGACAGGAGCTGCATCCGCCCGCGGGCTCGCTCTGCGTGGTGGAGGCGCCAGCGCCGCGTGGGACGCTGACGGCTGCGCTGGAGCGCGTTCGCCTGGTCGTCGATCTCGGCCGCCGTCTCGGTCGCAAGGGCCTGCTGACGCCCGATGACATTGCCGTCGAGCTGCTGCTGGCCAGCAGCCCCGAGACTGCCGGCTCGCTCGAGTCGCGCGTGTTCGAGCCGCTGCGCGCCCACGCCGGCACGCGCGCTGCGCTCGAGGAGACGCTGGCGGCGTTTCTGGAGTTGGACACGAACCGCCGCGCCGCCGCGGGCCGGCTGCACATCCACCCCAACACGCTCGACTACCGGCTGCGAAAGATCGAGGAGCTGACCGGGCTGCGGCTGGCCGCGCCGCGCGATCTCACGATCTTGGTGCTCGCCCACAGCCAGCGCGAGCTGCGGCGCGCCGCCGCCAGCGCGCCAGGCGCCGCACTACGCTGACGGCGCTGCATTGGGATTACGGCGTCGAGGCCAGCGCCACACTCAGTCCGGCTGCGACTCTCGTCCGGTCCGCCATCGAGACGATGTCGGTGTGGACGCTCGAGTTGTTGAAGCCGAGCCGCTTCCACTGCTCGGGCGCTACCTCGCGCGAAGGCAAACCACGCGCACCGTGCGAGGCTGCCGGACAATCGGCGGTGCATCAAGGCCGGCTCCTCGGTGCCGGGCGCCGGGGCGTTCGCGCGCCGCCGGGGCCACGAGCGCTTTACGATCGAGCCAACCGACCGAGCCAACCGGGATCGAACCCACGCAGGCGATCGCAACCACGCTCGCGTGCAGCCTTGTCGTGACCGAGTTGCCGTCTCTCGCGTGATTCGTGGCCGCGCCGATCCCCCTGCGGCTCCTCGAGCCAGTGCCGCAGGGCACTCAGAGGGCACACACCACGCCACCCGAGCCACTCTCTCACGCCCAACGCCGCCCGGCTGCAAAACGCCGATCACCCAGTTTGGGCCTAGAGTTCGGCAGCATCATCGCTACCGCATGCGTTGGCGCTCTCGCCCAGATTCACCATGGGAAGGAAGGGGTCATCGGTTCGAGTCCAAGCCCCGAGCCGAGCGCCGAGTGGGGTGTCGTGCGGCCAGGACGTCTAGGCCAGCGGGGCTGCTCATTGGCCCAAACCCAGCCGAATTGAGCCCAAGGCAGCCGGTTTCCGGAGGGCGGCGGCTGAGAGGCGGGCTTGTGCGCGAGACCGGGAGTGCGCGCTGGCTTCGGTAGACCGCGGGGCAGGCCGCGAGGGGCCTGCTTGACCTCGATGATGGTTATGAGCGAGCCGGCGGGCATGTCTGCCGATTGTGACCGAAGTTCGACCCGAGTCGTTCTGATGCGTGGGACTCGGCTACTCAGGCGAACGCTCCGTCTGGTCCGATCGGATGGCCGGCTTTCGCCCGGGGGAGGTATTGCTGTCTGAGGATCGTCGCGACCAGCTCGCGTCGGCTGCGCACGCCGGTCTTCTCAAACACGGGCTTGAGGTGATCCTGCACGGTGTTCACGGTGATCTGAAGGCGGCCGGCTATCTCCCGGGTCGAGAGCCCCCGACAGACCAGCTCGGTGATTGCACGCTCCTGGGCGGTCAGCCCGTAGGCGATCATCACCAAGGGCGCGACCTCCGCCGGTGTGGACGCCTCTATGATGACCGCCACGTTTGCGCGAGCTTCGTCGCTTGGCAGCCACGAAGCATGCAGCGTGACCCATCGCCCCGCCCGCGTTAGCACTCTCAGGTGGGGAACGCCAACCGCGGAAGGATCCAGGCGCCGGAGTCTCCCCGCGACGGCGTGTACCTCGATCGGCACCTCGCCGCTGGACAAGGACGCATCGATCTCCTCGAGCCACACTGCGGCTGCCGGGTTGGCGCTGACCAGCGAACCGTCGACGGCAAGCACGATCAGGCCAGGAGCATGCGCGGGGCGCGTGATTGCAAGGCTTCGCATCAGCACGCCTAGTCGAATCCCCTCGGCCAGGTGCGGCGCGAGTCGTCTGACAAACGCCGTCTCCTCACGCGAGAAGCTCGATCCCATCTCCCGATGTAGGCACATGAACCCCCAGCTGACGCCCCGCGATCGCAGTACCGCGCGGAGCTCGTCCTCGAGCCCCAGCGGTCGAAAGATCTCCTGGTACCTGGCGCTGCTCGCTGGGTTTCCGGCAGTTGCCTCCAACAGCGTTCGCACACCCTGTCGGTCGCGCGCCAATTCGGTCCACTTGTTGACATCGTCTCGCAGGAACTCGTTCTCGACGAAGTACGGACCCGTCTCCTCGGGGATCTCCTCCCGGTATGCCTGGGTGAACAGCAACGTCGACGGATCGACCGTCGCCCACCAGAGTGCGTCGATCGGAACGGCCCGCCGAAGGCGTGGCAGCACCTCGGCTCGAAGCGCCTCGGGATCCAGTCCCGACCGACAGCGCTCGGCGACAGCCGCAACCAGATTCTCCACGACGGCACCCGACTTCATCTCGCCTCCAGGGCCTTTCGGGCGAGTCTAGACCCTCGCGGCCACCTCGTAGCGACCCCGATCCACCAGTTCGACGCCGGTCGCGGCGACTGTACTCTCGCGGCTCTTCTCCGCCGTGACATCGCTCACCAACGCTGCATCCTCGCTCTCCCACAGCGTCAACGTCAGCGCCCTGCCGTCCTCGCGGTCGATGAAGAAGTAGGCGCCAGCGTTGCCCGGCAGCCCAGCAACCATCGGCGCGACACTCCCTGCCATCTGCTCAGCCCACTTCTCGAGGGCCTCCGGCGTTCCGGTCCAACGCGACGTCCTCGCGTACATCCCGGCTCCCTTCGGTCGGATTTCTCTTGCACCGCGAGCTTCCCGCGCCGACCGGTACCACGCCATCCCAGCAATCTGGGAGATCTCGCCGACCGTCCACCCCGGTCAAACACGCCGCGCCTGACCAGGGGCTTCAACAGCAGCGGTCAGGCGGCTGCCGCGCCCCACCAGTCGCGGACTGTGCCTTCCCCCTCGCCACAGAAGCAGCAGTCGGCGCTGGCGCCCTCCTCACTACCGGAAGGGACGAAAGGCAGGCGTAGCGGACGGCGGCACCGTTGCTGTCGCATCGTGCGACGAGGAGCAGAGGCGTGGCGGCTCCGGTGCGGGAGCGGTTCAGGGCTGCGGTCGTTGTGGGCTGGG
>OCZT010002364.1_pt1 | contig 19477 bp, 18 predicted proteins | sample 1539031 | NCBI WGS metagenome assembly OCZT01 (sample SAMEA3539308, study PRJEB22396) | soil metagenome | biome: tundra; feature: field; material: soil | place: USA | collected 2010-05 | depth 0.15 m | reverse complement strand
AGTTCATCTACACCGCGTCGCTGCTGATTCACATCAAGAGCAAGATGCTGCTTCCGCGGGCACCCGCCGGCCCGGACGACACCCCCGAGGATCCGCGGCGCGAGCTTGTCGAGCGGCTGCTTGAACACGAGCGCTTCAAGAATGCTGCGCAAATGTTGCAGCAGAAGCAACTGCTTGAGGCCGCGTCCTGGACCAACCCCGGAGCACAGGAGTTCAAGGACGACGAGTCCGTCGAACCGGAGATCGCCGCCGACACGGTGGACCTGGTCCGCATCTTTCGCGACATTCTGGAGCGCGCCCGCACCCGCCCTGTCATTGACGTCAGTGAAGATCAGGTGACCGTGGGACAGATGATCCAATTCCTGGCCCGCCGCCTGACCATGGAAGACAAGCCCGTGGCCCTGCGCCGGCTGCTGGCCCACACCCGCTCAGAACGCGCGCTTATCGCCATGTTCCTGGCCCTGCTGGAGCTGGTTCGCCTGCAAGCTGTTCTGCTGCGCCAGGACCGCGCATTCAGCGAGATCTTCATCAAGAAACACACCGGCTTCGATTCCGTAATGAACGAAGGCCTGGTGAACGCCCGCGACGACTGGAAGTAGCTTTGAGGTGTTGGTCGTCTTGAAAGTTATAACTTATGTTATACTTTAGCCGTTGAGGAGGTCCCTCATGGCCACCACCACCAAGATCATTGCCATCGGCAACTCTGCCGGCATCATTCTGCCCAAGGAGACATTGGCGCGCTTGAAGGTCGAAAAGGGCGATACCATTTGCCTGTCTGAAACTCCCTACGGTGCGCATCTGACTCCGTATGACGATCAATTTATGCGCAAACTTGAAGCCACAGAACGCGTGATGCACAAATACCGCGATGCGCTTCGAAAGCTGGCGGAGTAATGCAGCAAGAGCCCCTGTGGATGGAGACCATCGACGCGGTGGTTGCTCACGACCTTGAGCTTACGGCGCATGGTGGTTCCGCAGGCATTCGAGACGCCGGTTTGCTTGAATCCGCTCTGGCCCGGCCAAAGAACATTTGGGCGTATGCCGATTCGCCTCCTTCCCTGCCCGCTCTTGGCGCTGCATATGCGTATGGCATCTCATCGAATCATCCGTTTGTCGATGGCAACAAAAGGACAGCCCTTCTCGTGTCGTTCGCATTTCTCGACGTGAATGGCCTTGAAGTCATTGCCAGTCAGGAAGATGCCTTTTTGACAATCCTCGGTCTGGCCGCCGGCGAGATTACCGAGGAACAACTCGCCCATTGGTTCAAACACAATACCGCACCCCGCTGATTCGCCGCCAAACTCCAGTAATGTACCGCTTTACACCGGATTTCCACCGCTCCTCCGCCCCTCCGGTGTAGAATCTTTGAAGCAGAGCCTTTTTTCTTGGTTCACCGAGCAAACAACTGCGCAAAAATGTAGTTGTTGGGGTTTTATGGACGCCTATTTATCCGGCTGTAACATTCCCTTCCACAGGTCTTCTCTCTTCTATTTTCTAAAAGCTTCAGTGGTCCAGTTTGCACATTGGAGGCCCAGGCGCGCCCGGAATTATTCCGGCCGCCGTGGTGATATCTAATGGCCGACCTGGCGACGCTTGTTCAGGAGCTTCCCGCGACTGCAACCATTCCTGCGCCTGCAGCGCAGCCCAAAGGTCCGACGCTCCTTGACCGCAAGCTGAAGAAGAAGAAGACAAGCCGCAGAGGTGTTGTGTTCTTTTTGCTGGCCCTGTTCAGCGGCCTCGGGTACATCGGCTTTCATCTGGCCAAGGATCTAGATTCAGTCACGATCACCAGCATCTGGCCGTATCTGCTGCTGGGGCTCGCACTCCTGATCGCTCTCGGATTTGAATTCGTCAACGGCTTTCACGACACCGCCAACGCCGTAGCCACGGTCATCTACACTCACTCGCTTGAGCCCAACGTTGCGGTGGTCTGGTCGGGCATCTGCAACCTGACCGGCGTGCTCGCTTCCACAGGCACAGTGGCCTTTGCCGTTATCACTCTGCTGCCCGTCGAACTCATTCTCCAGGTGAGCTCCGGCGCAGGCTTTGCCATGGTCTTTGCGCTGCTCATTGCCGCCATCATATGGAACCTGGGCACTTGGTGGTTCGGGCTGCCGGCCTCGAGTTCCCATACCATGGTCGGCTCCATCATCGGCGTGGGCCTTGCAAACCAGATTTTCAGCCCGCACTTCGGCACCTCGGGCGTCGATTGGGAACAGGCCATCAAGGTTCTTAAAGTCCTGCTGATTTCGCCAATTTTGGGATTTGGTTTTGCAGGATTGCTGATCCTCATTTCAAAGCGGCTCATCAAGTACCCCGCCCTCTACGAAGCGCCCAAGAACAGCCAGCCTCCACCGTGGCCCATTCGCGCGCTCATGGTCCTCACCTGCACCGGGGTCAGCTTCTTCCACGGCTCCAACGACGGCCAGAAGGGAATGGGCCTCATCATGCTCATTCTAATCGGCACGGTCCCCACAGCCTACGCGCTAAACCATGCCGTCACCGCCAACGATATCCAGAGCTTCATCGCCTCCTCAGAGCAGGCCGGGCACATCCTGGACCGCCACGTGGACAAGAGCGGCATCCTCGGTGAGGATGCGCGTGATGAAGTCACCGACTACATCCGCACCAAGCAGCTTCAGCCGGACACGATCCTCGCGCTTCGAGAACTGGTTGAGGACCTGGGCCATGAAGTAGCCCTCTACAAGGTCTTCAAGTCTGTTCCCGCGGCAGATCAAACCAACGTCCGCAACGACATGTACGTGGCCAGCGAAGCTATCCGCCTGATGCAGAAGAGCGGCAACCCGGCTTTCACCGCCGAAGAAAACGCCGCTCTCAAGAGCTACAAGAGCAAGGTAGACAAAGCCACCAAGTTCATCCCCGACTGGGTCAAGGTCGCAGTTGCATTGGCCCTGGGACTAGGCACCATGGTCGGCTGGAAGCGCGTCGTAGTTACCGTGGGCGAGAGGATCGGTAAAGAGCACCTTACCTATGCACAGGGCGCCAGCGCAGGAATTGTTGCCATGGGCACCATCTTTGCCGCCGACACATGGGGCTTGCCGGTCTCGACCACCCACATCCTAAGTTCCGGTATCGCAGGAACCATGACGGCGAACGGCAGCGGACTGCATTTCTCCACCGTGCGCAACATCGCAGCCGGCTGGGTCTTCACGTTGCCGGCCGCAGCCGTGCTCTCCGGGCTTCTCTTCTGGCTCTTCCGCGCTCTTTCCTAAGCTTCTACAGGCATACGAAACGGGCGTTCGCCGCGGCGAACGCCCGTTTTGTTGCGATAGAGTCACCTATCTGTGCGCAAGGGCGGCTCCAATCTCGGCGCTTGATCCGCTTGCCACTCTGTCGTCAGGATGCAACACCCGCCGCTAATGCCGCGTGGCCGTCGAGAGGGAGAATCCCTGAACCAGGCCATGTTAAGGCAGAAGATTCAATTTTGACCGGCTGCGGCTTCAAGTGCATTCCTGCCCCTTGGAGCGCCAGCATCTCCTGAAGGCGCTCATGGGAGAAGCGCCAGGCCGATGGCAGCCTCTCAATGGCTGAGGATTTCTCCCCTCCGGATGTCCACGCATACTCCTCGTAGAGCCAGGAACTCCCCAGCCGATCTACCGTCTCCCGCAGCTCCCGGGCAACCTCCTGAGGCGTTGCGAGGTACATCCGCGGCAATTCGTTCATCGGAACTCCCTGGAATTGAACCAGGCAGCACACCGTTAGCGAGCCGTTGTGGTCCAGCCATTGATCGATGGCCCCGTGGCAGTCGGCCTTATTGCGGCTCAGATCTACAGCTCTCTTGAGGTAGGACTGGGTCAAGGCCCAAATACCGTCCTCGCTGCCCATTACCGAAACCTTGAGCAGGTGGCCCGCTTTGGCCACAACAAGGTCATACCTCGGTTTGTAAGGGCCGGACTGGACCGAAACATCAAACCCGTACCGGGCAAATTGCGCCGCTGCAATCCCTTCTGCTCCAAGGGTGACTTGCCATAAGGACGGCTTGCTATGAACTGGGGCGACAATACTCATCGCTTCTCCTTCAATGGGGGCATCTTCGCCGTGGCGACGCCGGCAGTTTGCAGATGGTGAGGAACATCTCTTCTTGACGTGCAAGCCATGCGATGGCCAGAACCCGAATAGAGCGACCCGAACCTTTCGTCCATCTCGTCAAAGTATGGGCGTATTTCTCCTGCGTTAATGTGAGTCAAATCACACCTCATGGCGCCCGAGTCGGATCGCCGCTCTCCCGAGGCCGCGCTCGGAGCGCCCCCCTTGTGGGTCTCCGGGCCACCCAGCAAACGGACTCACAGAAGGCCTTGGGGTGGACCGGGGTCAACCTTGCGTAGCCTAGGCGGTCATCGGAAGCGGTTCGGCGCGCAGCCTTGCCACTTTTTGCGGCGAGACCAAGTGCGTTTTCCCGGTCGTCGCCGCCGAGTTGCTCTCGTCGTGCGCAGTATTCACGCAGGATTGCAAGTAAGCGCCGTCCTCGATGCTGAGTCGAGACGCTGTGATGTTCCCCGTCACAACCCCTTGGGCTCGAACCTCAAGGCGATTCGAAGCTGTAATGTCCCCTGAGACGCTGCCCAGCACCACGATATCGCCGGCCGAGATGGTCGCGCTCACCTGGCCGTTGCGTCCCAGAGTCACCAGACCGCCTGGGAGGTTGATGGTTCCCTCAACACAGCCATCGATAAAGAACGGCTCAGTGCCCGTGATCTCACCCTTGATGACCCAGCCTTTGCCGATGCTGGATTGGCTGCCGGCTGAAGCCGCGGCGAAGGTAATAGGTTCAACCCGTTCCCTGTTCACTACTTCCGGGGCAGCGGAGTTCGAAGGGGTTTGAATCGGTCTGATATTCCACATGGCTGAGATTGACTCTTTTTCCGTCCGGGAGAACGGTGAAGCTCACACAGATTTGATTTCTTTAACCCGAATGAGCAGCCCAAGATATTGGCTTGTGCACCAGGAATCTGAAAAAGTTTGATGCTCAATTCCTGCAACGCAAGCCCCGACACTGCACTTTCTTTGCTACTGTCACCTGCAGTGGACACTTCAAATGCCGAATGAGCACTGGGGTTGTCACTTCACACTGTTCAAGCGAAAGGTGACCTCGTCCGTAAGCACTTCAGCGTTCGTGTCCATGCTGGCTTGCCTTGGTTGGAGCAAATCAATAACCAAACTCATGACCGATTGTTAAAAGGCGCTCACCCTGCCCTTGGCCCCATTCAAGACTCATCCAATCTAAAATTCATCCCCATTTCATCTGCCTCGTTTATGCATTTCTATGTCCAGCCTTTGCTTCCCCGCGCGCGGCCGGATTCATGCTCATCCCAAACTCTGGAGCCTGCTCATGTCTGATTTGGCCGCAATCGCTGACGCCCTGCCCCGGGGCCAATCGCTTCTTGATCGCAAGATGAAGAAAACCCACGCCTCTGTCAGCGGAGCCATGGTGGCGGTGGCCCTGCTTGGCGGCCTGGGCTATATCGGCTTCCACGTCGCCCAGGACCCGGGGAACATCGTCGTCACCAGCATCTGGCCGTATGCGCTGCTGGGCCTTGCGTTGCTAATTGCTCTGGGCTTCGAGTTCGTCAACGGATTTCATGACACCGCAAACGCTGTGGCCACGGTTATCTACACCCACTCCCTGGATCCCAATATCGCCGTGGTCTGGTCGGGCCTGTGGAACCTTGCCGGGGTCCTGGCCTCCTCCGGCCTGGTGGCTTTCACCATCATTACCCTGCTCCCCGTGGAGTTGATTCTCCAGGTCAGTTCCGGGGCCGGTTTTGCCATGGTCTTTGCCCTGCTGATCGCCGCCATCCTCTGGAACCTGAGCACCTGGTGGTTCGGGCTGCCCGCATCCAGTTCCCACACCATGGTGGGCTCCATCATCGGCGTGGCGTCGCCAACCAGTTGATGAGCGTTCAAAGCGGCACCTCCGGTGTGGACTGGGAACAGGCCGCCAAGGTCTTCAAGGTGCTCCTGGTCTCGCCGCTGGTCGGCTTCGGGTGCGCCTTCCTGCTGATGCTGCTTTCCAAGGCGACTATAAAGTACCCCGCCCTGTATCAGGCACCCAAGGACAACGCCCCTCCACCGTGGCCCATCCGCGCGCTGCTGGTTCTCACTTGCACCGGCGTCAGCTTCTTCCACGGGTCCAACGACGGCCAGAAGGGCATGGGACTGATCATGCTCATCCTCATCGGCACCGTCCCAACCGCGTATGCGCTCAACCACGCCGTCACCGGCCATGATATCCAGGACTTCATGGCCGCCTCAGAGCAGGCCGCGCACGTCCTTGACCGGCACATCGACAAGGCCGGCTACCTGGGTCAAGATGCCCGCACCGAAGTGACCGATTACATTCGCACCAAGCAGATTCAGCCCTCCACGGTTCTGGCGCTTCACGAACTGGTGCAGGATCTGAACGGCGAAGTCGCGGTCTACAAGGAGTTCAAGTCGGTCCCGGCCAAGGACCAGACCAACGTCCGCAACGATATGTACGTAACCAGTGAAGCCATCCGCCTGATGCAGAAGAACAACAACCCGGCCTTTTCCAAAGACGAGTCTGCCGCCCTGGCGAACTACAAGAGCAAAGTGGACAAGGCCACCAAGTTCATTCCCGGTTGGGTCAAGGTAGCCGTGGCGCTGGCCCTGGGGCTGGGAACCATGGTCGGCTGGAAGCGCATCGTCGTCACCGTCGGTGAAAAGATCGGCAAAGAGCACCTGACCTACGCGCAGGGGGCCAGCGCCGAACTCGTTGCCATGGCCACCATCTTTGCCGCCGACAACTTTGGCCTGCCGGTAAGCACCACGCACGTGCTCAGCTCCGGCGTGGCCGGCACCATGGCCGCCAACCACAGCGGCCTCCAGTGGTCCACGATTCGCAACATAGCCGCGGCCTGGGTTTTCACCCTGCCCGCCGCGGCACTGCTCTCAGGGACCCTCTTCTGGCTCTTCCGCCAGGGTTTGCGCTAAACGGCGTTCAAACTGCCAAACGGGCCTGTTCACACAACTGAGCGAGCACATCTCTCTGTGTTTCTAAAGGGGTTGCACGCTTCCGCCACCCACCTTTTTTTCTGCACAGGTCGCCCAGGCCGCGCAGGGCAGCCCCACTTCCGGTACCATACTTGAGGTACCTATTGCAGAATGAGTCTCAAAGCCAAGCTTGAAGCTGTCATTTACGCCGCGGAGGAGCCGGTCACACTGGCCCAGCTCGCCGCCCTCTTTGCCGCCGACGCTCTCGCGTGGAAGGCGGAGCAGCAAGCCGCGTCTGCCGAGCAGGCCGCCGAAGATGCCGAGCCTTTGCCCCTGCTCAACGCCGAATTCAACGACCTTGAGCCGCTAACCGCCACCGAGGAAGCGGTGATCGAAACGGTCGTTGCGGAGTTTGAAGTTGAAGCTGAGCTCGTTTCCCAGGCGGATGAGGAATCATCCGGGACCGGCTCTGAGCCAGTTGCCGGAATGGACCAAGAAACCGCCGTCGAGTCCGCCGCCAGCGACGAAGCGGAAGCCCGCCGCCTGGCCCGTGTGCGCGACCGCGAGGCCCGCGCCGTAATCCGCCAACTGCTCGACGAGCTCATTGCCAATTACGCCTCCGACAACCGCGGCGTAGAGATTCGAGAGATCGCCGGTGGCTTTCGAATCGCCACCAAGCCCGAATACCACGACGCGGTTCGCTCCTTTGTCAAAAGCCTTAAGCCGCCGCTCAAGCTCTCCTTGCCCGCTCTTGAAACGCTGGCCGTCATTGCCTACAAGCAGCCTGTCACGGCGCCTGAAGTCAACGAGATTCGCGGCGTGGACTCGTCTGCCGTCTTTGGTTCGCTGCTGGCCCGCAAGCTGATAGCCACCGCCGGCCGCAAGCAGGTAATCGGCCGCCCCATCCTCTACAAAACCACGCGGGAGTTCCTGCTGCGATTTGGACTAAAGGACGTTACCGAGTTGCCTTCGATGGAAGAGTTCGAGAAGATGGCCGCCATCGAGCTCGAAGAGCCGGAGTTTGCAAGCGGCGGGGGTTCCGCCGAAGCGACGGAACAGAAGCTGGACCTCAATCCCAATCTCGAATTCGACAGCAATGGCGACATCCCGCCAACAGAAACACCGGACACTGGCACAGCGCCAGAGTCTGCTGAAACGCCAGCCGAGACGGCTGTCAGTTCCAACCCCGCCGAGTAGGCGGCAACCCAGCGGATTCCACCCCGCAGAAGCCGCACCTGCTGCGCCTTCCCCCTAACTGAGCAGGCAGAAATTGAGAAGTTCCCGCATGACAGATGAGCAGAACCACGACCTGAATCCAGAATCAACAAACCCTGAACCGGACGCAGCCGCAGAATTAGTTACGCCCACCACAGACGGACCCCAGTCAGGAACCGGCACCGAGTTGGAAGCCGAGGCCTTTGCCGAGGTGATTGCCGAAAACGAGTCTGAAGCCGCATCCGCAGTCGAGCCCGAATTCACGCCCGCTCCCCGTCCCCCAGCCAAGCTTGAGCGGTTGCAGAAGATTCTGGCCGCCGCCGGCGTGGCCAGCCGCCGCAGCGCCGAAGCGATGATCGAGCAGGGCCGCGTGCAGGTCAACGGCAAGGTCGTCACCGAGCTGGGCACCAAGGCCGACGCCGGCCGCGACCACATCCGCGTTGACGGCAAACTGCTGCAGGGCGCCGAGCGCCTGCGTTACTTCGTCCTCAACAAGCCCAAGGGTTTTGTCACCACGGTCAAGGACCCCGAGGGCCGGCCCACAGTGATGCAGTTCTTTGACAAGCTGAAGGAGCGTTTATACCCCGTCGGCCGCCTCGACTATATGAGCGAAGGCCTGCTACTAGTCACAAATGACGGCGAACTCGCCAACCGGCTGACCAAAGCCTCGTCTGGCGTTGAAAAGACATACCTCGTCAAAGTCGCCGGCCAGCCTACAGAAGCTGAGCTCGACATTCTGCGCGCCGGTGTTTCCATCGAGCGTGGCAAGCCGGGATCGGGCCAGGTTCGCACCTCTCCGGCGCGCATTCGCCAGGTACGCCAGGGAGACAACCCCTGGTACGAGGTGGTTCTCATCGAAGGTCGCAACCGCGAACTGCGGAAGATGTTCGAGGAGATCGGCCACTTTGTTGAGAAGATCCGCCGCACAGGCTATGGGCCGCTGGTCCTCGACCAGGAACCGGGCAATATGCGAGAGTTGAACGCGGAAGAACTCGATTCCCTGCGCAAAGCAGCCGAAGGCAAGCTGCGCACCCCGAAATCCAAAGAACTCCGCCGCCGCAACCTGATGGACGCCGGAGGTCTGCCCACCGTGACGCCCAAGCCAACAGTTCACCCGCGCCCGGCCAAGCCATTCAGACCCAAGCCATTTGAAGACCGTGCAGCCGCATCTGACCGCCCTGGTGATCTCCGCCCCAAAAAGGCCTTTGGTTCAGACAAGGCCAAGCCATTCCGCCCGGCGGCCAGCGGCAGCAGCACAGACCGCCCCCGGCGCGCCCCGTCCGCAAGCCCGGCAAAGTACGGCCCGCCAAAATTTGACTCAGCCGGCCCGGCCAAGCGTCCCTTCCGCCGCGCCGAGGCCGAAGGCTCGTTCACGCCGCGACCGCCCCGGCCTGCCTGGAAGAAAGACGATCGGCCCGCGCGACCGCCGGCGCGTTTTGCAGCAGGCTCAACAGGCGAGAGCCGCCCCAGACCAGACCGTCCGAGTTCCGTCCGTCCAAGGCCAGATCGTCCCGGTGCCGGTGACTCCGCCGGGAGAGGCAGAACCGGTGGGGGCCGCAACTTCGGTGCCAAGCCCGCGTGGAACAACCGCGCCGCCGGCAGCGACCGGCCCGCCTACAAGCGCCCCGACGCGCCCCGGCGCCCGGCACCCTCGCGCGACGAGGACCTCGGCCCGGTGAGGCCGCCGAACCTCCGCATTGAAGAGGTCTCGAACTCTGACCGGCCCAGCCCCTCGCGTTCCAGCGCTCCCCGGCCCGGCACGCCACGGTCCTACTCCGATCGTGCCAATACCGCTCGGCCCAATGCCGCCCCGTCCGGTTCAGACAGACCCGCTTCGAATCGGCCCCCTTCCAACCGCCCCTTCCGCGGTGAAGGCGGACTGGCACGCCCATTCACCACCAGCAGTGGCAAGCCCCGCGCCGGCGGCGCACGGCCCAGCAGCAAACCGGGTAAGCCGGGCGGAACCCGTTCTTACGGCGCCGCACCCAAACGCCCCTTCCGCCGCGATGCAGGCGAAGGCTCATTTACGCCCCGGCCCTCCGCAGGCCCTCGCGGCGAAGGTTCGCGCCCAGAGCGCAAGACGGACACCGGCTGGAAGCCTAAGACCAGGTACGGCCCGGGTAAATCCGGCTCCGGCGCTGGCTTTAAATCAAAGTCAGCTCCAAAGTCCGGCGGCTTCTCCAGGCCCGGCTCCAAAGGGCCCGGCTTCAAAGCCAGGCCCTCCGGCTCCGGCCCCAAGCGCAATGGCCCTGGAGGAAAGAAGCGCGGCCCAGAAGGAAAGAAACGCTGAAACACGCCTCGCGCTGGTTTCACTAGCCGGGACGTCTCCAATTCGACCGTTAACATGCAGCGCGACCAGCGCTATCATGGTGTTTTATGGGCTTTCCTATTAAAACCTGCGTTGTCTGTTCAGAGGAGTTTGAGCTGCGGCCCGACAAGCCCGGCTTCGCCAACCGCTGCCCGGCATGCAGCGCGCCCGAAGCGGAAGAACCCGCTGCACTGGAGCCACTGGACCCCGTCGACCGCAAGGCTCAGAACGAAGTCAACGCGGCCCGGCGCAAAGCCATGCGCGACCTGCTCTACCGCAAGGAAAGCTGACGCATTTCACGGCTCCCAGGCGAACTCAGCCTTCGTGCAAAGGCCGGGTGCCCCAGGTCTAGTCCGCCGCGGCGGAAGACCTGGGAGACCACAAATCTAAGCGGTCACGGTGCTAAACGGCGTTCTTCAGCAGCCAGTAGTGGAACCCATCCACAATCGCCATCAGCGCCGCCTGGTTCAAGTCGCTGCTCACGCCCGCTGTAATCCAAGGCTCGTGCCCATCGGCATGGAAACTCACAGTGACGCGCACATAGGCCGCCGAGTCGTGCGCTGAAACATCAATCGCCGTGACGCTGAAGGTGCCCAAACGCATCTCGGCCAAAGCCGGGTACCACTTCTCCAGTTCCTTGCGCATGGCCTTGGTCAGCGCGTCAACAGGACCAGCGCCCTCCGCCCGTGTTGTAGTCACGGTAGAGTCGTGAATGGAGAGAGTCATGAATGCCTGGACGAAGCGGTTGCCGATCTCGTCCGACTCGTCGAAAACTCGCCAGCTCTTGACACTGAAATAATTCTCAAGCGTCTTCAGCACCTTCATGCACGCCAGCTTGAACGAGATCTCGCTGGTGGTGAATCCACCGCCATCCATCATGGCCTGATTGGTGTCCATCAACGCCTGCGCCTGCGTCGAATTGAGCGGCACGCCCAGCGACTCGGAGAGCAGAATGATGTTGGCTCTGCCCGACTGGCTGTTGACCCCGATCGTAGGATTGGCGCCGACCTTGGCCGGGTCGCACCAGAGATAAGCGCCGGGATTCTTCCGTTCGCTGCTCCCGTGCATTCCGGCCCATGTGCCAAACGCGCCGGGCCCAACAATCGGCGCTCCGTGCGGGGCTTCGAGTCCAAATGCGCCATAAGCAGAGTGAGCCAGCCGCGTCAGCCCGGCAAGCGACTCAGGCGGCACAAACTCCGCCTCGCCCCTCAGCTGCATCCCGCCCACAACCGTTGTCAGGTTTACATTGCCGCACCGCTCGCCGATCCCGAGCAGCGTGCCCTGCACCTGCACCGCACCTGCAAAGACTGCCGCCCGCGCGTTTGCCACTCCCAGTCCGCGATCCGTGTGCCCGTGGAATCCGAACTTGGCTCCCGGATAATTCTTGGCGAGCCCCTCAAACGTCCGCGTCACTTCTTCAGGGCTTGCGCCGCCGGTGGTGTCGCAGATAACCAGCCGGCTCACCTTTTGATCAACACACTGGGCAATCATCTCGTGGAAATAATCCAGGCTGCGCTTGTTGAAGTCGGGATCGCACTCCGCGCCGCATTCCCGCCGCCCGCAAGCCGCGTCCACGGCGTGTTCAAAGTCGATGAACACATCAAGCCCGTTATCCTGCAGGCACGCAACGGTCTCGTAGGCCATCAGAAGGTTTTCTTCCGGCGTCGTTTCCAGCGACTTCATCACGTCCAGCAGCCGCGACTTCACAACTAGCACCGCCACCGGCACGCGCTTCTTGTGCTTGATGATGAATTGCACGTCAGGCCAATCAAGCACCTTTGTCCCGCGGCCCCTGGTTCTGCCGAACAAGGCCAGTTGCATGGCGCCTGTATCGACAGAGGCCAACCCGCTGGTCAGGTCTTCCGTAAAACGATTCGCGCCGGCAAAGCCGATCTCTGCATACTTCACGCCGAACGCCCCCATGCGCTGAAGCAGAAGTGCAGCATTGGGCACGGAGATCTCGAGATTGGGCTGTTGCATCCCGTCCCGGAGACTGGTATCGAATAGCTCGACTTTTCTGGCTCTCATTTCACTCATTTGTTTTTGCGCTGGTAGAAGATGGGTGCTTCGGAATGGGTTGCCGGCAGAAAGGCTTCCGAATCTCCATCATATCCGGTTCGAGACTTCGATGCCCTCCGCGGCCGATGCATGATCCGACCAGCCCACCAGCGCGGCCGAACCAAATCCTTGTCACCAAAGCCGCACCCCGCGCATCTTTATGAGCATGAGTATTGAAAAAGCCACATTCGGAGCCGGCTGCTTCTGGGGCGTTGAAGCTGCCTTTGCCGCCATCCCCGGCGTTACCGCAACCGCTGTAGGCTATGAGGGCGGCTCTCTGGCCCGACCCAGCTACAAGGACGTCTGCACCGACCAGACCGGCCACGCAGAAGTTGTTGAACTGGACTTCAACCCGGCCCAGGTCTCCTACGAGCAACTGCTCGACGCGTTCTTCGCCTTGCACGACCCCACCACCCTCAACCGCCAGGGTCCGGACTGGGGCGCGCAATACCGCTCGGCCATCTTCTTCCACTCGCCCGAACAGGAAGCGCAGGCCCGCACCAAAATCGAGCAACTCACCGCCGAAGGGCGCTTCAAGCCCAATCGCATCGTCACTCTGGTCGAGCCGGCGCAGACCTTCTGGCGCGCCGAGGAATACCACCAGCGCTATCTTGAGAAGCGCGGTCAGGCAAGCTGCCACATTTAGAAAGCAGGGAACAGGGAATAGGGACCAGGGAACAGAAAGCCGCCAACCGCAAACTCCTGCGCTGCGCTCATGCTTCGCCGTTGGTCTCGTTGTCCGCTACCGCGGTTTCAGGAATCAGAACAGGGTCAGATCCCGTCTCCACGGCAGCCGTTCCCGGCTTATCCTTCCACAGGCAGGCAATCCACCACAGCAGCACGGCGATATACACCGCCTTGTTGGCGTTCACCATCTTGCCTCCCAGGCCGATGATGCGCTCGTAGTCCGCCTGGGAATGCGGATGCACGGTGGCGGCGATAATCTGCCACACTCCCTCGACAATGAGCCACGAGGCGGCGACGGTTGAGAGCCCGATCACGATCCGCTGCGTGTGGCTGCGCCAGCCTGCTTTGAAGCGGCGGCCAAACAGCACCACCAGCACGCCCAGTTGCACAGCCAGCAGGTCGTAAAGCAGGTCGCCTTTCTGTGCCAGCAGGCGCAACAGATTCAGCACTGCCATCCGCGAGTCCAGCGCGAGATCCTTCCGCGCCGGCCACGGGCCCCAAACCGCCAGCACCCCGCCAGCCACCGCCAGCAGGACCAAGGTACCCACCATCCATGCCCATCGCGGGGCCTTTGCAAAGGCTCTCCGCGCCATCTCCAGCAGCACCAGCAGCCCTACCAGAGCGGCCAGATCGGCCATGGCGATAAAAACCATCCCTAAAGTGGGAATCGGCAGGCGGCCACTCAGCAGCACCTCCGTGAGCAGCCTCAACGCAAACAGCGCAATGCTGGCCGTAAAGAACGGATAGCGCCCCATGCGGTCCCGCCCCAGCAATACCACCAGCAGCACCAGTTGCGCCGCAAACGTCAGCGTCCAGAGAACCTGGCTTACCGTAAAAGGAAAATGCATGTCTACCTGATCCCGGCCGCTTATAGATTGCCTGCGGCCTCATTCAGTCTAAACGGCTGCAACGGGCAATCGGGCCCTCGCGGAGTCGCATCGCTGTCTCAAGATTCTTGTTGGAAGATCCTGAAAATTCAGGATTAAGAGGAGTATGGTACGCCCGGAGATCCGCCGCGGCGGACAAACTCCCGACCTAACAGTTTCAGGGAATGGCGGGATAAGGAGGTATGGTGCGCCCGGAGAGATTCGAACTCCCGACCTAACGCTCCGGAGGCGTTCGCTCTATCCAGCTGAGCTACGGGCGCGCATAACCAGCATACCGCACTTTGCGTTGCACAGGCGCAACCGGCTGGCCGCGGAGCTTTCTGTTCCCTATTCCCTATTCCCTGTTTTTCGCCCGCAACTCCTCCATCACTGACTGGATCAGTTCCTTGGCCCCCTCCATGCCGCCGAGTACCGCCTGCAGGTCCAGCGCCGGCTTGTTCGGATTCCGGTTGGACGCGCAATACACTCCGTGTTGCCCCACCATGATCAGCGCATCGGTGAGCAGATCCAGCGCCACAGCCAGCCTGCCCCGTTCCACGCCCATCATGAACTCATGCCGTTCCAACTCCGCCCGCTGCTCGTCGAATACGCTCATGTGCCCAGCCTATCCGAAGAATGTGGCCACGCGGACGGGCAATTTTGCCGAACTTACTGCGCACCATGCCTCCTTTGACAGGCAAACGCAGCGCGGCGTACGCTTTACGGCGATTCCAGCAACGGAAAGGCCCATCATGCGCATTGATTCATCTCGACAGTCATTGGTCCGTAATGTGTTGCTTTTGGCACTGCTTTCGGTTTTCCTGTCTTCGGTACTTGCAGCAGCCCAGGAGCCTCCAAAGACTCTGATCATTACCTCCATCGACAGAATTCCTCTCGACGGCCCCGGTCATTCAGAAGATGCCGAGTCGCTCTTCTATATGGTCAACACGGAGTATCCGCAGGACTGGCAGGAGGAGGTCGAGAATACCTTCAAGGTGATGGTCAATGGCAATGCGGCGAATTACGAAGGCGGCGGCGGGAGTTTTGGGAGCGGATCAGCGGGAGCCGATTTCTGGGTCTACCTGGGAACGCCGGGAACGAAGAAAGTGGAAGTCACGCTGGTGAAGGACGGTAAAACGATTCGCGCGGAAAAGGAGTTCATCGTCCCGGCTGTGCCGGCCCTTCGCCTGCTTGGGCACTACAACGGCGAATGCCTCCTTCAGAACGAAGCCCTCGAGCTCATCTCTTACTCGATCAAGGACGCCGTCGTGAAAGTGATTGGCAAGCACGTGCAGCCCGAGTTGCAGCCGCTTCAAGCTTTCGACGGCATCTCAACCATCACCATTCCTCCCAGCCTCACTCCGGGCAAGAACGTGGTTGAGTTTTCCGGTACGGATCCTGACGGGAAACGCGTCTCCCACGCGGTCGCGCTCTACTTTGTCGCGGATCACAAGATGAAGGTCGGCGACCGTTGCCTGTTCACGTACGGCGGGGTCAGAAGCAAGTCCGGTCCGTTTTATTATGTGAACCCCGACGGCAATATGCTGGCTTTAGAGGGCGGCAATCAGTGGAAGACCATCCTCATCCAGAAACCGGACGGTTGGGTCCACTCCGACGAGGTATTTGGCTGGCCAATCGCCGCGAAAAAGGCCGGCATCGGAGGCCTTGCCCTTTTCGTGAAAAGCAACTTCATGCTGCCCGAGGAGTTGGACAAGAAGATCCAGTTCACGGTTGAACCTTGACCAGGAATCCCGGTTCGTCCTGGGCAAATTCATCGATTGTGCAAGGTCATGGATACCCCACCTGGGCGCGATCTGGGCATCGCGTTTTTACCGTTTGCGGCCCGGGTGGGAACGCACGATACATTCCAGCAGAGATGAAGATGCTTCAGCGGCGTTTTACCGTCTCTGTCACCTGGCGGATATGCGCGGGCCGCGTTCGGCAGCATCCGCCTACAATTTGCGCACCGTCTGCGTACCAATCCGCGGCCATGCCGCCGAACCGGGCCGCGGCACTGGTGCCTGTCCAACTGCGAGCGGCGGGATTCCATCCTTCGCCTGAGTTGGGGTAAACAACAATCGGCTTGTTGGAAGCCGCGCGCAGTTCGGCAATCAGCCCCGGCATCAGCGCGGGCTGGGTGCAGTTCACCCCGATAGCCACAGTCTGCGGAAGGCGCGCCACCGCTGCTGCGCACTCCCGGAGCAACTCTCCGTGCGCAACGTGCTGCTCGTCTTTGCAGGTGAAGCTGAACCAGGTGGCAAGCTCCGGCCACGCGGCAAGCGCCTCGCCGATAGCCTGTGCTTCTTCAAGCGAGGGCAGGGTCTCAAACGCCAGCAGGTCGGGGGTCGATGATTCGTCGGGATCGCCGGCCAACACCGCAATGCGCTCGCGGTGGAACTCGACTAGGTCGGCAAACGTGCAATCGTAGTTGCCGTGGTACTCAGCGCCATTGTGCAATGCTGCGCCATAGGGTCCAAGCGATGCAGCCACCACCACGCGCCGCAGGGGAAACTCCGACGCGGCCGCGCGAGCCAGTCTAACTGCCTTTAGCAGCGCAGCGTCGGCCCGCTCTGCGCCCACGCCGATCTCCGCATATCCCATGCGCGAAACCTGGTAGCTTGCTGTGGTTACGCAATCCGCGCCTGCCTCTATGTATGCGCGATGCACGGCGACCACCTTTTCCGGCGCGTCTTCAAGCACCTGCGCCGACCACAGAGGCCCATCCAGCCGCGCGCCCATGAACTCAAGTTCCGTGGCCATGGCGCCATCCAGCACGCGAACCCCGCGCAGGATCGCGTCCCGCCGCTTCATTTCTTCTGTCATGAATTTATGGTATCGCCGCGAATTCCGAGGCCTGCTTCCGGGCCTGGAAGGCGCCCTTCTCAATAGGGCGACATTCCGCGACTGCACCTGAGCGTCAACGATGGCCATTGCGGGCCGAAGAAGCCAAAGAGGGGAAATGAAATCGCAGTATCAAAACCCTAATTGGCAGAGTCTTTCTGCCGTGTAGCCTTTACTCCCGACAGAATCCCAATGCCTACCATGACAACCGCGCCCACGATTATCCAGTGCGTCGGCATGTGCACCAGATGCGCGGCGTAAACCAGACCTCCGATGAGGATTGCGAATCCAGCAGCATAAATTCCGAACGACATGCGATCTCCTTGGTGATTCAGTCTTCCCGGTCTACGCTGAGTCTTCGATACGTAGTTTCCGGATTTGGAAATCCAACCAGTTTGGCTCGTTTCCCAGTTCGCTCATGGCTGGGCGGGGGATCGAGCAGGACGGGCCTCTTTGCGTTCTCATCCGGCAGCGAATCGTGCAGAACCATGTTGAGCAGAGACGTGTTCACTCGAATGTGGCCGTTGTATTCGATGTATCCGAGCTTCCTGAAGCGATTCATGAAGAAGCTGACGCGTGACCGGGTTGTGCCGATCATCTCGGCAAGAGTCTCCTGCGTCACATGCGGAATCACCGTCTCGGGCTCGCCTTCTTTGCCATATTCCGCCATCAAGAGCAGCGTTCGTGCCAGGCGCCTTTCGCTGGAGTTGAATAATTGATCCACGAGATCCGCCTGGGTCCGGATGCCCCGAGTGAGGATGAAATGCATGAAAAAGTCGGAGAATGCATGTTCATCATGCAGGACATTTAGCATTTGGTCCCTTGCTATCTTGAGAACCATACATCCTGAAACGGCAGATGCCGACGCGGTTCGAAGCCCTCCCTCCGCGGCCATCGACTCCTCGCCAAAGAAGTCGCCCGAGCCAAGCAGCGTAACCGTCGCTTCCTTGCCCCTCTTGGAGAGCACGGTGAGCTTTGCCCGGCCACCCTGGAGATAGAACACTGAGTCGGCCTTATCCCCCTGAGAGAAGAAGACGTGCCTCGCCTGGTAACGGGTGAAAGCTCTCCCCGACCCCGCGGTCGTGAGAAAGACAGCGGGATCAAATTGTTTGTTGTTTTCGCCAACCATCGGAGTGGCCTCTTTCTGCGTTTGGTCCGGCGCCGATATATCGCAGCCGCGCTTGGAAGGGGGAAACTTGCACTCAAGCGTTCCGCGGACGGGGGGCATCGCACGCCATACCTAGATAGGCTCACATCGCGCCGGGTAATAGTCTGATCAATTCAGACCCTAACCTGTAGAAGATGAAAATAGGGGGATCCAGCGCAGAATCAGAGCAAGGACAGCGGACGAGTCATTGGATGGCCTGACCGTCGCAGCGATCGGCTGACTTAGCGCCAGCCACGGGAACTTACCTCAGAGCTTCTGCCTGCGCTGGACTGTGCGCACGCCGGGGACCCGGCGGATGCCCAGCACCATGCGGTTCAGGTGGTGCAGGTCTTCGGCTTCTACCACAAACTCGATGACCGCCTCGCCGTTTTCGTCCTGGCGTATGTCTACACCGCGAATGTTGGTGTTGTCGTCGGAGATGACCGCGGTCAACTCCTTCAACATGCCGGCGCGGTCGTCGCAGTAAATGGTGATCTTGACCGGGTAGCGCTGCGGACGGCCCGGAGTCTGATCGCCCACGCGCGACCACTCGACGGCGATGCGACGGTCGCTCTCGTAGAGCAGGTTCTGCACGTTGGGGCAGCTGCGCGCGTGGACGGCCACGCCCTTGCCGCGGGTAACGTACCCCACGATCTCCTCGCCGCGAATCGGGTTGCAACATCGCGCGCGGTAGACAAGCAGATCGTTCTGGCCTTCCACCTGGAGTGAGTCGGAGCCGGTAAGATGCAGCTTGCGCACCGCATCGGACATGGCCGATTCCACGGTGCCTGGCAGCTTGGGCTCGGCAACCTCAACATCGCCCTGGTTGGCGTAACCGGGCGAGAGCTTGTTAAGCACCTGGTGCGCGGAGTGCTTGCCCTGGCCCAGCGTGGCCAGCAGGTCTGCGGCCGTGGCCACGCCATATTCGTTTGCAATGCGCCCCAGGTCCTGGTCGCTGATCTGGCTCATCGGCACCTTGAACTTGCGCGCCTCGCGCTCTAGCAGTTTGCGGCCAATTTCGACGGCGCGACGGCGCTGGTCCTCGTTGAGCCAGTGCTTGATCTTGTTCCGCGCGCGCGGGCTCTTGACAAAAGTCAGCCAGTCGCGGCTCGGTTTGTGCTCCTTTTGCGTGACGATCTCAACGATGTCGCCGGTTCGCAGCTTGGTGCGCAGAGGAACCATACGACTGTTCACCTTGGCGCCTACGCAGGTGTGGCCCACCTCGGTGTGAATGGTGTACGCAAAGTCTACCGGCGTGCCGTCGGCCGGGACGACAACCACCTTCCCCTTGGGCGTGAAGGTGTAGACCTCGTCGGGATACAGGTCCATCTTCAGGCTGGAGAGGAATTCGTTGGGGTCGGTCATCTCCTTCTGCCACTCGAC
>OCZT010002362.1_pt1 | contig 19487 bp, 19 predicted proteins | sample 1539031 | NCBI WGS metagenome assembly OCZT01 (sample SAMEA3539308, study PRJEB22396) | soil metagenome | biome: tundra; feature: field; material: soil | place: USA | collected 2010-05 | depth 0.15 m | reverse complement strand
GCGGCAGCGGCCGCGACTCGGGCCGCTGCCGCCTCAACCTCCGCCTTGGCGGCAGCGATCCTTGCCTCCTCGGCCTGCGCCTGGCGCTCGACCTCAGCCTTCTGGGCCTGCACCAGCTCGATCTGGCGATGCTCCTCCAACCCCTCCATGACGGCGTCGACGAGCCGGGTCACGATCAGGCGGACGCTGCGGATGGCGTCGTCGTTCCCCGGGATCACCTGGCTGATCTCCTCAGGGTCGCAGTTGGTGTCGGTGATCGCGATGATCGGGATCTCCAGCTTGCGGGCCTCGGTTACCGCCAGCCGCTCTTTGTGGGGGTCGACCACGAAGACCGCTGCTGGCAGCCGCTTCATGTTGGTGATCCCACCAAAGTTCCGCTCCAAGCGGTCCAGCTCGTCCTCGCGGCGCCGCTGCTCCTTCTTGCGAAGGGTGGCGAGGGTCCCCCGGTCGCGCATCTCGACCAGCTCCGCCATCCGCTTCAGCTGGCGCTTGACCACCTCGAAGTTGGTCAGCATCCCGCCCATCCAGCGGTTGACCACGAAGGGCTGATGGCTCCGGGCGCACTGTTCCTGGAGGGTTTCCTGGGCCTGCTTCTTGGTGCCCACGAAGAGGATCTGGCCGCCCTGAGCCACCGTGTCGTGGGCAAATTGGCAGGCTTGATCCAGCAGAGCGACGGTCTGCGACACGTCGATGATGTGGATCCCGCCCTTGCTGGCGAAGATGTAGTGACGCATCTTCGGATTCCACCGGCTGGTCTGATGCCCGAAGTGGACACCGTTCTGGAGCAGCTCGGTGAGCGTGGCTACAGGCATGCTCAACCTCCTATTCGTTACCGCCTCTGCCCGGCATCGACCGCCTGCCGGCCCACGAAGGGATCCCCGCAGGCGTCCGCCGGGCATGTGAATTTGATCGCCTCGGTCATGTTATCCCAACTTGGACCACAGCCCAAACCCGGTCGCCGTCTCAATCAGAACGTAGACTCCGTCGAGCAGGCGCCAGCACGCAGCCACCCGCTCTTGGGGTTCTTCACGGCTGCCGGGGGGATGGGGTGTCCTGGCTCGACGATCTGAGCGCGGCGGGGGCCGACGCCCACGTGACCAGCGCCGGGGAGATCGGGGCCCGGGTTGGAAGTGGGGAGTGGTCGGCGGTGAATGTGGCGCGGTCACACCTAGAGCGGATCAGGCTGCTCAACGACAAGTACAAGTTCTTCTGCTTCGCCTATGAGGAGGAGGCCCTCGCGGCCGCCGCCGAGATCGATCGGATGGAGCACCAGGGCGGGGAACCCGGTCCGTTCTGGGGGGTTGCCGACGCCCGCAAGGACTTCCTGCCGACCAAGGGAAAGGTGACGACGCCGGGCAGTGCGGCGCTCCGGGACTGGGTCCCGACCGAAGACTCCCCGGTGGTGGAGCGCCTGCGCCAGGCCGGAGGGATCCTGCTGGGCAACACCACCACCAGCGAGCTGGCCCACGCGGCACGAGCCACCGGGGCGCGCAGTGCCCGGCTCCCCGTTGCTCGTGTCCCAACCCCCATGGTGGAGGCCCCTAGACTAAATTCGCATGGAGCGGCCACACGGCTCTGACGGCGCCCGCCGCGTTCAGCGGGCTGACCTACTGGCCGCGTTCGACTCCCAGATGCGCGGCCGGCTCTCGATGCGGCTGCCGGACGGCGCCCACGATGAAGAGGACGGCCCCGTCTATCGCTCTTGGGGCTGGGCTCCGCGCGGCCTTGTCTTGTACCGCGACCTGAGCCGGCTGGACGGGGCTCAGTTGGACGCCCTGATCGAGCGCCAGGTCGACTTCTTCGGCGCGCTTGAGCTCGCCGTCGAGTGGAAGACCTACGCCCACGATCGGACGGACGACCTGACCGGGCGGCTGCTAGCGCACGGGTTCGTTCCCGAGGAGCTCGAGAACCTCCTGATCGGACGGGTCCCCGAAATGAACTACGAGCCGAGGCTGCCGCCTGAAGTGACGCTCCGGCAGGTGACCTCTCGGGCCGACACCGACCGCATGGCCGAGATGCTCTCCATCGTTTGGAACGAAGATCGCAGCTTCTTCGGAGAGCTTCTTTTCAACGATGTCGAAGCCAACCCCGACCACGTAGTGCTTCTGGTCGCCGAGTCTTCCGGGAAGGTGGTCTCCACGGCCCGGCTCAATCTGGAGCCAAATTCGCAGTTCGCCACTCTATGGACGGGTTCGACGCTCCCCGGATGGAGGGGCCGTGGCATCTATCGGGCCACGGTCGCGTACCGGGCACGCCTCGCTGCCAAGCGGGGCTTCCAGTACCTCCAGGTCGATGCCTCCGAGGACAGCCGGCCCATCCTGGAACAACTCGGCCTCCTCACCGTGAGCAGGACCACGCCCTACATCTGGTCCCCGACCGCCTAGCCCTTGGTGCCCCAGATGGGGGCCGCCCGGAGGGCCCCGAACCTAAAGAGTGCTCAAAGTACGTAGCGACGCAGGTCCTCGTCGCGGACCAGGTCGCCGAGCTTGGCCCTGACGAACTCCCGGTCGATGCTCACCTTCTGGCCCTGGTACTCCTCGGCGGCGAAGGAGATGTCCTGGAGCACCCGCTCCATCACCGTGAAGAGCCGGCGAGCGCCGATGTTCTCGTCGCGTTCGTTGACCAGGAACGCGTGGTGGGCCAGCTCCTCCACCCCTTCTTTGGTGAACTCCACCTCGACTCCCTCGGTAGCCAGGAGCGCTGAGTACTGCTGGGTCAGCGCGTTTCTGGGCTCGACCAGGATCTGGCAGAGGTCCGCCTCCACCAGCGGCTGAAGCTCGACCCGAATCGGGAACCGTCCCTGGAACTCGGGGATGAGGTCGGAGGGCCTGGCCGAGGTGAACGCCCCGGCGGCCACGAAGAGGACGTGGTCGGTGCGCACCTGCCCGTAGCGGGTGCTGACGGTCGAGCCCTCGATGATCGGCAGGAGGTCGCGCTGCACGCCGGCCCCGCTGACATCGGGCCCATGGGCCTCGACATAAGGACCCGCGATCTTGTCCACCTCGTCAATGAAGACGATGCCGTTCTCCTCGACCAGATGGATGGCATCGTCGTAAACGCGATCGACATCCACCAGCCGCTCCGTCTCCTCCTGGGTCAAGACATGCCGGGCGTCGGCGACCGTCATCCGCTTGGTTCGCTTGCGGGGCGGTGCCAGCTGGCTGAAGAAGTCCGAGAGCGACCAGCCGATCTCCTCATAGCCGCTGCCGGAGAAGACCTCCACTGGCGGGGAGTAGGCCTCCTCCACCTCAATCTCAATCTGACGGTCGTCGAGTTTACGGGCGGCCAGCTTGCGCAGCAGTTGGCGGCGGCGGGCGCGCTCCCTCCGGGCTGCCGCCAGCTGGTCGGCTCCGGCGGGGGGCTCGTCGGGGCCGGGAGCTGCCTCGGAATCCTGGACAGCCGCAGCCGCAGCCTCCGGAGGCTGAGGCTGCGGCTGGTCGGCCTCGATCAGCCGATCCACGATCCGGGCCTCGGCCCTTTGCTTGGCCTCGGCCTCGGCGTCGGCCACCCGCTGGCTCTGAACCTGGGTGATGGTCTGCTCCAGAAGGTCGCGGACGATCGACTCCACGTCGCGGCCGACGTAACCGACCTCGGTGAACTTGGTGGCCTCGACCTTGATGAAGGGGGAATTCGTGAGCTGGGCGAGCCGCCTGGCGATCTCGGTCTTGCCCACCCCGGTCGGCCCGATCAAAAGGATGTTGCTGGGCACGATGTCCTGGCGGCGCTCAGCCGGGACTTGCATCCGCCGGTAGCGGTTGCGCAGGGCGATCGCCATCGCCCGCTTGGCGTCCGCCTGGCCCACGATGTAGCGGTCCAGGGCGGAGACGATCTCTGCCGGTCTAAGTTCCGGGTCCAACTGCGTCCCCTTGTGGCGTAGGCGTATCGGAGATGGTCTCGACTGAGATCTCGCTGTTGGTGTAGATGCAGATCGAGGCAGCGATCTCCAGGGCTCGGCGCGCCACCTCGGCGGCCGGCAGCTCCGTGTACTCGATCAGCGCCTTGGCCGCTGCGTGAGCATAGGGGCCGCCGCTGCCGATGGCCCCAATCCCATCGTCGGGCTCGATCACGTCGCCGTCCCCGCTGAGCAGGAGCATCTGGTTGTTGCCAGCCACCACCAGCATGGCGTCCAGGTGGCGCAGATAGCGGTCGGTGCGCCACTCCTTGCCCAGCGCGACCGCCGCCCGGAGCAGGTTGCCCTGGTGCTGGTCCAGGTGACGCTCGAACTTGTCGAAGAGGGTGAAGGCATCGGCGACCGAGCCGGCGAACCCCACCACCACCTGGTCATGGTGAATGCGCCGGACCTTCATGGCCCGGTGCTTCATGACCACGTCACCCACAGTCACCTGGCCATCCCCCGCGACCGCGATCTCGTTCCCTCGGCGTACGGCCAGGATCGTCGTGGCGCGCGGGCCGGCATCGTAATGAGAGGTCACAGGAGTTCGATTCTAACCCCGGCCCCGGAATCGGCCCAGCGGCACAGGCCTGATTCCGGCGACCGCGCCTATGATTCGGCGATGCCTGACCCCAGCCCGGACCCGACGTTGACCGGGGATGAACGAACCACCCTGGCGGGCTTCCTCGACGATCAGCGAACTATTCTGGCCTGGAAGTGTCAGGGGCTCAGCGATGCCCAGCTCAAAGAGCCAACTGTGCCCCCGTCCACCCTAACCCTGCTGGGGCTCGTCCGCCACCTAGCGGAGGTGGAGCGGGCCTGGTTCCGCCGGCGGCTGGCCGGAGAGCCGATCGGGCACATATGGTGCACCGACGATCAGCCCGACGCCGACTTCGAGGGAGTTGGTGAGGCCGACGTTGCCGAGGCGTTCTCGTCCTGGGAGGAGGAGTGCCGGATCTCCCGGTCGATACTGGAGGGGCTAGATTCGCTGGAGGTGACCTTCAGCACCGCCCGCTACCCCCTGATGTCGGCGCGCTGCATGGTCAATCACATGATCGAGGAGTACTCCCGCCACAACGGCCACGCCGACCTGATTCGGGAGCGGATCGACGGGATGACCGGAGACTTTCCACCGCGGGTGGAGCAAGGCACCCCCGGCCAGGGCTAACTCCCGACGGGTTCCTTGGCGCGACGCTTGGCGGCCGCCGGGCGTGGCTTGGCTCGGGCCGCGCCCGGGGCGGCCGGGCTGGATGCCTCGCGAGGCGGCCGGTATTTGCAACCGGGATACCCAGAGCAGGAGACGAAGGGACCGAAACGCCCCCGGCGCTTGACTAGAGGCTTGCCACAGTCCGGGCAGGCCTCGCCGGTGGGCTCCGCCGCCACTGCCGCCGGCCGGGCGGCTCCCGAAGTGCCGACCTCGGTCCGGATATGGCGGCAGGCCGGGTAGCCGGAGCAGCCAATAAAGGGCCCCCGCTTACCGGTGCGCTTCACCAGCGGCTTGCCACAGAGCGGGCAGGCCTCGCCGATCTCCTCGGCTGGGGTCCGCTCCTCCTTGCCCTGGATGTAGTCGCACTCGGGAAAGCGGCTGCATCCCACGAAGTCGCCGAAACGCCCACTGCGCACTACTAGCTCGGCTCCACAACTGGGGCAGTCGGCACCGGCGGGCTGGGCTTTGATCTTGACCCGAGGCATGCTCTCCTGGGCCTCATCGAGCACCTTGGAGAAGGGCTCATACCAAGAGCTGACCACCGGGACCCAGGGGGTCTCGCCGGCCTCGATCGAGTCCAGCTTCAGCTCGAGGGCGGCGGTGAAGCCCAGATCGACCACCGAGGGGAACTGGGTGGTCAGGGCTTCGTTGACCGCCAGCCCGAGAGGGGTGGGATGCAAGCGCCGCTCCGCCTGGACCACGTAGCGCCGGGTCTGGATCAGCTCGGTCATGGTGGCGTAGGTGCTGGGCCTCCCGATGCCCCGCTCCTCCAGCTCCTTGACCAGACTGGCCTCGCTGTAGCGAGGCGGGGGCTGGCTGAAGTGCTGCTCGGGGAGGAGCTCCTTAAGACTGACGATCTGCTCTGAGTTGAGCTCGGGAAGGAGCTCATCCTCCCGGCCCTCCGAGCCCGCCACCCTAAGGAACCCGTCGAACACCAACTGGCTCCCCGTCGCCCGAAAGCGATGCTCACCGGCCATCACCTCGGCCCTGGTGGAGTCGAACTCCGCGGGACTCATCTGGCTGGCCAGAAAACGCCGCCAGACTAGCCGATAGAGCTTGGCCTGGTCGGAGGAGAGGTACTGGTCGATCTCTGCGGGGGACCGCTCCACCGCGGTTGGCCGGACCGCCTCGTGAGCATCCTGGCTGGCGACCGCCGCCTTGGGCCCCCGCCGCTGAGCTCCCGCCTGGCCCAGGTAAGGGACCCCGAAGGTCTGCTCCACGTAGACCTTGGCCGCCTCGACGGCCGACTCGCTCAGTCGGACCGAGTCGGTCCTCATGTAGGTGATCAGGCCCGCTGGCCCGGAGCTGCCCAGTTCGACGCCCTCGTACAGCTGCTGGGCGATCCGCATCGTCTTGGTGGGACTGAAATGCAACTGCGAGGAGGCGTCCTGCTGCAGGGTGCTGGTGATGTAGGGCTGGGGCGGATTCCGCCGCAGCCGCCGCCGCTCCACCGAGGCCACCCGAAACTCGGCCTTCTCGACGTCGGCCATGACCCGGCGAGCGCTGGCTTCGTTGGGGAGCCCGGACGGCTCACCGTCGTCGTCCTTGGCCTTCCCGCGCCTTCCCTTGGGCTCCAGTCCCACCCCTTGATAACGGGCCTTGAACTGGTCCTTGGACTCGGTGAGCAGCAGCGCCTCCAGGCTCCAACTCTCAGTAGCCTTGAAGGCCTCGATCTCCTGCTCGCGATCGCAGACCAAGCGCAGCGCCACCGACTGCACCCGTCCCGCCGAGAGCCCCTTGCGGATCTTGCGCCAGAGCAACGGGCTCAACTTGTAGCCGAGGAGGCGGTCGATCACCCGTCGGGCTTGCTGGGCGTCCACCAGCCGCTGGTCGATGGGGCGCGGGTGGCTGAGGGCGGTCTCGACCGCCTGCTTGGTAACCTCGCGGAACACGATCCGCTCCGGATCGGTGAGGCCCAGCTGCCTGGCGATGTGCCAGGCGATCGCCTCGCCCTCACGATCCGGGTCGGCCGCCAGCAGCACCCGCTTGGACTTACGGGCGGCCGCTTTGAGGTCCCGCAGCGGACCCTCCTTGCCCTTGATCACGGTGTAGTCAGGCTCGAACCCGTGGTCGACGTCGATCCCCAGCTTGGAGCGCGGCAGGTCGACCACGTGGCCCATCGAAGCGCGCACGTCGTAGTCGCTACCCAGGAACTTGCTGAGCGTGCGGGCCTTGCTGGGCGACTCGACGATGATCAGGTTCGATGCGGGCATCAGCTGGGGCAATTCCTCGGGTGATGGGGACTGGCGAGTCGGGATTCTAGCAACAGCTTCCCCGCCCACCTCCAGTTCCACACCTTGGACCTACTTTGGCAGCTGGCTACACTAACCCCTGCCAGCCATCTGAACGGGGAGACCCGCCACCCTTGCCCACCGATCTGTCCGACAAGTACGAGTCCGTGGAGATCGTCGAGCGCAACGACTTCGGCCCCGATCTCTGGTCGATCCGGGTGAGTCACGGGCAGCCTTTCGACTTCCGCCCCGGCCAGTACGCCACGTTGGGGGTCGAGGTGGACGGCAAGCCGCTGGAGCGCCCCTACTCCATCGTCTCCTCGCCCGAGGAGGCCGAATTGGAGTTCTTCGTCGAGCTGATCCCCGACGGAGCGCTCACCCCTTACCTGTACCCGCTCCAGGTCGGTGATCGGCTGCTGATGCGCAAGCGCCCCAAGGGCCTCTTCCTGAAGACCGGCCTGGCCCCGGACCGCACCCACCTCTTCCTCGCCACGGTCACCGGGATCGCCCCCTTCGCCAGCATCCTGCGCCAACTGCAGCGGCTGCAACGGCGGGGCGAAGTGGTTCCGCCCAAAATCGTCCTGGTACAGGGCGCCAGCTTTTCCCACGAGTTCGGGTACGCCCAAGAGATGGCTCAGCTCAGCGGTGAGTTCCCCGACTTCGAGTACGTCCCGACCGTCAGCCGCCCCTGGGGCGACTCCGGCTGGGAGGGTGAGATCGGGAGGGCCGAGGACGTCTTGCGCAAGCATGCGGACCGGTCCGGGATCAGGCCGGGACGCGGCATGGTCTACCTCTGCGGTCACCCCGGCATGATCTCTACCGGTCGAGCGGTGATGCTCCGGGCTGGGCTGCGGGACGAGGACATCCTGGAAGAGCAGTACTGGCCGGAGGGCAAGGCCCCGAACTCAGCCTCCGAGTAGGCCGCGACCAAGCCGCACCTCGAGGCGCGGCTCAGCGCGAAGGCCGGAGGAGAGCATCCAGCTTCGCCTTCAGGGCTGCCTTGGGTTGGTACCCGACCACAGTCCCGCTGGGCTGGCCACCCCGAGAGACCATCAGGGTGGGAATGCTCATCACCCGGAACATGCTCAAGATGGTCGGGCGGGCGTCGTAATCGGCCTTGGTGACCTTGAGCCGCCCCTGGTACTCGGAGGCGAAGTCCTCCACGATCGGGGCGATCATCTTGCCGGGCCCACACCAACCGGCCCAGAAGTCGACCAAAACCGGAAGTTCAGACTCCAGCACGTCGTGCCGAAAGCTGGCGTCGGTGACCGCAACCGGCGCGACCATGGAACCTGCTCGCCATCTGCGCTGGGGAGAGCCATCCGCTCTGACTCGCGCCATCACGTTGTAGCTCTTTTGTCAGGTATCCTTGACGTATGAGCTATCAACCAGCCACCGCCCCGGCCGCGGCCGCCGCGAGGGTTGTGATGAAGGCCCTCGACGGCCTGCCCACCCCGGACCGGCTTCTCGCCCTGCGCTCTGTGGCCGTGCTGCTCGGCACCCGGAGAGCCGCCACCGTAGTAGTCGCCCGGTCGGAGGGCTTCAGCTGGGCGGAGATCGCCGACCGGCTGGGGATGTCACGGCAGTCAGTCTGGGAACGCTACGGCACCGAGGAGGGCGAGGTGCCCCAGCCCGCCCGCGGGCGCCGACCGCGCGCTCGCGCTGCCACCCACACCTTCTCCAGTTGTGCCGCCTACAAGGCGGTGACCAGTCGCCCTCAGCCAGTCTCAGCCGAGGGTAGCTGAAACTCGAACTCAGGCGGAGCCTGAGCGGCTGCGCTCAACGCTTGGTCAGTGCTTGAGCCGGGCCCCGATCTCAGGGGAGATCTGGACTGCCAAGTGGCGCATGGCCTTGACCCAGCGGTTGGAGGGATGCTTCCAGGCCAGCGGCTCGCCCCCGCTCAGTGATCGCACCCCGTCGATGCCCCCATGGGGCAGCGTCAGCACCGGCTGCTCCAAGACCCGCTTCGCCCGCTCGGCGTCCACCTGGTGGTAGGGCAGCACGCAGTTGAGGATCACCGAGATCCGAGCCCTCGGGATCTGCAGCTGGTCACAGATGCGCAGCCAGCCCCGCAGCCCCACCACGCCCGGGTTGTCCGGCGTGCCCACCAGGATCATGTGGTCGGCGGACTCCAGCAGTTCGATCCCGCCGTTGTCGAGCCTTCCCCCCTGATCGACGACCACCAGGTCGGCCAGGGCGGTCAGCCGGTAGATGAGCGCGCTCACCGCGGCCGGTGACACCGAGTCGGAGAGTTCGGGCCGGCCCGGAGCGGGCAGAACCGAGACCCCGCTGGGGTGACGGGTCAAGCGGTCCAGGATGTCCTCCTCCGGAGGAAGGTCGGAGAACTCGACCCAAGTCGGGGTCTGCGGCGGCAGGTTGAAGGCCATCAGCGCGCTGCCGAACCGGGGGACGTTGTCGACCAATGCCACCCGGAGCGTCTCCGCGGCGATTACCGCGAGATTGGTGGCGAGGGCCGTGCGACCCACCCCCCCGCGCGGTCCGCAGACAACCCAGAGCTCGCCCGGGCCCTTGCGCGCGTCGTGCGGCTCGGCCGGAGCCACCGCCCCAGTTTCCAGAAGGGAGCGGAGCGTTTCCGCGACCGTCTGGGTCGAGCTGCTGCGCGGCAGGACCTCGGTGGCGCCAGCCTCGGTGGCAGCGGCGACGATCGGCGCCGCCTGGTCCGCCACCACCAGGACCACCGGGATCCCGGTATGGGCGGCACTGCCTCGGATCTGCTGGATCAGCGGCACCAGCTCAGGGTCGTCACCCGTGACCTCGATCAGGGCGGCGTCGGCCGGGGTCTCGCTGAGCGCGGCGGCCGCGGCAGCGGTGGTCTCGAAAGCCAGCATCTCGAGCCCGCGCTTGTTCAGAGCCTTGGCGATGGTCTCGGAGCGTGCTGCCTGCCGCGACACCACCAGCACCCGATTAGGTTGATCCGGCACGAAGCTCAGTTTAGTCGTTGCAGGAGGCTGAGAACTCCCCTGTCTCAGTCAGCTTTGGCTCGGCCGCGCGCGAGCCGCCGCTTGGGGGGCGCCTCCGCCACCGCCGGCGCCTCAACCTCGGGGACGGTCGCAGCCGCCTCCCTGGGGGCCTCGCCCTTGGCGACCGGCTCCCGCCGCTCGCGGATCTTGGCCCGCTTGCCGACCTTGTCACGCAGGTAGTAGAGCTTGGCGCGGCGGACCCTGCCGTGGCGGATCACCTCGATCTGGGCCAGGCGCGGGGAGTGGACCGGGAACGTCCGTTCGACTCCCACCCCATGGGCGGTGCGCCGGACGGTCACCGAGCGTTGGGCCCCGCCCTTCTGGAGCGCGATGACCAGACCCTCGAAGACCTGGATCCGCTCTCGCGTACCTTCAATCACCTTGACGTGGACCCTGACGGTGTCCCCCGGACTGAGCTCCGGGACGTCGTCGCGGAGCTGCTCTTCCTCGAGCAGGTCGATGATGTTCATTGCTTACCTCCTAGGGGGACGCCGGCCACTGCCGCGCCCGAGCCCCGTTCTTCATCTCTGGCGGCCGGCTCGGCCGCCCGCTCCCGTCCGGCGCCGGTCAGGAGGTCGGGCCGCAACCGGCGGGCCCGCTCCATGGCCGCTTCGGCCCTCCAGCTGGCGATTTTGGCGTGGTCGCCGCTGCGGAGCACCTCCGGCACCGCCATTCCCTCAAACACCGCCGGCCGAGTGTAGTGGGGGTACTCCGGCAACCCCGCGCTGAAACTCTCGTCCACGGCGGACTCCGGGTCACCGAGGGTGCCCGGCAGCCGTCGAGCAACCGCCTCGATCAGCATCATGGCCGGCAGCTCCCCCCCACTCACGACGAAGTCCCCCACCGAAACCTCGTCCAGCTGGAAACCGGTGCTCACCCGCTCGTCCACCCCCTCATAGCGGCCGCAGACCAAGAGCAACCGCGGCTCCCGGGCCAGCTCTTCGACCAGTTCCGCGGTCAGCCGTCGCCCATGCGCCGAGAGCAGGATGCCTCGGGGCCGGGGGAGACCAGCAACCTCCCTGACCTTCCGAATGGCTTCGAAGAGCGGCTCCGGCCGAAGCACCATTCCAGGCCCACCGCCATAGGGGATGTCGTCCACCTGGCGGTGCGCGCCCAGACCCCACTGGCGCAGATCGTGAGCCTCGATCTCGATTAGCCCCTGCTCCAGAGCCCGGCCCACCACCCCGGCCGCCAAAGGACCGGGGAAGACCGCCGGGAAGAGGGTGATGACGTCAAACCGCATCGACCCAGGCCTCCAGGTAGGGCTCGGCCACCGTGATCCGGCGCCGTTCCAGATCAATTCCCAGCACCGCCTCCCGCACCGCCGGCACCCGCAGTTCGGCCGCCGGGGTTCGGACCACATAGACGTCGTGGGCGGGGTAGGGCTCCACATCCACCAGCTCCCCCCGGCGCCGCCCTTCCGGGTCCTCGACCTCCAAGCCGATCAGCTGGAAATGGAAGAACTCACCGGGCGGCAGCGGCCGCAGCTCCGAGGCCTCCACCTCCAGATAGCCGCCGCTGAGGTTGGCCGCCGCGTCCCGGTCGGCGATCCCGGAGAAGCGGCAGATCAGCTGCTTGCCGTCGCCCCTCACGGACTCGAGTCGGACCTCGCCCTGCGGACCGCGCATGTCCATCCCCGGCAGCAACCGGCCCCGCTCCCCGCCCAGCAGTTCCACGGTCAGCTCCCCGCCGAGCCCGTGCGGCCTTAGCACTCTCGCCACCCGGACCCAATCCGGCCGCTCGGTCAATCGCGCACCTCGACGTAGACCCGGTCGCGGGGACGCAGCGAAGCCGCGCGGACCACCATCCGGACCGCCTCGATGTGGCGTCCTCCACGCCCGATCAGCTTGCCCAGGTCGTCGGGCGCGGTGCTGATCCGGACAGTGACCCTGTGGCCGTCCTCCTCGACCCCCACCTCAACCGCCTCGGGTTGGCTGACCATCTGCTGGACCATGTAACGGACCAGCTCGCCGTAAGCCGGCATGGCCTCACCCCTCGCTGTCGGCGGTGGGCTCGGGAGCAGCCGGTTCGTCCTCGGCCTCCGCTTCCGCAGCATGGTCCTCGGCAGCGTCGTCCGGCGCCGACTCCCCAGCCTCCTGGCTTACCTCAGCGGCACTGGGGGCCCCCTCTGGAGCTTCGACCGCCTCCTCCTCGGCGGCGGGGTCGGCGGTCTCCTCGACTCCGGCAGCCGCGGCTGGCGCCTCCTCGGTCGCATCGGTCGCGGCTACCTCTTCAGCGGTGGCTACCTCCGGCTCAGCCACCGCCGTCGCAGCAGCGGCGGGAGCAGGTGCCCGACCCGGCTTGGGCGCGCGCTTGGGGCCGGTCTTGGTCCGCACTGGATGCGCAGTGGCCGGCAGCGTTCCCTGCCTCTCCAGCAGCTCCCGGACGGCGTCCGAAGGACGCGCGCCGGTCGCCATCCAGTGCTGGATCCGTTCGTTGTCGACGTGGAAAACCTTGGGATCCTTGAGGGGATCGTAGTACCCGACCGACTCGATGAAGCGGCCGTCGCGCGGCGAGCGCGCGTCCGCCACTACCACCCGGTAAAAGGGCCGCTTCTTGGCGCCCATGCGCTTGAGCCGAATCTTCACTGCCACTAAAAATCCCCTTGTTCTATGGTCAAATTGCAAGCCGCCATGGTCTCCCTCCGGTTTCTCAGTGACGCCCCGGGGCGATGCCGCCCGGTGCTCCCTTCAACATTTCCGCGGCCAGTCGGCGGCGCCCCCCGATACCAGAGAAACCGCGCATCATCTCCTGCATTCGTTCAAAGCTCTTGAGCAGACGCGACACCTCGACCGGGGTGGTCCCGCTGCCGGCGGCGATCCGGCGGCGCCGGGAAGCATCGATGATCGAGGGCCGGCGGCGCTCCCGCGCGGTCATCGACAGGACGATCGCCTCGATCCTTCCCAGCTGGGCTTCGTCGGGCAGGTTGCCGCCCTGCTGCCGCATCAGCTCGCGGCCCCCGGGCATCATCCCCAGGATCGAGTCCAAGGGGCCCAGGCGGCGGAGCTGGCGCATCTGGACGATGAAGTCGTCGAGGCTGAGCCGACCGTCCCGGATTCGTTCCTCGACCCGCTGGGCGTCCTCCTGGCTCAGCTCGACGCTGGCCCGCTCGACCAGGGTCAGGACATCGCCCATCCCGAGGATCCGCCGCGCCATCCGCTCGGGGTGGAACGCCTCCAGGTCCCGCGGCCGCTCCCCGACCCCGCAGTACCAAACCTGAAGCCCGATGGCGGCACGCATCGAGAGGGCGGCCCCGCCCCGAGCGTCGCCGTCGAGCTTGGTGAGCACCACCCCGTCCACCCCGACCGCGTCCTTGAAGGCCCCGGCCACCCGGACCGCCTCCTGGCCGGTCATGGCGTCCACCACCAGAAGCCCGTGGTGAATGGTGGTGGCTCTCCGGACGGCCTCGAGCTCCTTCATCAGCGGCTCATCGAGATGGAGACGACCAGCGGTATCGACGATGACCACGTCGGCTCCCCGCCGCCGGGCTTCGGCCACCGCCTGGCTGACCCCCTTGGCCAGCCCGTGGGCCTGGCTCGCCACCAGGACGTCAAGCTGCTGCTCCGCGGCCAGTACCTGCAGTTGCGCCACCGCGGCGGCGCGCTGGAGGTCGGCCGCCACCAGCATCGGCCGATGACCGTCCTGGCGGACCAGGAGCGCCAGCTTGACCGCGGTGGTGGTCTTGCCCGACCCCTGCAGCCCCATCAGCATCACCGTGGTCGGGGGCTCGGGCTGGTAGGTGATCCGGGCATCCTCACCGCCGAGCAGCGAGACCAGCTCCTCGAAAACCACCTTGATCACCTGCTGCCCCGGGGTGAGGCTCTCGAGCACGTCGCGGCCCACCGCGCGCTCCCGGACCCGGTCGATGAAATCGCGGGCGACCTTGTAGTTGACGTCCGCCTCCAGGAGCGCCAATCGCACCTCGCGCAGGCCGACCTCGACATCGGCGGGGGTGAGCCGCCCCTTGTCCGTGAAGCGCTTGAAGGCGACCCCCAGCTTGTCGGTCAGGGCGTCGAACAACTAGCTGCCCACCCGAACCGCCGGCCGCGCCCTCAGCTGGCGCTCCAGCCGGCTCACCCGCTCTCTGAGCCGGGTCAGCTCACGGTCGGCGGCCTCCAACCGGTGGCAGACTCCCAGCTGCTCCTCCATCGACTCCATCCGCTCCACTCCCCGGCGCACCAGGTCGTGGGCAGCGGCTCGGGAGGTGCCCAGCGCCCGAGCCAACTCGCTGAGCGACCAGTCCTCTTCCAGCTGGAGCCTGAGGGCCTCCTGCTGGCGCTCCGTCAGGACCGCCCGATAGACATCGAGCAACCGGACGCGCGCCAACCGATCAAGTGCAGTGAGTGTCAAGGGCAAAGCCTTGACAGGCTACTCCTCCCCGGCCTGGTGATTCAAACTCGAACGGAAATCAGGCAGGACTTCTGGCGCCGGTGGAGCTACCGGGCGGCCACGGCCGCCGTCACACTGGTGACGACTCGATCTCCCCCTGCTGCAGCAGGGCGTCCAGATAGCTCTCCGGATCGAAGTCGGCCAGGTCGTCAACGCCCTCCCCGACTCCGACCAGCTTGACCGGCACCCCGAGCTCCCCCTCCACCTGGAAGACGTAGCCCCCCCGCGCGCTGCCGTCGAGCTTGGTGAGCACCAGTCCCGTGGCTCCGACCACCTCCACGAAGGCCCGCGCCTGAGTGAGGGCATTGGCCCCGACGTAGGCGTCCAGCACCAGCAGCGCCTCGGCTGGCTGGCCCGCCTGCTGGGAATTGATCACTCGGCGGATCTTGGCCAGCTCCTGCATCAGGTTGTGCTTAGTGTGCAGCCTTCCCGCCGTGTCCACCAGGACGACGTCCCGGCCCCGCGCCCTCGCCGCGGCAAGAGCGTCGAACACGACTGCCGCCGGGTCAGAACCGAGCTGGTGGGCCACCACCTCGGTTCCGGTCCTCGCCGCCATGGTGCGGAGCTGGTCGATGGCGGCGGCCCGGAAGGTGTCGGCGGCCGCGATCAGCGGCGTCAGCCCCTGGCTCATGAGCCGGGCGGCCAGCTTGGCCACGGTGGTGGTCTTGCCGGACCCGTTAACTCCCGCCACCAGCCAGACCGCGGGCTCCCCGACCAGCGACAGCTCCCGATCGGCGCCTCCCAGCCGGGCGACCATCTCCTCTCGGAGGGCGGCCAGCAGCGGCGCCGCATCGCGCAGTCCCTGCCGGGCGGCACGCTCCCGGAGCCCTTCCACCAGCTCCTCAGCGATCCGGACCCCGCAGTCGCTGGCGAGGAGCAACTCGAAGATCGCCTCGTACAACTCATCACCGGCGCCACGGCCGAGGCTGAGCTTGGTGCGCAGCTGCTGGCCGAGCCCGCTGCCCACCTTGTCCAGCCGGCCCGGGATCCGCCTCCACCAGCGCCGGCGCCGGGGGACGGTGACGTCAGACACCGGTCGCAACCGGCTCCAACTGGGTCTCGCCCTGGGCCTCAACCGACTGCCCGTCCGCGGTGAGCCGGACCGAGAGGATGCGGCTGGAGCCGCCTCCGTCCTGGGTCACTCCGTAGAGCATCGAAGCCCTCGACATGGTGGTGAGGCTGTGGGTCACCACCAGGAACTGGCTGCTCTCGGCCCGCTTCTGCAGCAGATCGGCGAAGCGCGTGATGTTGGCCTCGTCCAGGGCGGCGTCGACCTCGTCAAAGACGTAGAACGGGCTGGGGGAGACCTTCTGCAGCGCCAGCACCAGCGCGAGCGCGGTCAGGGCGCGTTCACCGCCCGAGAGCAGGGGCATTGAAAGCACCCGTTTTCCCTGGGGCTGGATCTGCATCTCCACCCCACCCGGTACGCCGTTCTCGCCCGGGCTGGGCGTCAGGGTGGCCTTGCCACCGCCGAAGAGCTCCACCCACACCGACTCGAACTCCTGGGTCACCTCCTTCAGGGTCCGCTCGAAACGACCGCCGCTGACTGACTGCAGCTGAGCCAGCACCACCTCCAAGTCAGCCCGGGCCTGGAGACAGTCGTCGTGGGCCGCCCGCAGCCCCTCGGTGCGTTCCAAGATCTCGGCGAGCTGCCGCGGAGCCAGCTCGTTGATCAGCCCGAGCCCGCTCAGGCGGCGGTCACTCCGGGCGATCTCTGCCGCGGCCTTGGCCGGATCCTCAGGCGGGGGCGACCCCTCAGCCTCGGAGACCGCCTCTTGGCCGTCCGCCACCTCGGCTTGGAGCCGTTGCACCTGGTGGGCCTGGACTGCCAGGTCACGACGCGTAGCCTCTACCAGGGCGGCGGCGGAGCGCACCGCCGCCTCCAGCTCCGCCCGATTGCGCTCCAATTCGCCGAGACCCTGGAGCGGGTTCGGGGCGTTCGCCAGGGCCCGGGCTCGTTGCTCGGCGGAGAGCTCGAACTGGGACTTGGCGGTCGCGGCGTGCTGGCGAGCCAGCTGGAGTTGCTGGAGGGACTCGAGGGCTGTCCGCTCGGCGGCCTGGATCCGGTCTCTGGCGCTGCGCTCGCGGGATAGCAGTTGCTCGTGCCGCTTGGTCAGCTCCTCCGCCCGCCGCGCCCAACTGCGAGCCTCCGCCTCAACGCCGGCGATGGTCAGCCGGGCCTCCTCCAAGCGCCTCCCCGCTTCCAGGACCAGGTCCTCGGAGTTGGCGAGCGCCGCCCGGCAGCTATCCACCCGGGCAGTGGCTGCGGCCAGCAACCGCTCCTGGCCCGCCAGCTCAGTCCCGAGCGCGACGAGGGCGGCCTGGTCCCGAGAGCTCTGCTGCTCGCGGCTCTCGAGCTCCCGCTGCAGACCGGCGATCGTCTGGTCGGACCGCGCGGCTTCGGCCAGCAGCCGCTCCACCTCCGCCTGACGGGCCTGGGCGGCAGCCTGGGCGGAGGTCGCCTGCTGGCGCATCCGGTCCACCAGCTCCCGTTGCTGGCTGTGGGCCTCCCGGGCTCGCTCCGACGCCTCCCGGGACCGGGCCAGTTCGGCCCGCTGGCGCTGAACGGTGCGCTCCGCGTCGCGCAACTGCTCGACCGCGCGCAACTCGCCCTCGGTACGGGCGGGGGTGATCTCGAGCCCGGTCCCCAGCACCGTGCCGTCCGCCAGCACCGCCCGGCCGTCCGGAAGTCGGGCCAGCCACCGGGCCGCCGACTGGCGGTCCCGGGCGAGGCACACCAGCCTGGAAACCCGGGCCACCACCGAGAGTGCGCCCGGATCGCCGACCAGGGCCGTTGCCAAAGGGCGACAACCCTCGGGAGGGTTGGTCACCACCGGCTCCTCCGAAACCGGCCAGCAGACGAGCTCAGCCACATCGCCCGCCATCCCCAAGGCCTGCCGGGCCGCGGTCTCCTCCCCCACCAGCGCCCGCAGGAAGATGCCCAGGCCAGCCTCGACTGCCTGGGCATCCGCGGCTTGGGCAGCCTGGACGCCCTCGGCGAGCCGGCGCACTCGCGCCCCTCCCTTGGCGGCCGCGCCGGCAATCGGCGAAGCCTGGGTCCTGGCCTCGATGATCGCCGCCTGGGCTCCCCACCTGGCCTCCGCCTCACGGAGCGACACCGTCGCCCGGGAGAGTCCCTCCTCGGCCCGCTGCACCAGCTGCAGCCGGACCGCCTCGGCCTTCTGAGCACGTTCGAACCCAGCCGCCTCCTTGGTAGCGGCCTGGCGCAGCTCTTTGGCCGCGTCGGCCTCCGTCTGGAGCTCGCTCGCCGATCCGGCTCTGACCTCCTCTGCCGCGGTCCGGGCAGCGAGGGCCTGGTTCCTCCAGGCCTCCGCCCCGGCCAACCTCGCCTCTAGCTCGGAGCGATGACCACGCGACGCCGCCACCGTCCGCTCCACCTCCTGATCGCTTCGCTGAGCGGTGGCCAGCTCCGCCTCGCGTTGGGAACGCTCCTGGCGCAGGCCGTCCAGCTCCTGCTCGATCCCCTGGACCACGGCCCGTCCCTGGTCCAGCGCGGCTCGGTCACCCGGGAGCCCGGGGCCGGATCCCGGGAGCGAGCGCAGGTCGTCCCGTACCTCGGCGAGGGTCTGGGCCGCGGCGGCGCGGGACTCGGCCGCCTGGACGGCGCGCTCCTGCCAGCGCTCCACCTGGGCCTCTGCCTGCTGCGCCGCCAGCGCCAGGGTGCCCGCGTGGCGCTCCGATTCGAGGCGACCGGCCTCGATCGCCTGCCACCGTTCGCGGTCGACGAGGTAAGTCTTCTGGAACTGTTGGGCGCGCTCCCGCATCTGCTCCCAGCGACGCTCCCCGGCCTGGAGCTGACGCTCCAGCTTGCGCATTTCGGCGAGCGCCGCCAGCCAGGCACCTCGCTCGAGGCTGCCCCGGAGCTCTCGCAGCCGACCCCTCAGCGTGGCGGCCTCTTCTGCCGCTGCGGCCTCTTCCCGCAGCGATTCGATTCGCGGCAATAGCTCCGCCAGCCGCCCGACCGAGCCGTCGAGCCACTCGGTCAGGGACCGCAACCGCGAACTGGAGTCCTCAATCAGGGCCTGAGCCCCGCGGACCCCCGCCGCTTCCTCGATCAGGTGCCGGCGCTGAGCCGGCGAGGCGCGAATGATCGACTCAATGTCGTTCTGGGCGATAACCGCGTAGCCGGCCTGGGCCAGGCCGGTGGCGTCCAGGAGCCGGCCGAGGTCGCGCAGCCGGACCCTGTGGCCATTGCGACGGAACTCGCTGGTGCCGTCGCGGAAGACCCGCCGGCTGATGGCCACCTCGACGTCCTCGACCGGGAGGCGGCCATCCTCGTTGTCGAAGACCAGGCTCACCTCCGCCATCCCCACCGGCGCCCGGTTGGCACCGCCGGCGAAGATCACTTGGTCTAGCCGCTGCCCCCTCAGCTCACGGGCACTGGTCTCCCCCAGCACCAGCCGAATAGCGTCGACCAGGTTGGACTTGCCACTTCCGTTAGGTCCCACGATGGCGGTGATTCCCGGGCCCAACTCCAACTCGGCTCGGCCCGAGAAGCTCTTGAAGCCCTGAAGGTGCAGGCGGCTGACCCTCATGGCGTAGGGGTCGCCGAGCTCCCTGACCGCCCTCGGCCGCCCCGGTGGCCCCGGTGCGTGCGCTTGCGCTGGGCGGGGACCGCGGGATCATCGGGGTTGGGGGTTGGATCCTGTTCCGGACCGGTGCGCTCCGCCGCCTGAGTCACCTGCGTCACCTCCGGCACGGGCACGGACGCGGCCGCAGCCACGGTCCCTGGTGAATCGCTGGTGGCGCTGGAGTTGCCGTCCCGG
>OCZT010002361.1_pt1 | contig 19495 bp, 17 predicted proteins | sample 1539031 | NCBI WGS metagenome assembly OCZT01 (sample SAMEA3539308, study PRJEB22396) | soil metagenome | biome: tundra; feature: field; material: soil | place: USA | collected 2010-05 | depth 0.15 m | reverse complement strand
GGCCAGCTACCTGATCGAAGGACGGCCGAGCCGTGACTTCGCCCGGGTGAAGGCCTTCATGTACTTGGAGCCGGCGGCCTTCGACAGGCTGCTCGCGAAGCTGTCGGCGACCATGACCGGCTACCTCAAAGCGCAGGTCGCCGCCGGCGCGAGCGCGGTCCAGCTGTTCGACTCCTGGGTTGGCGCGCTGGCGCTCGAGGACTACGAGACCCGGGTGCTGCCTCACACGACGTCGATCTTCGATGCGCTGAGCTCGCTCGACGTCCCGCGCATCCACTTCGGCACCGACACGGCAGCGCTGCTGGAACCCATCGCGTCGGCGGGTGGTGACATCGTGTCGCTCGACTGGCGGATACCTCTCGATGTGGGCTGGGCGAGGGTCGGTCACGATCGTGGCATCCAGGGCAACCTGGATCCGGCTGTGCTGCTGGGTCCGCCCGAGCTGGTCCGCGAGCGCGCTCGCGATGTGCTGCGTCGCGCGGCGGGGCGGCCGGGTCACATCTTCAACCTCGGTCATGGAGTGCTGCCCTCGACCCCGCTCGAAAACCTGCAGCTACTCGTCGAAACGGTTCACGAGTGGCAGGTCGCACGTGTCGGCTGACCCGGCGACCGGTGTGCTGGTCATGGCGTATGGCAGCCCAGCGGGCGAGGCGGGCATCGAGGACTACTTCGCGCACATCCGGGGCGGCCTCAAACCCCCGGCTGATGCTCTCGAGGAGCTGAAGGCCCGTTATCGAGCCATCGGAGATTCGCCTCTGACTGCGATCACACGCGCCCAGGCCGCCGCGATTGGCGATCAGCTCGGGTTGCCGGCGTTCGTGGGCATGAAGCATGCGGCGCCCTTTGTTGCCGATGGTGCCGCCGAGGCGCGAAGAGCCGGCGTGCAGCGGCTGGTCGGACTTCCGCTTGCGCCTCACTTTGCCGAGATGAGCCTTGGGGCTTACCGGCGTTCGCTGGAAAAGTCCTGGGACGGCGAGCTGATCTTCGTACGCGGCTTCCACGACCATCCGGCCTTCATCCGCGCGGTCCAGCGACTGCTTTCAGAAAGCCTTGAAGAATCGTGGCCCCAGCGCTTGTTCTTCACCGCCCACAGCCTGCCGGCCCGCATCGTGGCCGAGGGCGACGGCTACCACGACCGGCTGCTCGAGAGCTGCCGCCTTGTGGAGGCCGGAATGAAGTTGCCGGATTGGGAATTCGCGTTCCAGTCCGCGAGCAGCACGGGTGAGCCCTGGCTGGGCCCGGACCTGCTCTCTGCCATCGAGAGGAGCGGCGCTCGCGACGTGCTTGTCTGTCCGATCGGCTTTGTAGCCGACCACCTCGAGATCCTGTACGACCTCGATGTCGAGGCCCAGGCCTTCGCTCGATTGCACGGGATCAAGCTCAGGCGGACGGCATCATTCAATACCAGGCCGGACTTCATCGCGGCGATGGCGCAGGTCGTCTCAGACATGATCGACGGGAACGCGTGACGCGTCGGCTTAGCGGCGTTCGAACGCCAGTCGTCCTGCCAGCCCGATCATCAGGATTCCAGTCAATCGCTCGAGGTTCTTGCGAAATCGAACGCCCATCCGACTCCGGCCCGCTCGACTGACCACGTAGCACGCCGCAAAGCGCGCGTCGAAGGGCAACGTTATCTTGATGCCCACCCACTAGATATCACCAGGTCTTGAATCAGAACGGGCGTGGCAGGGTTGGCCGGGGTTCCCCGGCCATGACTTTGTCTCCCACATCTCCAAGCGGGGTGTGGAGAGAGTCATTAGGTAAATCCCATCGATGTACTGGAAGGGGCGATGAGGGAAAACATCCGGGTTTTCTCTCATACCTTCACGGGAGCTGGAACTCCTCGTTGCGGAGGATCGGCACCCTGGCGCCGCCCTTCTCGATTCCGTCGACCTCCACCTCCGGGCCGCCGACCATGAAGTCGGTGTGGACGGCCGAGACGTTCAGGCCGCCGGCTCGATCCTCCTCGTCGACGGCGAACGCAAAACCGCTGCCGAAGGCGATGTGGCACGTCGCGTTCTCGTCGAACAGCGTGTTGAAGAATGTGAGTCCCAGCTTGCCGACCTCGGACGATCCGTCGACCAGCGCCACTTCCCCAAGGTGGGCGGCGCCGTCGTCGGTGGCCACCTGCGCGCGGATGACGTCCGCGCCCGCGCTGGCGGCGACCTCGGTGATCCGGCCGTCCTTGAAGACCAGCTCGAGGTCGCGAACGACGGTCCCGCCGAACTCAAGCGGCTTGGTGGAACGTAGCCGGCCGTCAGCCCTCCGCCGGTCGGGCGTCGTGAACACCTCCTCGGTCGGCAGGTTCGGCACATGCCGGATTCCGGATGCGGTATGGAAGTTCGCACACATCCATCTCGATCCCGGGAGCAGGCCGACGGTCAAATCGGTGCCGGGCCCGCGGTAATGCAGGGCGTCGAAGTGGCGCTCGGCGAGTCGCGACGCGATGGCGTCAAGTCTCGTGATGTGTGCCTGCCACTGGGCAACCGGGTCGGCCGTGTCCAGCCTTACCGCCTTTTCGATCGCCTGCCAGAGTCGTTCGACATCAGGTTTGCCGAAGACCTGCTCGGCCCACGCCGGGTTGGGCATGGCGACGATGGTCCAGTTGATCTGCTGCCGCCCAATCAGATCCATGAAGTGCTCGCGAAGGGCTATGGGGTTCAGCTTTCCGACGCGGGTCGGGTCGAGGTCGCTGAGCAGATTCGGCGCCGGATCGCCCGCGATGGAGATCAGCGCACCTTGGCGCGCGCCCAGGTCCTGCATCATCGCCAGGTCACCGGCCGGTGAGAGGGTGAGCGACTCCTCAGGCCCGAGCTCGATCAGTGCGCGGTCGAAGTGCCGATCGCTGTAGCTCGGCTGGACTGTCGCGGCACCGACCCGATACGCCGCGCGCGCGATCTCTCGCGCCAGGGGCGCATGTTCAACGCGGCCTGTTACGACGACGGTCTGCCCCGGCTGCACGTTGGCGCCAACCTCCACCGCCAGCCGGGCCAAGCGCTGGAGTCGATCCTGTTCTTTCATTTCATCATGGTATGCAGGAGGACTCAACCTTGCCACGTGCGGTCAACGATGATGTCGTTGTGACACGAGCCCGATGGACCGCCGGCGCGGTTGCCGTGGCGTCGCTGGTCGTCGCATGCAGCAATGCACCGCCCGCCGTGACGTCTGGATCGCCCGCGATATCCGGGTCGCTGGCCGCATCCCCGACGCCGAGCCCATTGTTCACGCTCACTCCAGGCCTGTTCGGGCACCTGCCCGCGGCAAGTCCGGCGACGCTCAAGACGACTCTTGAGATCAGTTGCGTAGGTGATGTCGGCGACACGGATCCGGTCGCCGTCGTGACCATCCGTGGCAGGACCGGCGAGTTCCTGCGCGATTACGCCGACTCGGCCAGCCCTCGCAACTTCTGCTCGTTCGGACCAGGAATTGTGGTCAACGAAATCCTCGACCCGCATCACGTCGTGATCGAGAGCCCCATCCCGGCAGTCGTCCAGCTTCCGTCCGGGCCGACGTTCGAACTGGGTATCCACGGCAAGCTCGTCGCCGTCGCGCCGGACCTGTCGCAGTTGTTGTGGGTGTCGCGCGCCAATCCTCCAACTCTGCACGACACATGGGATGCCGGGGACGTGCTTATTCAGCCGTACCCGCCCTTCGGCAAGGCGTGCATGGATGCGGACACCGCCTCACGGTACGGGGCGTTCTCCCGCGATGGCCGTTATGGCTATGCGCTATGGGACCAGGGCGCGACCACGCCCACCTACCTGAATGTGGTCGGCAATCGGGTAGCGGTCTTTGCACTGCCGCCCCCGGCAGCCGGGTGGGGAGCGCTGGGCGGGCCGCGCATGGCAGTCTGGTCGCCGATCAAGGAGCAGCTCTACTACGAGCAGCAGGGCAATCTCTGGACCTGGACGCCGGCAGGTGGCTCATCGCGGCTAAAGTCAGGAGTGAAGTGGATCGACCCTGCGATATCTCCCGACGGCAAACGGATCGCCTACGCCGTGCGCGGAGCCAACGGACTCTCGATCGTGCACCTGATGGATGCAGGGAGCGGGGCGGACCAGGGGACCGTCAGCTCAGATGGGCGAAAGCGACCGTTCTTTCTGACCAACGACCTGATCTGGCTCAAAGGCGATGAGCGAGGATGCACGGTGAATCAGAGGTCCACGTTCGTGTACGACCTCCGCGACCAAACGGAGACACAGTCCAGCCTCGATCATGTGTGGGCAACGTGGCCTTCGACAAGTGCCCTCGGCGGGTGACAAACAAGGAGATATACGAATGGCGGCGATAAGTCGTGCAGACGCAGTTTGGAAGGGGGATCTCCTCCATGGGAGCGGCCAGGTAAAGGCCGCTAGCGGGGCGTTCGAGGAGTTCCCCGTCTCATGGGCCAGCCGGGCGGAGAGCCAGCAGGGAAAGACCAGTCCTGAAGAGCTGCTCGCCGCGGCTCATGCCGCCTGCTTCTCGATGGCGTTCTCCAACGGCCTCACCAAGGCCGGCCACAAGGTCGAAGAGCTGAACACGACCGCCGAGGTCGAGTTCGTCCCGGGAACCGGCATCACTAGCGTCAAGCTCACCGTCCGTGGCCGCATCGACGGCATTGAGGACTCCGCGTTTCAGAGCCTCGCCGAGGAGGCCAAGGAGGGCTGCCCGGTGTCGAAGGCTCTCAAGGGCAACGTCGAAATGACCTTGGACGCGCGACTGGAGAGCTGAGGGCTCCAGGGGCCGGCCCTCCGGCCGCACCCCGCCCGATCAGAGTCTGGCCGGGCCCGTGACCGCGGGAAAGTCGACGACGCCCTGGAGGCGAAGCTCGCGCAGCTGCGACGTCAGCCACTTGCGCGGGTCCTCGACGGCCTTGTTACCGTCGAGGTAGTCCCAGCACTTGCCGCTGAGGTCCCGGCCCACCAGGAGCAGGCAGATGGGATGGGTCTTCCTCTGCCAAGCCTTCAAGACCGGGCTGATGAAGATCCGGCGAGGCGGCGCGTACTCGGGCATGGTGAGCTCGCCGGCGTAGAGGTCGTCACCCGCTTGAACAATGACGGCCCCGGCTGCGAGCGTCCCGCCGAGGTTCTCCACCTCCAGCTCGATTGCCTGGCCCGGCGCGGGGGGTGTCGTAAAGCTGAGGCGGGGCGCCGGTCGAACAGTGTCCTCCCAGCGTTGCGTAGCCAGCGCAGTGGCGCGCCTCGTGGCGAGGTCGGCGCGGGTCGCGAAGGCGGCCGCCCACAACGCCAGCAGCGCTGTCGCGACACCCAACCCCAATAGAACCTGGTCCGTGTTCACCGTCCCCCATCCCGCTTGACGGTCATCGGCGCGGAAACCGGCGCCCGCCGGCCACGGTTTGGGCGGATCCTACCGCGGGGCCGGCGACAAGCCGCGGTTCGAGGGGCCTCAAGGGAAGCGTCATTTCGTCGTCTGGACAGAGGCATGCCACTCACGTTCGTCGTAGCGGCGAAACGCCGGCAGCGCCACCGCGCACAGCACGCAGCCGATAACGCATAGGACGCCGCCGGAAACCACCGAAGTGCGAACGCTGAAGATCGAGGCGACGACGCCGGCTTCGAAGTTGCCGAGGGTCGGCCCAACTGAATAGCTCAGCAGCTCGATGGACGCCAGCCTGCCTCGAAGAGAGTCCGGGATCGTCTGGTTCCAGATCACCTGCCGGAACACGCCGCTCATCGCGTCGGCCGCTCCAGCTACGGCCAGGAAGATGAGCGCTGCGTTGCGCCCAGGCACGAGGCCGAATCCGATGATGGCCACGCCCCAGAAGGTGGCGGCGACGATCACACCGGTCCCGTGGCGATGGACCCGTCGGGTCCAGCCGCTGGTCGCGGCAAAGCAGAAGGATCCAACCGCCGGCGCCGCGTAGAGGAGACCGAGAACGCTCGGTCCGCCGAGGCCCTGCGCGATCGCGGGGAAGAGCGCCATCGGCATTCCGAAGAGCATCGCGACGATGTCCACGAGATAGGTGCCCATCAGCTCCGGCCGGCTTCGTGCGTAGCGGAGGCCTTCCAGCACTCGGCCGATGCTCGGTCTCGCGGCATCGACAGGGGGCGGAACCGCCCGCATCATCAGGAGACAGGCAAGACCGACCACGAACGTGGCCACGTCCACCAGGTAGGTGATGGGGAGTCCGGCCACAGCCACCAGCACTCCGGCCAGTGCAGGGCCGGCGATCATGCCGACGGTCCCGCGAAGGCTCCCGAGCGCGCCGGCCGCCGCCAGCTCGTCCCGATCCACAAGCCGCGGCAACAGGGCGTCCAGCGAAGGTCGCTGCAGCGCGTCGAAGGAGCCCTGGAGGGCGGCCACAGCGAAGATCAGCCACATCAGCGGCTGAGCCAGCAGGGAGTTGCCCGCGAGCACCAGGCTGCCCACCATCAGACCGACTTCGCTGAGAAGGACCATGGTTCGGCGATCGGCGGCGTCCGCCAGGGCTCCGCCGAGCATCGCAAACCCGATCAACGCCCCGAGCTCCGCCAGCCCCAGAAACCCAACCAGCAGCACGCTGTGCGACAGCTGGTAGACCTGGTAAGGGACGGCGACGACCGTGATCATGCTGCCGAAGAACGAGACGAGCCGCCCAATGAACAGGAGCCGGAAATCTCGGTGACGGCGCAGCGGCGTGATGTCGATGGTGGCCAGGTGAAGCCACCCGCGTTTGGGCGGGTTTCCGGGCGGCTTACCGGCGGGAATGTGCGACACGGCGAGGGGCATCATAGGTGCGGCGTATCCTGGAAGTCAGGTGGAAACAGCAACTTTCGCGGGCGGATGCTTTTGGGGCGTCGAGCACCTCTTCAACGAGACCCCAGGTGTCATCGACGCCGTTTCCGGCTATGCCGGCGGCACCCGGGACAATCCGACCTACGAGCAGGTCTGCTCGGGCCGGACCGGTCATGCCGAGGCGGTGGAGGTCACATACGACCCGGCCAAGGTCACCTATGACGAGCTGCTGAACGCCTTTTGGAACATGCATGACCCGACGACGCTCAACCGCCAGGGCCCCGACCAGGGTCACCAGTACCGCTCGGCGATCTTCTTCCACAACCCGGAGCAGGAGGCCGCGGCACGCAAGTCAGCCGCATATGCACAGCGCTACTTCGACCGTCCCATCGTGACCGAGATCGTGTCAGCTCCCCGGTTCTGGCGGGCGGAGGATTACCACCAGCGGTACTTCGACAAGCACCCCGGGCACGGCTCGTGCCATTGGGTCCGCGGCTGGGTCCCCGAAGAAGCCCCCGCCACCACTACCTGAGTCAGAAACAACTAGCGCAGCAGGGTTGGCCGGGGTCCCCCCGGCTATGACTTTGTTGCCTTCGACTCCAAATCGCGGCGGGGAGAATCCAATCCTGAATTAATCCGATCGATATACCGGAAAGAGAGCAGCGCCTCGGCGCAGCCGACGCGCGATGAGAGGGAACCATTCGGGTTCCCTCTCATTCTCTAGACCGGAAAGAGAGCAGGCGCGGGCGAAGCGCCTGCCGATGAGAGGGACCATCCGGGTTCCCTCTCATTTTTGGCGCGCTGGGCCCTATCCTGTAACCCGCTCGGCTGTATCGAGGACCGTGGGGTCACCTGCAAGCCGGTTGCGACTGGAGGTGGCCCGTGCAGTGTGACCATTGCGCGCAGGACGTCCCAGACGGCGTTTTCTGTACGCGTTGTGGAGCACACCAGGGCACGACTGGAGAATCAGGCAACGCCAAGTTGCGCGAGCACAACTATGCCGCTCACCCCGGCGAGCACGTGGCCCAGCCGTCCGTGTTCACGACGCTGTTCCCGCACCTCGGGCAGCACAAGATCCACGAGTTCCGCTGGGCTTTCATAGCGGGCATCTCCGGGGTGCTGGTGCTCTACCTCGCGGGCCTCATCACCGCGGCGATCCTTGTCTCCGCCTTCCTGATCCCAGTCCTTTACCTGATCTACCTCTACGAGGCGCAGGTCTACCGCGACGAGCCCGCGACCATCCTGGGCTTCACCATCGGAGGCGGAATCATCGTCGGCATCGTGGTCACGATCCTGGGTCGGGCCATCTACAACCCGTTTGACTACACCATCAACCCGTTGGGTCACGCGAGCATCAGCATCGGCGCCGTGCTGATCGTCGGGCTGATCATGCCGGTGGTCCAGGAGGTCTTGAAGGCGGTACCCGCTTACTTTCTACCGAACCGAGCCGATTACCCCGAGACGGTCGACGGACTTGTATTCGGAATCGCGGCCGGTCTTGGGTTCAGCCTCGCGGAGGGCCTCATCGGATTCTCGAGTGCGCTGACAAGCCTTCCGGCGCACGTGACGCCTGGCAACTGGATCTACGACCTCACGACCCTGGCGGTCCTCCAGCCTCTTCTCCAAGGCAGTGCGACGGGCATGGTGGTGGCGACGATCTGGCGCTATCGCCGCGGACGCCTGGCCGGTCGCGAGATCGGCGGGGTGGCGATGGCCCTGATCGCGCACATCGCGTTCTCCGGCGGCACGCTTTTGATGAAGGACACGTCGGTAGTCCCGCTGATGATTCTCATCTGGCAGGCGGTCGTGGTCGGGGCCTTGTTGATTTACGTCCGCTACCTGCTGCACTACGCTTTGATGGAGGAGGCGGCGCACATGGGGTTCGCCGAGACGGTGTGCCCCAACTGCCACACGCACATCGTGGCGTCCGGCTTCTGTCCCAACTGTGGGATGGCCCTGACCGCCGCCCCGAATTCGATCAAGCGAAACCGCCGGCCTCGAAAGGATCCCGCCGCCACCACACCGTCGAGAGGCGCATAGTGTCCCGACCCAGAAATAACTTGCCGGTTGCCGTACCCTGCGGGCCGGGCAATTTTCGACTGCGCCGAAAACTCATCCCCTGGCGCGGCCGGTCTGCGTCGTTGCCGGCTCCGCTCCTCGCTTCCGTATATCCAATACGTACGCTCCGGTGCTCGCCGGCGCCTAGCATCTCGGCCACCCCAGGGGCGATCCGACAATCTATTTCTGGGCCAGGACACTGATGGCGGTCACGTGCGCCAAGTGCGGCGCCCAGAACCCTGACGGCAACCAGTTCTGCCAGGCGTGCGGGACGCCGCTCGCTGTGGCCGTGGCCCCAACGGCGCCGGGCGCGGTCCCACCTGGTCCGCCTCCAGCACCGCCGCCGCCGCAAGCGGGGTACCAGAGTCCGTACTACGCGCCGAGCGCCGTCGGCCCGCAGCCACCGGTGCACCGAACCCCATGGATTCTCATCATCAGCGCGATCGTCGTGTTGATTGTGCTCATGGTTGGATGCGGGGCCACGATCGCAGTGTTCAGCAACCGGACCAGCGGCCAGGTGATATCGTCCGGCCTTCTGCCCAGCCCGAGCCCTGCCGGCACGCCACGCCCGCTCGCTTCGCCATCACCAGTCTCTACGAGCGGCGGGAACGCATCGAACAAGGGCGAGACTTTCATCCTGCCCGCCGGCTGGACGGTTCAAAGCCAGGACGACGAGACCATCCTTATCACGAATCCAAATGGCGACGGCTCGGTCACCATCGGTAGCGGAGCATCGAGCCCGGCCCAGACCGCCCAGCAGAACAAGGACACCATCGACAAGTTCTTTCAGGGCAAGTACCCGGACACGAAGACCTGCGCGGGCACCAAGACCACCACCGGCACTCTCAACGGTGCTGCGGGAATCTTCTGGGAGCTGTGCTTCACCCTGTCGTCGGGCGGCCAGAGCGTCCAGGCCGAGGCGCCATTGTTCGCCGGGGCGAACTCCGGCGGCAGCGTCTATTACCTCGTTCTGCTGCTCACCAGCCAGGCCAACGTTCAGACCTTCATCAACGACGCGACCCCAATCCTCAAGAGCATCACATGGAAGCTCACTTAGCGTCGATCTGATCGCCCGGGTCGCGTAACCCTGGCCTGTATCTTGGTTCGAGTGTTCGACCGCTGGGGCCGTTTCGTCTACCGCCACCGCTGGGCCACGCTGGTCGTCTCGGCAGTTCTGCTGGCTTTGTCGGTGGCCGGCATCCTCACCGGTGCAACCCTGGCGGGCAACGGAGGCTTCGGCGGCAACCTGGCAGCCGGCCAGGCTGCGAAGCTCGTCGCCAAAGAGATTCAGCCCGGGCAGGTTGTAGCAGGTTCGAGCATCGAGCTCATCTTCAGCAGCGACACCCTGGTCGCCACCGATTCGGCGTTCCAGTCGGCGGTCGGGCAGGCGCTGGCTCCTTTGCAGTCAGACTCGCGAGTCACCGGGGTCAGCACGCCATACAACGTGCCGGCCATCGCGCAATCAAGCTACATATCCAAGGACTTGCACAAAGCTCTTGTGATCGTCCGTCTGAAGGACGCCTCCCTCAAAGCCCAGGAATACGTGTCGCAGGTTGTCGCCGAAGTCCATCCCGGCACGTTGAGTGTGGTGGCGACCGGACAGGTACCGATCAACCTCGCATTCAACACCACCCTTGAGCAGGACTTGCAGCGGGCGGAGTACGTCGCCTTGCCAATCACGCTGTTCCTCCTGGTGTTGATCTTCGCCTCGGTCGTCGCGGCGCTCCTGCCGATCAGCGTCGGCGTGCTGGCGATCGTCGGCGGCGTCGGCGGCACGCTCTTCCTGGCGCGCTTCACCGACGTCTCCCAGTACGCCATCAACGTCGTCACCCTGATCGGCCTGGGCGTGGCGATCGACTACTCGCTGTTCATCGTCAATCGGTTTCGCGACGAGCTTGCGGTTGGCGCTTCCCGTGAGGATGCGATCGCGACGGCGATGTCCACTGCCGGGCGAGCGATCACATTCTCGGGCGTCACGGTCGCAGTCGGCCTGTCCGCCATGCTCTTCTTCCAGGGCACCTTCCTGGCCTCGATGGGCGCCGCGGGGGCGATCGTGGTGGCCATCGCCGTGGTCTACGGACTCACCTTCCTGCCGGCGCTGCTGTCGGTGATGGGACCAAAGGTGGATCGCTTGCGCCTTCCCTTCCTCGGCCGTCGCAAACCTGATGGCACTGGAGCGTGGCACTCGATGGCGGTTTCGGTGATGAGACGGCCGTGGGTAGTCCTCCTGCCGGCGCTCGGTCTCCTGCTGCTCGCGGGCACACCGTTCCTGCAGCTGCGCCTGGCCAACGGCGACGTCGACCAGCTACCCCCAGGCAACCAAGCGCGTCAGGGGTACGACACGCTGGTCAGTGACTTTCCCGGCCAGGACCAGACAACCATCGAAGCCGTGGTGTACTACCCCGACGGCAGTCCGCTCACGGCCGATCATGTCGGCGCCATCTACGACCTGAGCCGGCGCCTGGCCTCTTTGCCAAACGTGCTACATGTCGAGAGCATCGTCAACGTCGACCCCAGCCTGACGCGAAACGATTACACGAGCCTCTACTCAGGGCCGAGCACCCGGCTGCCCAGCGCGCTGCAGCAGGCGCTGGTGATCGGCGCCGGGCAGCATCTCGCGGTCATCGGCGTGGTCACCAACAAGCAGTACACGAGCGATGCTGCGCGCGCGATCGTGACCGAGGTTCGGGCGGAAAGCGTGCCCGGCGGCCAGGTGCTGGCCACCGGTGACACAGCCTTTGACCTCGACATCGTGAACTTCATCCTCCAGCGGACACCGACCGCGGTGGGTACGGTTCTCCTGATCACCTACGTGGTCCTCTTCCTGCTGACCGGTTCGGTGGTACTTCCCCTGAAGGCCGTGCTGACCAACCTGTTCTCGATCTCGGCCTCGTTCGGCGCCATGGTCTGGATCTTTCAGCAGGGTCATCTGAGCCAGCTCCTGGGCTTCACCCCGCAGTCGATCGACCCGAGCATCCCTGTGATCCTGTTCAGCATCGTGTTCGGGATGTCGATGGACTATGAGGTGTTGTTGATCAGCCGCATCCAGGAGGAGTACAGGCGAACCGGCGACAACCAGGCGGCCGTCGCCATGGGGCTGGAGAAAAGCGGGCGGCTGATCACAGGCGCGGCCGCGATCATGTGCGCCGTGTTCCTGGCCTTCGCCCTGGCGAACGTGGTGATCATCAAGGCCATCGGCGTGGGGCTGGCAATCGCGATCGCCGTCGACGCCACCGTCGTGCGCATCCTGATCGTGCCGTCGGTGATGAGGATCCTCGGTCGCACCAACTGGTGGGCGCCGCGGCCGCTGGCCCTTCTACACGGCCGGATCGGCGCCGGCGAGGCACGTCCTACGACCGAAGTCGCCTAAAGGATGAGAGGGAACCCGGATGGTTCCCTCTCATCGCGCGTCGGCTGCGCCGAGGCGCTGCTCTCTTTCCGGTATATCGATGGGATTTGTTTGAGGATTGGTTTCTCCCCTCGACGATTGGGAGTGGGGGCAACAAAGTCATGGCCGGGGGAACCCCGCCAACCCCGCAGCGCTGGTCTATTTAGTAAGTAAAGGGCGCCTGGGGCGCCCCTTACTCTCTTAGGGGGAAGGAGGTCGGGGGAGAAGTTCAGCCCGAAGGCGAGGGGCTTGGGTTGTTGGTCCTGGGCATTCGAGCGCCGGGGCCGCCAAAGAATGGACCAGATTGTCCCGGTCCTCTGTACCTGGGGAGTCCACCGGTAGCGGGCCTGTGGATACCGGGGCCGGCAATGGGCGCAGTCCGGGTGGCCGTCGAGGCGGCGCCGATGCCGCTTGCGATGCCCAGGGCGATGCCGCCGATCAGCAGGACGCCTCCGAGAATGCCGAGAGTTCCCTGTCTCATGGCTTCGACGAATCACCGCGGAGCAGGTCCCGCGAGCGCTGGAACTCGTCCGCCGTCATCTCACCGAGCGCAAAACGGCGCGCAAGCGTGTCGAGTGGGGACTCGACAGCGGCAGGGGTAGCCTGTACGAACCGATGGCTTGGGAATGCGCGGATCGCCCAGACGACGAGTAGGACGATGCCCGCCACGATGGCCAGCCACGCAAGCCCGCCGAGGATCGCGAATGGAAGCATCGCTCCCGGCGAGTGAAAGATCATGGGTGCGAACCTCCTGAAACGGCCACGCCCGGACCACTACGGGTTCTCGTCGGCGGCGCCTGGGTGAATCCATCGTCTATCGAGATCGGTTGGCCGTCATCCACCGTCGTCGTGCCGAAGGTCAGACCACCGGTTGGGGTCGAGCCGGGAATGGTGACTGCGCTCAACCACGCGATCACGCCAACGCCGGCGGCGGCCACGACGGCGACCGCGATGGTCATATCGCGCAGCTTCTGGACCGCGTTGTCGCGGGCGACGGCCATGTGTGTCTGCCGCACGGTCGTGGTCATAGGGTCATCATCGCAGCCAAGTCTCAGGTAAGCCTCAGAGAAGGCTGGGAACTTCCTTAGAGTCGGCGAGCGGCAGCTCGACCTCGAACGTCGCGCCTCCGCCTTCCGTCTGGCTGACCTTCACGTGCCCGCCGTGGGCGGTGACGACGGCGCTCACGATGGACAAGCCGAGCCCGGCGCCGCCGCGATCGCGGCTGCGACTGGGATCGGCTCGATAGAACGGTTCGAAGATCCTTTCGACGTCGTCCGCCGCGAGCCCCGGTCCGTGATCTGCGACCGAGACCCGACCGACGTGGTCATGGGTCGCAACTTCGACCTCGATCGCGGTCTGCTGGGGCGTGTGGACGAGCGCGTTGCGCACGAGGTTGCCCAGCACCTGGCGCAGGCGTGTGTCGTCGCCGGTGACGATGACCGGTCCGTTGGAGCTAAGGCTGATCTGCCGTAGCGGCGCAACGACGCGCGCATCGGCGACGGCGTCGCTGGCGATGGTCCGCAGGTCGACGGCGGCCTTGTCGAGCGGGCGGCCCTGGTCCAGGCGAGCCAGGACGAGGAGGTCGTCGACAAGCCCGGTCATGCGGACCGACTCCTCCTCGATCCGGCGACGCGCAGTCTCGGAGTCTCTCGGGGACTCGGCGGCGCCTCGCCGGAGCATCTCCGCGTAACCGCGGATCGAAGTGAGTGGCGTACGCAGTTCGTGTGAGGCGTCCGCGATGACGCGCCGCAGGCGGTCATTGGACGCGCTGCGTTCCGCGAAGGCGGCTTCGATCTGATTCAGCATCCCGTTCAGCGCCAGGCCGAGGCGGCCGATCTCGGTCTTATCCGTGGCGGGCTCGACACGGCGACTGAGGTCACCTGCCGCGATGTCCTGCGCGACCGCGCCCATTCGCTGGAGTGGCCTGAGTCCGATCCTGACGATGAGGAGCGCGAGGACGGCCGTTGCCACCACGACACCCAAGCTGATCTCCACTTCAAGTAGGAGCAGCTGGCTCAGGGTGGACTGCACGTCGGTCAGCGGGCTTGCGAGCACAACAAAGTTGCCGCTGAAGGAGTCTTCCGACCACACGGCAACCCGGAAATGAGCGACACCGCCATTACCAGGAACGGTGAACAGAGTTGGCTTGTCGCGGCCCGCGTTTGGCAGTGGATGAGGCAAGACTGGCAAGGCGAGGGACGGGGTCCCGTAATTGAAGATTGAGGCGGTTATCACCGTGCCGTCTTTGGCGATAAGCTCGACAACCGTGCCTAGCGGGAACTGGATTGAGGGACCACCACCGCGTTCGCCGGACTGCCCGGTGAGGAAGCCCGTTGCTGCGGCCCGGCCCGCGGCTAGCTGGGCATCGGTGCGCTTCGTCAGGAAGTCTTGCAGCGCCGCGTACGTCGCGATGTCGAAAATCAGGAGCCCGACTACAACCAGCGAGATGACGCCGACGAGCAGTCGTCCGCGGAGCGACTGGGTCATGGCCTGGGTGCGCGGAGGACGTAACCGACTCCGCGGACGGTTTGGAGGAGCGCAGGCTCGAAGCGATCTACCTTGCGTCGCAAGTAGCTGATGTAGGTCTCGAGCACGCTGGCGTCGCCGCCGAAGTCGTAGTGCCACACGTGGTCGAGGATCTGGCTCCGGGTCAGCACCCGGCCCGCGTTGACGAGCAAGTAGCGCAGCAGCCGGTACTCGGTGTTGGTCAGCTCGACCACCTGGCCCTTTCGGCGGACCTCGTGGCCTTCGTCGTCCATCTCCAGGTCGGCCAGCGTGAGCCTACCGTCCTCGGGCGCGTCGGGGTTTCCGTGCCGCCTGAGCACGACGCGGACCCGCGCCATCAGCTCCTCGACGCTGAACGGCTTGGTCACGTAGTCGTCGCCTCCGATGGTCAGCCCGTGCACCTTGTCCTCGGTGGCGTCCTTTGCGGTCAGGAAGATGATCGGAACCTTGTGGCCTGCGGCGTTCAGACGCTTGAGCACCTCGAGTCCATCGATGTCCGGGAGCATGACGTCGAGGATGACGAGCGCCGGCGTGAACTGGCTGCCCGCGGTCAGGGCCCCCCGGCCGGTGGCAGCCGTCTTGACGGTGAACCCCTCGTAGCGCAGCGCCATGCCCACCAATTCCGTGATATTGGGCTCGTCGTCGACGACGAGGACACGAGCCCCGTCCTTACTCACGACTCTAATGCTGCCTCGATTACCTGTGAATTTGCTGAGAAACGGGTGAGAACTGGCTTGGTTCCGGCCAACCCGACACCCGGTGGACGGACCCTGCGCGGTCGACCAAGCGTGCCGGAAGCCGATTCGCCTCGAGCCATCGGACCGCCGCGTCGCCCATGACGATGGCCGCGGTCGATGCGATGTTGGCGTCGACGCACGTGCCGGCCACAACCGTGGCCGTCCGCCAGCGGCCGTCGCTCGGGAGGCCCGTAGCGGGGTCGATGATGTGGTGAAGAGCAACGCCGCCTCGCGTCCACCTGCGGACAGTCGTGCTCGATGTGGCGATCCCTCCCGACCTGATGCTGATCGTCTCTTCGCCTTGCTCGATGGGCGCAGCGCTGTCCTCGCTTGCCTGGATGAGCCAGCCCTCGACGGGCGGCTCGCCCGCGACCGCGATGTCACCGCTGAGGCTTACCAGTACGCCTCCCCCGCCAATCCTCGCGAGCGCGGCGGCAGCCGCAAGGTCGGAGGCCAGGGCCTTCGCGGTGGCGCCGAGGTCCAGCTCAACCCCGCGCGGCACCCGGATGGTTCGTGACGCTTCGTTGAAAGCGATCGCCTGCCAGCCGGGGACCCGGCTCACCACCAGGTCGATGGCCAGGCCATCACGCGGGACCTGTACGAAGTCCGCGTCGTACCCGGCCAGCTTGATTGCCGACCCGATGGTCGGATCCACGGCGCCCCCCGTGAGTCGCGCGCCACGCAGGGCGGCTGCGATCAGTCTCGTCAGCAAGGGGCTGGTCATGACCTCTCGTTCCGGCGTCGCATTGAGGCGGCTGAGCTCGCTGTCCTCGCGAAAGCGGCTGGCCGCCAGATCGACGGCTCGCACCACCTCGTCGACCGCGGCCTTGGCCGCCGTCAGGTCGGCCGCCCGGGTCGCGACCACCCTGAGTGAACCGCCCAGGGCTCGGTCGTCGGCGGCCGCGAACGGCGTCCTGTTCACGGCGCGACTGGTTTCGAACGCACGACGCGCCTCAGCGCGAGTGCAAGCACCGGACAGCTTTCGACAGCGCGCTGGGCGTGCGGCATGAGTGATGCCGGAATCGGGCCGGCAGCGATGATCGGGTATCCCCAATCGTCGAGGTGGATCCTTTCGGGAAAGAGCTCGGCGCACAACCTGTGACCGTCGCATTTTGTGCGGTCGATCCACATCTCCCGCTCGGGCACCTCAGGACACCTTCCGGCCGCGGGCGCCCGCGGCGGCGGTGAACTCCGATTCGAAAACGCTCAATGCCGACTGAAGGAATGCGACAGCGCCATCCGGATGGCGGCAGGCGCCCCGGCCCTTGACCATCGCGGCCCAGCGATGCAGTTGCGGCAAATCTCCGTGGTCGGGCTGCCGGCCGGCGAGCCGGGTGGTCGCGGCGGCCAGGCTGCGCAGCCCGAAAAAGCAGGGCCCGCACTGCGCGGCGCTCTCATTGGCGAGGTGTTGCATGATCCGCGCGGAGACCTCGAGTGGGTCGGCGGTGTCGTCGAGGACGCTCACGATACCGCAGCCCAGTGATCCGCCTGCCGCGGGCAGCCCTTTCGGATCGAGAATCATCGTCCCGGCCTGACGAGCAGTGATCCAGCCGCCGAAATAGCCGCCCAGCAGCACAGCGCGCGCTGTACCGCGGACTCCGCCTGCCAGCTCCAGCACCTCGTCGACCGTGCACCCGCATGAGACTTCGATCACGCCCGGTTTGACGACCGCACCGCTCACCGTGAGCAGGACCGTTCCCGCAGCTTCATGCCGGCCCAATGAACGGAACCAGCCGTCGCCGTTGCGGGCGATGAGCGCCGCATGGGCGAGGCTCTCGACGTTCTGGACCAGGGTCGGCCGTCCGTCCACACCGCGCTCGGAGGGTCGCGGCGGAGTGGCAGTGGGGGTGGCGACAGCCGTGTTGACGAAGTTGACGGCGGCTGTCGCTTCGCCCGCCACGTAGCTCGCGGGCGCCGGAAGGAGAATCAGCCGCCTGGCGTCGGCTGCCGGGCGTTCGGCCGGGGCGCGCGCCATCGCCGCCATCGCGGCCCGGTGGGCTTCGCCCACGTACAGCAGGATTCTATTGGCGCGGACAGCCTCGGCAGCCAGCAGGGCGCCGTCGATCACCAGGTGAGGCCGGAGCGCCATCAACGTCTGGTCTTTGCGGCTTAGCGGCTCGCCTTCAGCCCCGTTCGCGATGACGACTGCAGCACCGCGGGACCGGCTCAGGACCGACTTCCACTTGATCCCAACCGGAAATGACGCGCCGCCCCTTCCGACCAGGCCGCTGCGGTCAATAGTGTCGATCAGCGCGCGGTTGCCTGCCGGCCGCGTGCCCAGCCGTCTGGCGTGGTCGGCGAAGCTCTCGGGCCCGGCAGAAGTTGGCCGCCCTGCGAAAAGGCTCAGGTTTGTCACTTCGTGACCTTCCTCGACACCCGTTCACGGAACCGGGCGCGATCGTCGGCCAGCGGATCAGGTGACTGCACCAACAGGCGGGCGCCGACGGCGAAGGACACACCAAGAATGCAGAACAGATCGATGACGAGCATCCATCCCGACCAGGTGTCGGTACCGGTGCCGAAGCCGTGGATCACGGCGACGGGCCACGAGACATATGCCAACCAGTGGATCGCGCGCCAGGCGGAGTGTCCGATCAGGCCGCGCACGAGGCTGGTGACTAATATCGCGACAAGCAGCTCGAACGCGATCGTGCCCAGGCCGAGCCAGAACGTGCGGTAATAAGACGAGAACGGGACCACCGCCGCGAGCCAGCCGAGGTGCGTGAACGGATCCACCACGGCGGTGACGATATGCAGTGCGAGGAACACCACGGCCGTCAGGGCGATGTTTCGATGCAGGCCGGTTGTCAGGAAGCGCGGCCAGGTCGGGCTCTCGTAACGCAGCGTTGACAGCACGCCGAGCACAACAACGGCGCTGAGAAGCACCAGCGAGACGGCTCCGGCTCCCCTGGTCGTGTACCAGAGGGCTGTGTTGTTCATCGATGTACGGGGACTAGGATCCGCCCGAGACGGCGACGCCCGAGACGGCGACGCCAGAGCTCGACGACGAGCTCACCGTCGTTGACGACGACTGAAGAGCGCTCGACGAGGTCGAGCCCGAAGTCGATACGCTGGCGGTGGCTCCCTGGGTGGAGGAGACGACCCCCGGGATCGTGAAAGCGCTGACCGCCCCGAAGAGGCCGATGCTGGCGATCGCCCCGAAAGCCACACCTGCCGTGATCCGGTTGAGCATCCGGGTCGCGGCGTCGCGAGCACGGATTCTCGGGTCGCTCGCGTTGTCGTTTTCCATGGTCCCCACAATGACGCGCGTCGCTGGATGGTTCATGTGAGAAACGTGTGAGTTTGCTGAGAAGTAACGCCTCGACTGATGGCGGGCACCCTTCCCACTCTGGCGCGCCGAGCTCGACGCGCCCTGACAGTACACTCTCTGAGTCACCGCCCCCGTAGCTCAGGGGATAGAGCAGGACGGTCCTAACGTCAAGGTCGGGGGTTCGATTCCCTCCGGGGGCACCAAGCTCGGCGTCGCGAATCCATCTTGTCAGGGCCTTGGGGTTGTCGGGCCGGTCAGCCGGGGGAGATAGGGCATCGGGTCGGTGACCTGTTCGTGCACCCGCAACTCGAAGTGCAGGTGTGGCCCGGTCGAAAGGCCGCTCGATCCTTCAAGGCCGACCCGCTGTCCGCGGGCGACCCGATCTCCGACATTCACATCCGTCTCGAGCAGGTGGCCGTACAGGGTCATGATCCCGCCGCCGTGAGCGACGATCACGTAGTTCCCATAACCCACGCGGGTGTTGGCCACTGCCACCACGACACCGTCGTCGGCCGCGGTCACGGGCGTCCCGAACGGAGCCGCCAGGTCGATGCCGGTATGGAAGTGAGGGTACGCGCCGAGCGGCGGCTCCAGGACGAGGCTGCTGGGGCCGAACGGCTGAGTGATACGCGCACCGGCGATCGGCCACGAGAGCGTGAGTCCCGGGAGACCGCCTCCGACCGGCAGGGTGCGGGACACCATCGCGAGGCCGGCCCCGACCTGGGCCTGGCTCCACGCGGCCTGATAAGCGCGCTCGATGAGGTTCTGCTCCTGCTGCTCGAGCAGCTGCGCAAGGCTCGCCGTCACGCTCGGTGGCTGACC
>OCZT010002359.1_pt1 | contig 19509 bp, 16 predicted proteins | sample 1539031 | NCBI WGS metagenome assembly OCZT01 (sample SAMEA3539308, study PRJEB22396) | soil metagenome | biome: tundra; feature: field; material: soil | place: USA | collected 2010-05 | depth 0.15 m | reverse complement strand
CCGAGACCAACCCCCACCAGTACGACGGCCCGCCGCGCACCGCCGAACAAGTGGCGGCCTAAGTCACCTCCCCGGCGCCAGTCGGGGATCTTTCCTGCTCGCGCCCCCGGCCCGCCCATCCCCAATGCTCGACCCCTTCCACGCGCCCAAGGGGTCTTCGCCAGCCCACCCCGATCACCGATTACCGCACATCGAGCGCCCATTTTAGCTTTTTGGCATCCCCCCGCCCCCCAAAATTCTCGTGCATCTTGCCGCGGATGGTCGCATCATTGCGCGACTTAACGTCATGGGCGGCACGAATGCACAGCTACCAATCGGTCGGCAGGTGTCCCTTCCGGGACACTTCGGCGTTACGGTCAGAAGAAACGCCCGAAAGATACGGCGGGAAGCGAGGTTGAGGTCCCATTAGAATGTTTTTTGTTCCAAGCATTATAGCAGACCGACGGCCCAGCGACCTGCCCGCCTCGAAAGGGCTCTTGGCTGCCCTTAAGAGACTAAAGATTCGCCGCCTCGGCGACCTGAACAACACCGTGCGAGGTGTTGTGCGCGCCGTCTCAGGCGTCCACTTGCTCACAGAGCTCGACGGCATCATTGAGCATTGTCGAGCCACGACCGCGACCCCTCCGACAGACGCCACCACCCCGCGCATTAACGGCAATGCATTGCGAGACCACCCCGACGAACCCTCGCCCAAGGCTCCCACCCAACTCGACCTACCTACCTCACAAAGTGTCAGCAACCCCCGCCAAGATCACATTTTCATTCCGATCGACTTGAGAGGCACGCCACTGCCGTCTCCCCCCACAGTATCTGTGCGCTTGAGCAACATCCTGACGTATAAGAAGTTCAGAATCTTCGGAGACCTCCATGGCCTGCCCCTTTCAGATTTTCGCCGTTTCCGCAATTGTGGGAAAAAGACCGTCCTGGAGTTAGAGGGACTCGTTCGAACCGTACAGGGCGGCGTAACCAGTGCCGACCTTCTGCAACAGCAGGCGCTCCTTGAGCCGCCTTGGGATCCCAACCTCCTCTCGGTCGCATCCGCGGCCCGAGAACTGGACCCTTATGGCCTCCCGTTATCCGTGCGCGCGGAAAACATCCTCAAAAACCTCGGTGTCAAGCACCTGGCGGACCTGGAAGGTATCACAGTCTCCCAGCTCCTAGAGCTTGAGAATTGCGGGACACAGACCGTCCGCGAAATACAAGACCTCCTTCGACGTGCCAAAGCCGGGGAGTTTGATATTGCGCCCGATGCCCTGCAGAAACTGCACCCACTCGACCTGCTTTCCCAAATCGACGAGATGTTGCTCCGATTGCGGACACGCGACCTTGAGCTGATAACACTCCGGCTCGGAGGGAATGGGCAACCACCGGCAGTGCTTGGCATTATCGGCACGCAGTTCAACATATCGCGGGAGCGTGTCAGGCAGATCGTGTCGAAGACCCTGAGGCAACTTCCTCGCCGTGGAGGCCCCAAGACAAGAGCCCTTCTCGACCGCATCGCGAGCACCTGTCTTAAGAGTGTTTTCCCCCTCACCCCAGCTCTCCTTCTGAAATGGGCCCCGAACCCTTGGCCGATGCGGTACAGGCCAGAGTTCTATGTCAGAGCCATCGCTGAGATGTGCCCTAATGTTCCCACCTGGCCCGAGGGTCAGAAGTACGCCACAAACCTCGATGAGCGCTCCCAAGCAGTTTCGCGCGCGCTGGAGTCGTTTCTGCAGGCTAAGCCGCGCCCCCTTTCTCTCGCAGAAGCCCTCCAGGCTGTGCGGGCCGCGCCAAAGCTCAGAAAGATAAGCACACATGAGTTTTTAGATGCCCTCAGACAGACGAAGTACCTCCGCGTGCAGTTCCCGCAGCCAGACCGGCCAGAGGTGAGTCTGAAAAGTCTACGCCTTCGCGACGTCGCCAGAACCATCCTCGAAGCAAGCGAACAACCTCTGACTCCGGAAGACATTCTCGCCAAGGCACAGGCCCAATTTGGAGCGGAGTTCGTGCCCTGGACCCCCATCTACGCCGGCAACCGCCTCACTCCGGAGAATGGATTCTACCTACTGGGCCCGCGCTCCTATGGGCTGCGTCGCCACTTCTCCTTACCACAGAGCAGTTGGCGCTCGATAAGGCAGGACTGCCTCCGCGCGCTCAAAAGAGAAAACCACCCCGTTTCTAGCTCCGAAATCGTGAGCGGCGCCTTGTTTCCTTGGGCGCCCGGAACAAACTCCTACGAGCTTGCCCAGGTCCTTCGGGAGGACAATCGATTTATCGACCTAGGCAAGTTCCTTTTTGCCCTCACCGCGTGGGGAGTCGAAGAGCGAGACTATATCAAGGACCTGATCCCGAAAGTTTTGGCGGAAATTGCCCGCCCGGCAACCGCCGCAGAGGTCTATGAGAAGCTCAAGCGCCTGCGGTCTCTTTCACCTTCGAGCATGTCACAACAGATCCGCGGGACACCCCGCGTTCAGGATTACGGCTTCGGTCATTTCGGGCTGAAGGCATGGGGGGAGCGGGCTAGGGCGCAGCTCGCCTCCAGCACACCCTTCGTCGAGCAGGTCGTGCGAAGGGCGGATCCGCCACTTCGCTTTGCCCGGCTGGTCGAAATTCTGGGGGTCCCCCTCGAAAGCAAGACAGCACAGATGCTCTGGCCTAGCATAGCCAACTCCAAGGAGATAATCCAGGTGCCGGGCACCCAAGGTCCAGAAACCGTTTTGGTTCATAAGGACTGCTCCATCGAGAGAGCACTCGCCGGGATCGCCAGCGAGCAGAATCGCCCCATGCCAAGTTACGAGCTCCAGTGGCATCTAAACGACTGCTTCGGCCCCATGTTTGCTGAACGCCCGCTATCCGAGATAACCAAGTGCATAGAGCAAAGCCGCCTGTTCGTTCGCATGACCGACGGGGGCTTCATCCTCGATACGCATCTTGAACAGTTAGGCCTAGACGAGGACGCCATCCGGACCGCCTGCGGCAACCTCCTGTCCCACTCCAACGAAATCATCGCCTGCGAAGACCTCATCGACCGGCTCCAGGTTGACGGCAAGAGCTGGGAAGACCTGTCTCCAGCCGTACTCTCGTCCTTCCTCCGCTCGGACGATCAGTTCGAAGAAATCGGCCGTAACCGCTTCCGCATCCGACCATGCAAACGCTAAACAAACCCCAGAAGATTCTTGCCGTTATGTTCGACCTGTGCAAAGGCGAACCGAAACCGATTCTGTATGAAGATATTGTGGTCGCCGCGTTTCAGCGCTACCCAGAAGACTTCCAGCTCCGCGGCTATCCTCAATATCCCGATTCGTCCGACATTCATAAGCCCCTTTACAAAATGAAAGGAGAAGGACTGGTCCGCTCAGCAAACAAGACCTTTCAGCTTACAGAAAGGGGACTTCAAGCAGCTTCCAACCTCGTTCACACGGCCTCCACGAACCAGGACCGCCTTACCAAGACCGAGGAAGCGGAAATCAACCGAATACTTAACGGCGCGGCATTCAAACTTTTCCAGGAAGAAAAGAAGGATTCCATCCTCGACACAGACTTCTACGAGTACCTTGGCGTGACGGTGCGCACCTCCCGAGCCAATTGCAATGGCCGTGTAGCGACCGTAGAGCACGCGATCGCCTCCTTCGAGAAGAAGAAGGTAGAAGGCAAATCGACTCCTCTTCGCCTCCTGCACGATTTTCTACTAACCAAGTTCAACTCCGACATTCAGGACAGGAAATGATATGGCAATAAAGGTTCAACCATTTGTAATAGACGAGGCTGTCCTCGACCTCATAGGCAACGAGTTCCGGTTTGACCACGCGAAGGGTCTAGCGGAATGGCTAAAGAATTCGTGCGATGCCTACATCAGAGAACAAACTCCCGACGATTTGCAGTTCATCATCGTGCGGCTCGCCACAGATTCTCGGAACAACCTCACTCGAATTGAGTGCATAGACTTTGTCGGCATGACCAAAGTGCAGATCGACGACGCTTTCAAACGCTTCTTCGACCCTAAAGCGGCCAAGAAGGGTGCCAAACAGGCCACGATAAAAACCCTCGGCGGCCATGGAAACGGTGGCAAGTTTTACATGCGCCAGATGTTCAAGACAGCGCGAGCCATCACATACCGGGATGGGCGGATGAACATCTTCGGCTTCAATGCCAAGCACCAGTATGGTTTTGAAGAAGGCTTCGAGGACCAAACAATGTCCCCGAAAAAGGCCATGGAAACAGCTGGAATTTCAACCATCACCCTTCCGCCCGGCGTACAGAAGCAACTAGAGTCAGGCAAGACCGGATTTACTGTTGTCATCGGCGATGCACCTCACAAGGTCAAAGGGACCGCCCACCGGGACGGGCTGGTTGAGAAACTTATCCTGCATCCGCAGGCGCGTCGCCTAATGGAACGGAAGCCGATCTCACTCCTGTTTAATAATGAAGCCGAAGGCGTCAGACTCACGCCTCAGAAACCCTCCTCCAAAGAAGGCTTCGAAGAACCCCTAGTCATCCCAGTTCCGGCAGAATTGCCTTGGGACAGTGGGCAGATCCAATTTACGAATGCAACATATTCCTGGCCCGGGCGCCTAGTGCTGAAGACTTCCGCCGAGCCCCTCCGCTCCAGCTTGGCCACTCTCAACGCGATTGATTTCATAGGTGAGGTCGGCGTTATCGGCACCTATCGAATATTTGAGCTGGGAGCGACTCGCTTCTCGGGCCAAGCAGAATTTATTTACGGCGAATGCGAATGCCCGATACTTGAGGATCCGGATTACGACTGCGTGCGCAACGACCGGCAGAAATTGATAGACACCGACCGCAGTTTGGCCCTCTTGGATTGGGTCCGAGAACAGGTGGAGGCCCTGTCGGAGAGAATGGAACTGAAGAACGTCCAAGAAAAGAAACAACAGGACCTCAAGAATACGTCCCAGCTCAACGAAATCCTCAACAAATGGAAGAACCGCTTCATGGCACAGGTCTGGGCTGACCTTTTTGCCGGGAAGGGGCCAGCCGGTGTGGCGGGCGGCGGGGAGGATGCTCCCGGCGGTCGAGGGGGAGGGGGCGGCGGCGGAGGTGGCGGAGGTGGACCGAAAGGCGATGCAGGCCAAGAGGGAGGCAGTCAAACAGCCCGCAAACCCAGGTTTCCTCAAGTACTCATATCAGGCCAAGACGCGGACCCGCTTGACCCGTTGGCGACAGTCCCGTTCCACTGTGACCCGCGTCACCCTGCGATCTATCAGAGACCCAAGGATGTCGGCGCTGGCATATACTGGATCAACACCTCGCGGCCCCTGGCAGAAAAAATTCTAAAGCAGTACAACGCCGACCACCCTCGTTGGCGCGAATATCTGTTCCAACGCTACGTCGACATCATCGTGAAGGAAGGTGTGTTCCAACTAGCAAAGACAGAAATTACCCTCGACGCGGATACAGTGTCCCGAACCATGGACGACGTCATCACCAAGGTACACGACCAAGCCGCGAAGGACCTCAACGCCTTCCTCTTCGAGGAGACGTTCGGAATCAATTAGGCCGATGCCCCACAAGTCCTTAACCGTGGTAGACCTCTTCGCAGGCGTCGGCGGGTTCTCTCTGGGATTCCTCAAGGCGAATGCCAAACCCGATTCACTGGCCTTCGATCTCAAACTCCTCGTCGACATTGATCCTTCAGCCGCGTTCACGTTTAAGAAGAACCGCCCCAGAATTCCCTTCTGGCCACAGGACCTAAGTAAGATCTCCGGCCCAGAAATCCTCGCCCTCCTGAAACTTCGGCCCGCTCAACTCGACTTCTTGGTTGGCGGTCCACCATGCCAAGGCTTCTCGCCAAACGGAAAACGATGGCTCGAAGACAACCGCAACCAATTCATAGCCAAGTTTATCGCGATCGCGGAGCACCTCCAACCCAAGTGTGCAATCATCGAGAATGTCCCCGCCGCGGTCGCCTCGTTCGAGAAGCTGTCCAGCGAGCAGATTCAGGAGGCATTCGACGGCTACGTCGTTGCCACAATGGTCTTGAACGCAACCGCCTTCGGCGTGCCCCAGATTCGTAAACGTGCTTTTATCGTCGCCCTTAGAAAGGACCTTGGCATAACCCACATTACCTTTCCAAAGGGCGGTTTCGACCCCGTGGAGGCCGGCAGTGAATCCCATAATCTCTCAAAGGCCGAGTGCCGCTTCGTTTCAGTCAGCGACGCCATAGGTGACCTTCCTTCATTGAAAGCAGGGCAGTCCGCGGATGGAGACCCATACCCAACACCGCCGGAGTCCGCATATCAATCAGATCGCAGAAAGAACTGCCTGGCGGTCTTCAACCACACAGCACGCTCCCACTCAAAGGAGTTTCAGCAAAAGATCTCTCCGATCAAGCCGGGTACAGGTAACTCTCACCTTCCAGACGATACCCGGTTCTCGGACAACTACTACAGCCAGGCCTACGCTCGCCTCCACGCACAAGGCGTCGGCTTCACGATCACGGCCAATTTCCGCAATCCTGGCTCCGGTCGCTTCACCCATTATCGAGACAATCGCTCCATCACGGTCCGTGAAGCAGCCCGTCTGCAATCGTTCGACGATAACTTTATCTTTCACGGCTACGAAACAGATCAACAGCGCCATGTCGGAAACGCCGTCCCGCCCCTTGTCGCCGAAGCGCTTGCAACACATTTCGGTAGCCTTCTGTGCAACACCTGATAACGAGCCGATCAGACACCGTCTCACCTGCCGAGCGCTCCGCAATAATGAGGGCCGTGAAGAGTCGCGGCAACAAGGCGACAGAGATCGCTCTCCTGCAGCTATTTCGAGAATACAGAATTACGGGCTGGCGAAGAGGCGCCAAGGTGTTTGGCCGCCCCGATTTCGTATTCCCTAAAGCCCGCGTCGCATGTTTCGTTGACGGCTGTTTCTGGCACGGATGCGCCCATCATTGCAGACTGCCAAAAACAAACAGAAGTTACTGGAAGCAGAAAATACACTCAAACGGAGTTCGCGACGCTCTCGTCACGCGAAGCCTGAGGCGGAAAGGGTGGCGTGTCGTCCGTATATGGGAACACGCCTTGTCCACGCAACCCGCGGCGTGCGCCCACCGAATAATTCAAGCCTTGGCCACCGAAAGGCCGCTCCGCGCTTAGGCTGCTGCTAGGGCGCTGTCATACTTCGCATACAGCCTCCCAATCACGAGAACTGTCGCTCGCATAACGCGGTCCCACTGCGAATTGGTCAGGTGCATCCGCTCCGAAGCAGGCCTGAAATGGACAACGGAGTTGCGCAAGCTGTAAAGCCAACCGGCGAGCCCCTGCAACGTATTACCCAGCAGCTCCGTTCGCACCGTCTCCAACAGCGCCTGAGCAGCCGGGGGCATCGGGTCAAAAAGCCTGACCATGGCATCCTCCTCCCGCGGCCGCCATCCTGTAGCCTTTTCGATTTTGGCGGCAAATTCGAGAAGGGAAATCGCCACCGCAAGTTCCTTGTGCAACTCTTCAATATGCTGAAACGAGAAGAGCCGCTCTATACACCTGTAAATCTCCAAGAAAGCATGCTGCCAATGGGCGCACTGAAGGCCACGCAGGAGATTCTCAGAAGGGAGGTTCTGTATGCCTTGGCTTAGCAGTGTTTCAAACGCGCCCAACGTTTCATTAGTAAAAGGAAGAATAATCGTTTCCCTAACCTTAAGAGCCCACAGACAGCTCAAACGCGTCAGGTCCCCTGCCGGGATAGGCGAATCCAACGCGACTTCATATGCCAAAATCGGTTCGAAGAGCTCTGCAATTAGCGACAGATCGTGCCCAGCGTAGTCCCCGCTCCCGACAAATTGGCCTAACGCGTTCTCAATGATCTCAAGCGGACCTGTCGTTTCGCGGAAGGGGACATCGAACTCCTCCACGAACGCAGTGAACATGCCCGCGTTCACATCTACCGGCTTCATCGCGTAATCCATTTTCGCCACGCGAGCTGTGCCGACAACCACCAAAAACGTGCGTCCCTGATATTCTACAGTGGCTGCTTTGAGCTTCGGTGACAATGGCTCAACGTCCTTTACGACCAGGTCTTTCAGCCACTCCCTCTCCTCAGGAGTTGTTTTCACGAACCTTACGGCATCTGTATTTGCCAACGCGCGCCCCGATGTTTTCGCCACCTCGGTAAGCCGCGAAAACACGCGCTTATTAGTCTCGATCATGCTCCTCGACATGACTAAAAAGCTCGCCAACAAGGCGCCATGCTGGTGACCTCGAATTTCTCTTCTAAGAGGGCCTGGAAGGCCTTCAAAAAGAACTCGCGCTGAAAATCCCCCAGCCTCGCCACGGACTTGTTGGCACAAACCTCGTTCAGCGTATCGAAATCCAAAAACCGGCCGATCTCCGCAGGCTGCAGATCACTGAGACGCTCCACCAGACCCGCCGCCTGCTGTTTCAGCTTTTCCAGATTTGCAATCTGCTGGTCAACTGAGCGCTCGATGCCCGGTCTCCCAAAAATGTCAATCGCAGCCGCGGCCACGAAACCGATGCACGCGGGCTGGCTGGAAAAGAGGTCCCTCCCGCTGGCGAATCGGTCCGTTGCCTCCCCGCCTTCATAGTCATCAAACACCTGGTCCAAATTCGCCAGAAGCCGCAAGACTTCGAAGAATTGAAGGGTGAAGTCGTGCAAGGCCGTCGCCTCAATAAAGTCTAATCTCGTGAATTCGTCCGCCAGCCGCTCCTGCGTGTCTACTTTTTCCTTTCTGGCTCCGAACACCATGTACAACTCCACCAACCGGTCAGCCTGAAATTGTCCGTGCTTGGCTCGTCGCCTTGCCTCGTCTTGCTCAAGCACCTCGATCGAAGGAACCTGCGCCTTGAGTTCTTCCAGCAAAGCCTTGTGAATCACCTCAATCTGGCGCCGCAGGTTCCACGGCACCTGGCCTGTGTTTAGGACGAGCATCCGGTAAATTAGGCTATTTGTGTTAGACGCCAGCCAGAACTCAACCCTCATGGTCCGACGGAGAACGTGGGGCATTTCTCTGAGATGCACCAGTGCGGCGGTCCGCTGCATCCCGTCAATGATCGAGATGTTGTCTACTGGCACGGTGTCGAGAAGCTCTTTGAACGAATTCGTGTCTACGTCCTGAGCAGAGGCGACGACCTCTGGAGAGACCACAAGACCAACCACCACGGGAGGCAAAATCGCTCCGCCCTCAATATCGGCGATCATCGTCTTCCTGATCCGCACAGCCGTGTTCGTAGTAAGAGGTCCGCGCTGCCCCTCAATTCCGCCGGCACGGTCATAGTACGGAATCTCAACGAAGTTCAGATACTCCTCCACCGACGTTACCGCCAGGACTGAAAAGCAATTTGTTCGATCATCCTTCAATATGTCGATCACCTTGGTCTGACTCTCAGCGTGCCGCGCGCCCACGATTGCGAAGCCAAATGTATACTCAGGCCCCAAGCTCCCCGCGCGAGACCCGGATGCAGCATTCCGCAATGACCCCGTCCGCCTGAGCAACCCCTCCCGCAATAAGCGTCGCTGAGGCCCCGGTCTTCGGCCGCTCGGCACATCGGCTCCTACCGGGAGGAAGTCCCATATTTGATCGTAGCTGAAACGGAACGTCGGCCCCTTCTCAAGCGCCATCCGCTTAATCGCGTCTCGCGCTAGTCCGAATATTTCATCCGATGTCATACATTTTCCTTGCTGACGACTGGCTCTTTGCCCGCCGCTGCGTTCCTCCCCCGCCCACCACTTACGCCCCCTTCCGCTTTCGTAAGAAGACCCTGGACGCTTCGAGCGATGGCCTCGGCGAGCAGGGGCGGGACTGCCTCCCCTATCATGTCGAGCCCGACCCCGATGTTTGTTGTCAGGTCCTTGGTGCCAACAGAGGTCAGAAATGTGAATTCATCCTCAAACGATTGCAGTCGCGCAGCCTCCCTCATCGTAATTCCCCGATCATTTTGGGGGTGAGTAAACCTTCCGGACCCAAGAAAATTCGCATTTGCCGTGATTGTGAGAGCTGGCCTCTCTCTATCTAACCGAGTATAAGCGCTCCAGTAGTACTTTTTGTAGAAACTCGCGTTGATCGCCCCGGTCTCGATCAATCTAGCGCGGCAGCGCGCAGCGTCCTCGCCAGGCCGCTTCTCCGACTTAATAAGCATGTCGTACTTCTGGCGCATGCGTGCGCTCGCATCATCCCAAGTCTCGCCACACTGCATATGTTCGATCAGCGAGATGACGCTTTTCTCATACTGCCTCGCGATATGGTTGTACGGGAAATGCCGTGCACTGCGCATGCGCTCTGCGAAGCGCGACGGTTCCCTCTTCGCGTAAAGCGATACCGCTCCGCCGCCCAGCTTGTCGGCCGACCCAAGCGGCGCGTTTGGCAAGTCCGAAATTGCTTCACCCACCGTCACCCACGGCAGAAGCTTGGATTGGAACATATCCGCCTTGGACGGGTCCGCATGGGTGGACGATGGAAGCGAAGGCTTCCCAACGCGCGACGCAATTATGAACACGCGGTCTCGAATCTGCGGCACGCCGAAGTTAGCTGCGTTCAACACTCCCTCAACCACCGCGTATTCCATCTCCCCCAACAAACTCATGATCTGAGTCGCGAGACCTCCGTCGACGCCTTTATGAGCGTGCAACATCATCTGAGGCACGTTTTCGATGACAATGATCTTCGGCCGGAGCGCTTCCGCGATCTCAAGAAACCGCAGCACGAGGTCGTTTCGTGGATCTTCGTCGAGCCTGTTGTATCCCCGAAAACGCACAATCCTGTTGTTTTCCCGCTCTTTGCTCCTCCTGAGCTGCGAGAACCCCTGACATGGCGGCCCGCCAATGAGGCAATCCAGCTCCTGCTCCACAACTCCGCCCTGCCCGAGACACTCCTGCAAGTCATGGATCTCGATTTCTCGAATGTCACCTCGGACGATTTCCGGGGCGTTCCCTCGAGAATTTTTGTGATTTCGCCGAAACGTCTCCAATGCCTCCTCTTTGAGATCCACCCCTCCAACGATTTCAAAATCGCCGGTGTTGAAGAACCCATGAGAGAGGCCTCCACACCCGCAGAAGAGCTCCAGGACGCGAAATTTACGGCGAGCCTCGCGCCCTCTGGAACCGCCATTGTTTTCGTTCTTGCTCAAGTCCCCGCAAGCTTAATCTGATGAAGGCCCTCAGCAAGAGGAAACACCCTAACCCGAATCGCTAATTCCGATAAACAACGCAGAGAGGGCCCCCCAACTCCGAGACTCAGAGCGCGAGTGACGGAACCGAAACGACCTCCTCGAAGCTAAATCAGGTAACCGTCGAGTTTCACAGGGCTAAGGCCTTTTTTCACCCGTAGACGGTAACCGGATGCGTCTCGCGTCACTTTCACGTGCCAGTAAAACCTGTCTCCGTCCTCGGTTTTGTTGCACATGTCGAGCCAGGGCAGGAATTTTGCGGCTGGAATCAGCAGAATCGATTCTTTTGAGCCGCATCCCAGCGCCACATTCCCCTTCTTAGCGCCCTCCAGCAGCTCCTTTTGATAAGGATGGAATGCGTACCAGAAACCGGAATAGTTCGGTTTTTTGTACTCTCGCGAGTTCAGACACACCAACACGGTCCCCTCGTCCGGTGACGAGTACTGGGCCGCGGATCTCTTAATCAATTCGACCCCAAGCTTCGCCTGAACGCGAGCAGCGCATGCGTCACGGATATTTAGGGGCACGAACTTCGGGTGTTTTTTTCCGCCCTCCTCTTCATCGTCACCGGCTTCCGCTGACAACTCCTCGTCCTTCTTCACCTCCTCCGCAGCCGAAAACACAAGGTCTATTATCCCGTCCACCTTAGTGAACTCTTGCGGCATGAGCACCCGGCGGATTTTGCTGATGATTTTTGGATCCCCAAGCTCTTCCTTCAGTCTCATCAGGCGCAGTAAAAAGTCGATGCTGATCATGCGAATGTCCCACGCATGGCGCGACCCCCGCACTTGTGCTTCCAAATCGCCCGTGTCGCTCCGTCCGACAATGATCAGAATCGAGCTCTTGCCCTCAGCCAACTTGCTTTCGGCGATCAACTTTCGCCTGTAAACAGCGACCGTATCCAAATCGATCCGGTAGGCATCCGTCGTTTTGACCTCCACCACAATGCAGTTTTCGTCCGGCGCGTGCCACAGCCCATCAAATCCAACCTCACCGGGAGTGCCGCGATACCTCCCCTGGTCCACCTTGAAACCGAGACGTGCCCCGACCTGGTTGATAATATCCTGAAGAGCGAGCCCGCTATTCTCGAACCTGTCCTTGAGACAGTCGTCCGCATACCTAGCCAGCAAAGTCGAAGGGACCAGAGCGAGAAATTCGCGAAACTCCTTCGAAGCCGGACCCCCATCCCTCAGCTTGCCCTCGCCCGCAAACCCAATCACCTGTTGAACATGCTTCTTCTCAAGCTCTTTCCGGTTGCTCTTCCACAGTTCAGTAAGCGCCATGCCCAGATGTATTAAATCCCGCCCCTCAGTCTGTCGAGCCAAGAACGCGCCGCGTGGCCACAGCCGGCACCCTCAACTCCAACGCAATTCCAACCTCGCGTCCTTCCTTGCGGCCACGTGAGCTCTTTCGCGCCCAACCCCAACCCCGCCGCGCCCAACCCCACGCCTAAACCTACGGCCCGTTTGCCAGCTCAATCTCCCCGGCCTCCACCGTCTCAATTGGCTTGATGCGGTCATCGCAGATAAGCTGGATATCCACGCGCCCCTTCTCCGGCTCATTCAGCAGGATGAACCGGAACCCGGCCTCGGCCGCGCTCACCGGTTTCGAATACCTCACAACATCGCCGCGCTTCATGCTCCCTCCCAAATCCACGAACCCGCCCCCAGCGGGTAGACCTTCATCCGGCTGCCGTCTGTCATCGTGATTCCCTCGGCGGGCCATACTTCCTCCTCCCCGTTGCTCACGGTAACGAAGGCATCCGCCTTCTCGTCAAATCGCGCCTCCTCATCCCCCAGGCATTTCAGGATTTCCTGGCAAGCTGCGAACTCGAAGCGCGGCGTTTCCCACCCGTTCCACAGCTCTCCGTTCGACCACCCATCGAACGAGCTCTCGCCGTCCGCCAGCGTGAACCTTCTTCTGCGGAACAGCACCGTGCCTTTCTCCCCTTCCGCCACCGCGCGGAATCGCGGCTCGTCCTGCGCCGGCACCGTCAGTTGAAATCCCCCGCCCAGCGGATGCGCCAGCAGCCGGCCCGCATCATCGTAGCCATCGCAAACCAGCGCGCCCTCGGGGTAAGCCAGACCCCCCCGGCAGATGATTTCGCCCTTGCTGAATTTCATGGCCAAATAATACGTGAGCGCTCAAGTATCGTCAACGGGTTTCTCAACCTTTTTTCTTCGCCCAGCGCGCCCTCACGGCCTGGACAGCTATTTCCTTCCGTCGCTCCGCCGAGAGCTTCCTCGCGCGGGCCTTCCCGCCCTTCAACCCGCCGAGCCTGCCCAGCGCCACCGCCGCCGCATTCTTCTTCTTTCCAACCATGCATCAATCCTCCCACAAATGCGTAAGGGCCTGAAGCAGATTTTACAGTGCTCAGCGCAAGGACCACCATGCACCGCGCACCTGCTGACCCCCATCCGAGCGCATAGCCCAAACACCCAAACGCCCATTGACCTTCCGATCCAAGGCCAATATCTTCACCGCACATTAACTGAGGCGTCCTTATGGCCCGGCAAATACCATTACTCCGTCAGCAGAGCACTCGAAGAAACCACAGCGGCCAACCGTGAAGGAAGAACTCAAACTAATCCGCGTCACCCGCGTCGAAGAAGTGCTCAAAGCCGCCCTTCTTTCGCCCTAACCAGGACCTTTACGACAAACATCACCCCCAGTATCATCCCGCAGATGTCCCAGGATCACCCTCCATCCTCTGCCAACAGTGCCGCAGCCTCTCCCCCCGCGCCCAGAATGGAGACCCCGGAGGAGGTCGCCAAGCACGACCCAAACAGCCTCTACTCCTACTGCAAGGACTGTCCGCCACGTGTCCATTGCTGCTTTCGGGCAATGACCATAGTAGTCCTTCCCAAAGAGGCTGAGAAGATCATTGAGCGGACCGGGAGGCGTGACTTGCTTCAGCAGGAGGAGCGCGGCCTTTTCACCATCAAAAAGGAAAAGAACCGTGGCTGCCCTTTCCTGAACTCCGGCCGACTCTGCAGTATCTACGACATCCGGCCAACGGACTGCCGCTCCTGGCCGCTGACCATGGACCTCAATGCCAACCCGCGCGGCACCTACCTTGTGGACGTGGCGTGCCCGCCTGCGCAGAGCGCCCACCTCGAAAAGAGCTTTTGCGATGCCGCCCGAAAAAGCCTAAATGCAATTCCGGTTAAACTTCGGCGGAGCTTCGTGAATTTGGTGTACCGTGACTACCACGTCCTGCCAATGAAGCCATACACCAACGGCAACGGTCAGCAGAAGAACCAGAATATGAACATCAATGATTCCAAAAAGTCGTGGTGGCGGCCCATACTGGAACACTCCGTGACAGCAGCTCTAGCGTTGGCCCTGGCCGCCGTTTTGTTGGTCTACTTTGAACATTCGATCTTTCCTCTATTCCATGATCACCAACTGGCTTTTTGGTGCGCCATAGCTTCGTTGATACTGGTTTCGATTCTTAGTTCAGTAATCTCGCTTTCCTGGTTCCATTCCGCTGTCCGAAATAAAGCCAATGATGATAAACCCCTTGCCGAAGCGAAATGGCAAAAAGCACTTTTGGAACTCGAGGAAATCCTCAAAGAGACCACTGATTACTCAACTCAGATGCGACAGGAGATTGAAACGGTCAGATCTGAAACTGATGCCAAGATTAAACAAGAACTCAAGGCAATCGAAGACCGAAAAGCTGATCTGGAGCGGGAAAAGCATGTGTTCGACAACTTCACCAAGACCCAACAAAGCCACTACCTTAACGAAGCCGTTATTGTGGACATCGAGGCAAAAACCGATGACCGCATTACCGTGGTCGTCCGCAACTTCGATCATGAAGAAAAACCCGAATACGAAATGGTCATGGTTCAAAATCTGTCTAAACCGGAAGGCCCTACCTACCAGTATTTCGTCCTAAAAGGCGGAGTCACCACCGCTTCGGTTCAAGCTCTTCGCACCAGACTGGCAACGAAGCTGGTGGAATCCAAAATCTCCGCCGAGGAGGCTAACATTCGGGTGCATTCACGGTTGAATTTTTACCTTCTCGAATCGACGGATTTTCCACACTGCGCAGGATACGGACTGGTGATCTACCGCTTCCGCGATGTTAACAAAAACCGCTGCTTTTCATACTGGCCGAAGGCGCTGGGTAGTTGCAACGTTGACATTTACAAAGCCGGTAACGAAGAGGGCCACAGGATCATGGACGACATTATCGACCAACTCGACGCTCACTCCAGCGATCCGACACGCCACCCTGCCTGACTAGCGTCACTTCACTGACTACCGTCATGTCCGGTCTCTCCATTACATTTGAAAAGGTCAGCAAAAGACTGAGTCCCCATTTTTGTATCCAGGGGATCAATCTGGTTATCAATCCCGGCGAGTTCATCTGCGTATTGGGGCCGTCAGGGTGCGGCAAATCCACACTACTCGGCCTGGCCGGCGGCTGGCTCCGACCGGACATAGGGAGGGTCCTGTTTGGCGGAGAGGACGTCACCGATCTTCCGGCCTATCGCAGGCCGGTCCGGACCTGCTTTCAAAAAGGAGGCTTTCTCTTTCCCCATCTGACCGTCGCTGAGAACGTTGCTTATGCGCTCCACGTCAAGGGGGTTGCCCGGTCCCAAGCTCTGGACCACGCCATCGCTCTTCTCGCTCAAGTCGGCCTGGCCGGGTTTGCCAAGCGCAAACCGCTAGAACTCTCTGGCGGTGAAACACAGCGCGTTTCTGTCGCTCGAGCTTTGGCTGACCCACAGCCAGTGCTGCTCTTAGATGAAATGACCGCAGGCCTGGACCGCCCCTTAAGGTCCTCCATTTGCGATCTGGTGAGCACTCTGGTCCGCAAGACAGACGTGACAACAATTTACGTAACACACGACGTCGAGGAAGCGTTCGCGATGACAGCCCGCTTCCAATCCCGCATCGCCATCATCAATGATGGCAAGATCGTCCAGGTCGCATCGGCGCTCGACATCTACCGGAAACCCGTTTCCCGATTCGTTGCCAGCTTAGTTGGAGACACCAATTTGCTGCCGGTGGTCGCCCTGGACAGCGACGCCGCCAAGACCGCCGGAGGCAACTGGCTTCAGTTGCCTCCTAAGACCACACAAAACGTTAAGTACCTCGCCTTGCGCCCAGAATCCCTCCGGTTCGACAAGCCTGAGGAGGGGCGCTCGGTCGCCCTCACCGGCAAAGTTGAATCTGTCGAGTTTGCGGGAGTGCTCACGAAACTCACTGTGCGCTGCCTCAATGACGTGTTCCTGACCACGGCCTCAAACCATACGGCAACACCCAAGGTTGGCGCACCATGCACGCTGTACGTAGCCGCGAGCGACGTGTGCACCCTGCAGGACTGACGATGAGTACGCAGCAACAAAGCCACCGAGTCACTTCCTGGCAGGAACGGCTCCTTTTTAACCTCGCCCTCAGCGGATTTGGACTCTACGTCCTTACCCTGCTCTGCGTTCCCCTCTTCACCGTGTTGTTCACTTCCTTCCGGCAACGCGACTTTCTCGGCGGGACAGTCCCGACCTGGAGCGTACAAGGTTGGAGGGATCTCCTAACCTCCGCCACAACCGTCGTGCTGGTGCGCTCATTCTGCTACGCTGCGACGACCATGGCCATTTGCATGGCCATCGGCATCCCGCTCGCCATTTCCATCCGGAGGCGCACACCTGCCTTTCGGCGGGCAGCGATGGTGGCCCTGTTGTTTCCGCTAGGGCTCAATGCGCTGATGGTGACCTACAATTGGCAAGTGCTTTTGGGTAACGCCGGCGTGCTCAATGGGGTCCTCCAGAATCTAGGGATCATCTCCCAACCCATCCCACTTCTCTTCAGTCCCGGCTCAGTCATCATCGGCCTTGTGGGAGCTTATCTTCCGTTTTTCCTGCTCGCGTTCCTCACCGCGCTCGACCGGCTTGACGACCGCTTTCTCACCGCTTCAGCAGCCTTGGGCGCTGGCGAACTTTATACCATCCGCCGAATACTCCTGCCCATGACCCGCCCGGGGTGGCTGACCGGGGCTTTGTTGGTATTCATCCCCTCGTTCTCCGAGTTCGTAATTCCCGACCTGCTCGGAGGCGGCAAGCACATGCTCGCCGGCAACCTGATGCAGTTCAGCTTTTACGAAGGCCGGAACTGGCCAATGGGGGCGGCCCTTGCGATCACCATCCTCTGCGCCGGTTGCCTCGCACTCTGGCCGCTGGGCAGGCTGGCTAGGGGAACCTTCGCCCGTTGACAAGATGCACCGAGACCGCACCATTCTCCTTGTCACCGGCGGCGTAGCCATACTGCTCCTCTACCTTCCCGTTTTGCTCGTAATCGTGTTCTCCTTTAACTCCGCGAGCAGAGGCATGGTTTGGGATTCTTTTTCCCTCCGATGGTACCACGAGGTCTGGTCCGATGACGCGATCCTGATCGCCTTGTGGAACACGTCCCGGGTCGTTGTTCTGACGTCCCTCCTGTCGTTGGCGTTAGGCATGCTGTCCGGCTATTGTGTCGCGTTGGCAAAGAATCGACTCTTCAGCGTGTTGCTGAGCTGTCTGTTCGTGTCCGTTCTCGCGCCCGACCTGATCATGGCTCTCGCCCAGGCGCTGACGTACCGGACCTTTGGAATTCAGAAAGGCCTCCTAACCATCGCAGTCTCTCACAGCACCTTCGGCGTTGCATACGTCGCGCTGTTTGTCGCCATCAGGATGAAATCCATCGATTTCGATCAGTATTTGACCGCCGCGGAAAGCCTCGGCGCCTCTCCATTTCGCGCCGCGCGCGATCACTTTTTACCCTTGGCCGTCGCGCCTGCGCTTGCCGGCACAAGCATCGTGGCCGCGATGAGCGCCCAGGACTTCGTTTATGCATTCTTCTGCGGCGGAGCGTCAACCACCACGCTCTCAGTCAAGATTTACAGCATGGTGAAGTTCGGCGTTAATTCGAGCATCAATGTTGTCTATGTGGGACTCGCCGCTATTATCTTGCTGTTGTTTTGGACTTCTGAAAACGTTTGGAAAGCTACAAATCGGTCATGAAAATAATTAGGCCCATCCTTCTGGTTGCGTTGCTCCTTGGCGGTTGCGGTCGCGCGCCCCAGCCCGACACGCTGCGCATTTTCAACTGGAGCGACTACATCGGCTCCAAAACCATCGAAACCTTCCGGACGAACAATGCTGCAAAAGTAATCTACGACAATTATTCGTCCAACGAAGACCTGATCGCAAAATTGGACAGCGGAGGGGCGCAGTACGACCTGGTTTTCCCGTCGTCGTATGCCGTGGAGATCCTGCGTGCAAAGGGGCTGCTTCGCACAATTGACCACGCTGCTCTTCCCAACCTGACCAATCTGATGACCGAGTTTGCTCATCCAAGCTTCGATCAAGAATTGCAGGTGTGCGTGCCCTACACCTGGTCAACTACGGGAATCGGCTATGATTCAACCGTAATCTCAGATGACGAGGCGAAGTCCCTCGCAATACTGTTCGACCCTCGGTTCAAGGGCAAAATCCTCATGCTCGACGACATGCGCGCGTCTTTAGGGATGGCGCTCAAAGCACTCGGCTATTCCGCAAACTCCACCAATGCGACTGAGGTTGCTGCGGCCAGAGACAAATTACTCGCGCAAAAGGAACTGGTTCACGTGTACGCCAGTATGAACATTCCACAACTGCTTGGCAGTGGTGAAGTGAAGCTCGCTTACGGGTGGTCAGGGGACATCCTCCGGGCTGCGACGGTCAATAAGAACATCCGCTTCATGGTGCCAAAAGAGGGCACTCTGGTTTACGTTGACTACATGTGCATCCCGACAAACGCGCCCAACCCGGCTCTCGCACACAAGTTCATCAATCACGTCTTGGACCCAGCCGTCGCTGCCGACATCGCAGAAACAATCAAGTATGCCATCCCTAACACCCGGGCCAAGGACCTCGTTTCCCCGGACACCAAGCTGCTCTGGGACCAGCTCCAGACGGCCAACGACCCGAGCAAACTTGAGCAAGTCCACAATTTAGGGAGCGCACTGGACCTCTACGACAAGGCCTGGCAAGCCGTCAAGGCGGCCAAGTAGGACGGCATCCGGCGCATGAAATCCAAACGCATCGTCCCCGCTCGCCCCGGTGCATGAAGACTCGCCGCCTCCAGCCGCCCTCCCGTCCCCAACCTGTGCATGGCGAATTCGTAATTGAGAGGCCCCTCAGCGGGGATCCGGCTCCCTTGCCGCCAAATCCAATACCGAGCAAGCTGCTTGCCTATGAAAAACGCGATTGTATTGCTGGGGCACCTGCTGGCCGGACTGGCCATTCTCCTGGGAACTGGCGGAACCCGGGCCGTTCTCGCTGAGAGTCTCCTGTGCATGGCGAATTCGTAAAAATGAACGGTCGAAACGCGTACCCGGCGGCTTTAGCTGCGCTGTAGGCTCTGA
>OCZT010002358.1_pt1 | contig 19512 bp, 13 predicted proteins | sample 1539031 | NCBI WGS metagenome assembly OCZT01 (sample SAMEA3539308, study PRJEB22396) | soil metagenome | biome: tundra; feature: field; material: soil | place: USA | collected 2010-05 | depth 0.15 m | reverse complement strand
CGAAGGCGGTCTGGCTCAACGCCGAGCATATCCGCGCCCTGCCTGTGGAGCAGCTCAGCGACTGCATCGAGCCGTTCTTCAAGCAAGCGGGCTTCGCGGCTACGCCGGAGAAACTTCTCGCCGTCACTCCCTTGATTCGCGAGCGCATCAAGCTGCTGCGCGATGCTGTTTCCGCGGCGGATTTCTTCTTTCTACCGGAGCTCGCCCCGTACGAAGCAGCCGAACTGATTCCGCAAAAAGGCGATGCGTCGATGGCACGCCGCGTTCTCGAACATGCACGGGAGGTTCTGGCCACGACTTCTTTCGATCACGATTCGCTGGACCAGGCTCTTCGTGCTGCCGCTGCGCAACTTGGTTTGAAGGCCGGGCAGGCCTTCCAGCCCATCCGCGTCGCCGTCTGCGGACGCAAGAACGCGCCGCCGCTCTTTGAAACCATGGCCGTGCTGGGTCGCGAGGTTTGTCTGGCTCGCATCCGCCGGGCTGAAGCAAGCCTCGAATCGCTCGTTTGAGCGCAGACTACCTGTACGTAAGGAATAGTAACCATGACCAACTCGAATCCGGAAAGCCCAGTCGCCCCAAGCCCCGACGCTCGCACCAACTCCAACTTTCTCCGCGATCAAATCGCCGAGGATGTGCACACCAAAAAGTACGGCGACGCCCAGGTCCAGACCCGCTTTCCACCCGAGCCCAACGGCTACCTGCACATCGGCCACGCCAAGGCAATTTGCATTGATTTTGGTCTTGCGGATGAATTTGGGGGAAAAACAAACCTCCGCTTCGACGACACGAACCCTGAAAAAGAAGAGCAGGAGTACGTCGATTCCATCATGAAGGACGTGCGCTGGCTCGGCTTCGATTGGGACGGGCTCTGCTACGCCTCAGACTACTTCGGCCAGCTCTACGAGTGGGCGTTGCAACTCATCAAGGCCGGCAAGGCGTACGTGGATGACCTCACCGCCGACGAGATCCGCCAGCACCGCGGCACCCTGACCGAGCCCGGCAAAGACAGTCCCTATCGCAACCGGTCTGTCGAAGAAAATCTCGACCTCTTCACCCGCATGAAGAACGGCGAGTTTCCCGACGGCACGCGCGTGCTGCGGGCCAAGATCGACATGGCGTCGCCGAATCTGAACATGCGCGATCCGGTCATGTACCGCATCCTGCACGCCTCGCACCAGCGCACCGGCGATGCGTGGTGCATCTACCCCATGTACGACTACGCGCACGGCCAGTCGGATTCGCTGGAGCACGTCACCCACTCCATGTGTACCCTGGAATTTGCGGATCACCAGCCTCTCTACCGCTGGTATATCGAGCAGTTGGGCATCTTTCCCTCGCAACAAATTGAATTCGACCGTCTCAACATCACCTACACCGTGCTCAGCAAGCGCAGGCTCATCCAGTTTGTGCAGGAGAAAGTTGTCAACGGCTGGGACGACCCTCGCATGCCTACCCTCTCCGGCTTCCGCCGCCGCGGCTTTTCGCCTGAAGCCATCCGCGCCTTCGTCGCTGCCTCGGGCGTCTCGCGCACCAACGGGTCTACAGATGTTGAGATGCTCGAGCACTTCCAGCGCGACGACCTCAACCGCCGCGCACGGCGCGCTATGGCCGTGCTGCGCCCGCTGAAATTAGTGATCGACAACTACCCGGAGGGCCCAAATACGGATCAGGTCGAGTTTGTGGAGGTGGCCAACAACCCCGAAGACCCCTCGGCCGGGACCCGCCAGGTGCCCTTTTCACGCGAGGTTTTTATTGAACAGGACGACTTTCGCGAAACGCCTCCGCCCAAGTACTATCGCCTCTCACCCGGCAAGGAGGTACGGCTGCGCAACGCCTATTTCGTCACAGCTCACACGGTGGTGAAAGACGCGGACGGCAACATCGCCGAGGTGCACTGTACCTATGATCCGCTGAGCCGCGGCGGCAACTCGCCCGACGGCCGCAAGGTCAAGTCCACCATGCACTGGGTCTCGGCCGCCCACGCCATCTCTGCCGCGATCCGTCTCTACGACAAGCTCTTCACCAAGGCCGATCCCAATGACTTCGAAGAAGGCCAGAGCGTCCTCGACAATCTCAACCCCAACTCGCTGGAAATTCTGACCAGCGCCAAGCTGGAGCCCTCTCTCTCCAGCGCCAAACTCGAAGACCGCTTCCAGTTCGAGCGGGTCGGCTACTTCTGCCTTGACCCCGACTCGACGCCGGGGAAGCTGGTCTTCAACCGTACGCTTGCGCTCAAGGATTCATGGGCCAAGATTGAGAAGAAGACCGGAGCGTAGGCACCTGCGCTGGGGTCATTGCATGGAGCAGACGCTCGCTAATCGCTCGCATGGGCTGATGTGCTTTCCCAGGGCCCGCAAAAGGGACCTGGGGCACCCGGCGACCCGAAACCAAGTGAAGTAATATTACGGTCTCGACGCCAACCGATGAACGGGAGAAAGGAGGCAAAATCTCAAATCGCAGGAGCGATATCAGGAGAACAAGATGGCGGGTAGACCACCTCGAAAACCTCAAATCCAGATCAGATCGCGAACTGTCGTCCCATTGACTCGGCCAATAATCACATGCGCCGCATACTGGTAGCCAAGCTCTTCGCGGAACGCTTCAAGCTTCTCTTGGTCGTATGCTAGTGGTTCGCCGGGCTTCTTCATTTCCAAAACGAGCAGATTGTTGTCATCCGAGTTGCGCTTGTGAACGATGATGTCCGGAAATACAGAGGTGGCCCTTTTCTCGCGATCCGATGCCCTTCGAGACTTGAGGGTCAGGCGTTTCGGAATGATACCGTGCCGATTGTATTCGACATCCACGTCATATTCGTACTCGGGAGGAACAAGTCTCATAATGTAGATTGCTAGATGATGGGATAGTGCGCGCTCCGTCACATCAAGGTCGAGAAGATCAGGATGTTCTGCAACGAGTGAATCCAATGCCTCGTCAACAATCGCCGAGATTTTCTCCCGAGTCATTCGTGCTCCTAGTTCTTGCCGGACCATCTTAGGGATTAGCCTTCTCAACCGCCAATTCGGCTACTCTTTGCGCGATTGCAAACCTCACAAAGAAGCTCCAAGTTGCGAGCCGTATTCCCTCCGCCTTCTGCTACGGGAATTATATGGTCATATTCAAGCCGGTTTCTTGAGTCGCACCGTACACATTTTCCCCATCCCTGCGCCACACTTCAACACGAACCGTCTGCGGAATTTGCCGACTCGGTCTCTGTCTGTCTCCAAGGCTTTGCGCATCCATCTGTCGATCAGCTCGTTGAGTGCGGGTTGTGATCGCATCCACCAACTGTTCCGCAGAAATGATTGTGCCGCTTGTCCAAACCCTTCCCCTGTATAGGAAATGACATGTTGTCTTCGGTTCAATTGGATAAAAGCCCGTATCTGATTTCGATTTTCTGCGCCAAGGTTTGTCATATAGTTGAATGGGTGGCGTGAGAGCAGCTTGGACGCTCGCCGACGTCCCGACGTTTCTTTCCAGAGCCTTCAGTCTCGTCCTGAGAGGATCGAGCCTTTTCCCTGCACGTTTGTATACGCCCTCGACCGTGGATTGGCTGCCCCAAAGGACCTCACCTGGACAAAGCGATGGCCTGTGAACTACATCTCTCATCATCTTCTTCTCGTCATATGAAAACTGGACGAGGTTGTGAGCCGAGTTTCCGGTTAGTCGCCTGACAGTTGGGGGAAGAACCCTCAGGATTCGCGAGACGCTCCGGCTGGCCCAATTGAATTCGCGAAATACCATTCTGTCATCCGCTGTAGAAGGCGCTACTATACAAGCTGGCGACCCAAGTTCCAGGAGCGGAACGTCGGCACTAAAAGAAACGGTATCGTTGTCTTGTTCCAAAGTTGCTGGATTGATTTTTATGCTCAGCAAGAAATCAACCGCTGACCGCGACCTAATCATGTAATCCAGTGGTCTCCTGAAGAATGGTTCTGCCAAGTGTACAGTACTAACCCCAAGGCGGGTGGCCCACGTCCAGTAAATATCCTCCGGCAGAGCCGGAGGCTTTATCGTCGATAGCCCCTCAAAGGGGCCTGTACAGTAGCGCTCCATGCAGGCAGTAGCCCATCGCCCGCGCCGTAGGCGCAGTGGTTGTTAGCCCCGCACTTCAGCGTGGGGACGGCGAAACCAAAAATTCATCCGGAGTCCCGCAGGGACGGCGCTCATGCTCGTAGCGATTTTGCAAGAAGAATGGAGAAACACAAACCGGGAGCGACTCCCGTAAATGTCAAACTTCTACTGCCTCCCCGGCAAAGCCGGGGGTTCTCCTAATCGAATAGTCTCAGCAAACTGGGTGCCCCAGGTTCCGATTCTGGGACCTGGGATATAGGCCCCTATTTCCCCACCACGTCTATCGGCACGGTAATCGTTTTCGGCGGCATGCAGGCGCTCTCGTCGCAGGCCTGGTAGCGGAGTTTGGCTTCAACCAGGTGATCGCCGGATGTGGCCAAAATGCGGGCTTGAATTACGAACTCTCCGGTGTAGACGTTGAGCTTTTCTTTTGGATCGAGGGGCAGGGAGAAGTCCGCGCCCGCCGGGTAGCTGGCCTGCTCCAGGCGCACGCCGGAGGCCTCGGGAATCGTGAGGGTGGTGGGGATCAGTTCCTTCTCCTTGGGCGTGTGGGAGTTGATATGAAGGCCCTGCGCAATTTTGAAGTGGAGCGCAACGGTAGCGGCTTTGCCCGCTGGCACAGACACTTGCTCGGGATAAAGGTACTCGACAGCCGCGCGCTTCAAGACGGAGCGGTTGGGGGCGTCGGATTGGGCGTGGACGAGCAACGCGGCTAGTCCGAAAGCTACAGCTGCCGCGATATTGTGCCTATTTTTCATTCAAATCGTCCATCCCATTCGTCCCGATGGTGAACAGGACGGCACTCCTCCGGGGCTAAAGCCCGACTCTCTTTTATCATCATCGAGCGGCACGACTGAAGTCGTTCCCTTTCAAAGCAGCGCTCTTCCGCAGCTCGTAAATCCGTGCTCTTTCAAAGCGGCTACGCGAACCGGAGAATGGCCTCACCGCGGCATATCCCGATGCAGCGCTTTTGCCTGGTAGCCGGCTTTCTTGAGCCGCTTGCACATCTCCTCGGCCATCATCACGCTGCGGTGCTGGCCGCCGGTGCAGCCAAAGCCCACGGTGAGGTAGCTTTTCCCCTCTTGCACGTAGTGCGGCAGCAGGTAAAGCATCAGTTCAGTTACCCGCTTCAGAAACTCCCTGCTCTGCGGGAACCCGCGCACATACGCGGCCACCTTGAGGTCGAGCCCGGTGAGTTTGCGGAACTCCGGCACAAAATGCGGATTGGGCAGGAACCGCACGTCGAAGACCATGTCCGCGTCCAGCGGTACGCCATTCTTGAATCCAAAACTCAAACAGGAGACCAGCAGTTGCTTGGTCTCGTCCTCATGGCCAAACCGCGCCTGGATGTGCGCGCGCAGTTCGTGCACATTAAAGTTGGACGTATCGATCAGCGTGTCGGCAACATTGCGAATGGGGTCGAGAAGCTGCCGCTCCTCCACAATGGAGCGCCACACCGTCTCTGACTTGCCAAGCGGGTGCGGGCGGCGGGTCTCAGAGTAGCGCCGGACCAGCACCGCGTCCTGCGCATCCAGAAAGACGACGCGGATGGAGAGTTGCTTCTTAACTTGCTTCAAAATGTCGGGGAGGCGGTCGAGCGTCTGGCCTTCACGCACGTCCACCACGATGGCTGCTTTTTCCGCTTCGACCGATTTGCCAACCAGGCTGGCAAAATCGGGCAGCAACTCGAGCGGCAAATTATCCACGCAGTGAAAGCCCAAATCTTCAAATGATTTGAGCGCCGTGGCCTTGCCCGCGCCGGAGATGCCGGTAACGATCACCAGTTCCTTGCCGGGTTTGCGGTCTGTTTTGGGTTGTCTGGCTGCCGAAGACCTTGATGCGACTCGAGGCGCCGGCTTGATAGGCGTCATGGGCTTCATGCTACACCCGATGGGCGCATTCGCGTGTGATCTGCGCAGCCGGATTTATGCCCCTGGTAACTGTGACCAGGAATCACGTCCCGCAAGCGGCTGTGCAGGCTCCAGCGGATTCGACAGCAGGCTGCCCTGGCCCAGTTGACAGCCCAAACGGCGAAGAGCTTCAAGTTGGTCCGCAGTCTCAATTCCCTGCGCAATCACCTGCACTCCCAGCGTATTGCTCAACTGCATCAGCGCATGCACCAGCGCCAGTTGCCTCCCATTCATTGTCGCGGCCACGGTTAGCTTCGCGTCCATCTTGACCACGTCAATAGGCAACCGGACCAGGTGGTTCAGAGGAGCCAGGGCGGAACCGAAGTTATCCACCGCAACTCTCACGTTACAGTCGACCATCCGCTGCAGAATGGCCACAGCCGCGTCGGGGTCTTCATTCAGCGTTGTTTCTGAAATCTCAAACATCAGTCGCGCCGGGTTCGCCCCGGTGGTTTCAAGCACCTTCTTCAACTGCGCAACCATGTCATGGTGATAGAACTGCCGTCGCGTCAGGTTGATGTTGATGGTCAGTTCGGCCTGTTCAGCGCCTTCAGTCCAGATGCGCAACTGCCTGCAGACAGACTCCATCGTCTCACGGCCAAGAGTGATGGAGAGGCCCGTCTCTTCCGCCAGGGCCAGCAGGTCATCCAGACTTTCCACTGAGCCATCGGGCCGGCGCCACCGCAGCTGCGCCTCGAAACCCTCAACTTTCCCGGTCGTGAGCCGGAAGATCGGTTCGTACCATATCTCGAAGTCACGCTTCTCAAGCACCTGGCGCAATTCCCGCTCCCGATCATGCTGGCTTGAAATGTGCGTTTCCAGGTGTTTGTCGAAGAGTTCAAACCGTCCCCCGCCTTGCTGCTTGGCGCGATACATGGCCAGGTCGGCGTCCCGAAGGAGCAGCTCGGGCGTCAGATGATCCGGTCCGGCCATAGCTGCGCCGATACTCACCCTGGCATCCAGCGTGTGACCGAAGATGGTGAACGGTCGCTGCATCTCGTGCATGATCCGGCCTGCCACGATGTCCAGGTCAGAGACAGTCACGATGTTTTCCACGAGTACTCCAAACTCATCGCCGCCCAACCGCGCAGCCGTGTCCTGGGGACGCAGCGCCGTGGTGAGCCGGTCCGCCACCGCCGCCAGCAGTTCGTCACCCGCGGCGTGGCCCAATGCATCGTTAATATCCTTGAAGTGATCCAGATCCAGAAACAGCACGCCGCAGTTCTGGTCGAGACGCCGTGCGCGGCGAGTCAGGGCCAGGGTCAGCCGGTCGAGGAAGAGTCCGCGGTTGGGCAATCCGGTCAACACATCGTGCATCACATCGTGCTGCAGCCTTTGTTCAATCTGTTTGCGTTCGCCAATGTTGCGAAAGCTGAGTACATAACCCACCTTGGACCCGTTCACCAGCAATGGCCCGGCCAGCAGCGCCACGTCCACCAGTTCGCCGTCTTTGTTCATGCGCACTGTCTCGATCGAGGCCTGTCCAAATTCGTCAACGTTCTTCTCGATAGCTGCATTCTCAAACTGGCGCGTGTCTGGAACAATAAAGTCCCGCAGGTTGCCGCCGCTTACCTCGTCGGCCGCAAAGCCAAACATTTGAGAAAATGCGGGATTGGTATAGAGCACATGGTTGCCGTGCACAATGGCCACGGCTTCGGGAATGCTGGAGAGCACATCGTCCATCAGCCGCGACTTGGGCGCTTTTTCCCGGCCGCCCGGATGGGCAACAATGACCGCCTCCCGCAACTCGGGGTCCAGCAGGCTATAGGTGCCTTCAACCGGCTGCAATCGCCCGCCCTTGGCCGGAAGCGTGGCATGGAACGGACTTCCCTTGCCGGTGCCCGTCAACAAGGTCTGGGGTTCGGCCGTTCCCGGAAACAGTCCCCACAAAACTTCTTCCACCGGGCGCGGAGTCCATTCACCTTCAGTGATGCCGAGCATCTGGCGCGCCTCTGCATTGGCAAAAACGATTCTGCCGGCGCGCTCAAGAAACACCAGCGCCGGCAGGGCGTCAAGTATCTCTTGCTGAAGTGCGGAGTTCGAGTTTTCAGGGAGATTCAAACTCATGTTGCTCCAAGGTTGGACCGCAGCTGCCATTCGTCGATTCCCCTCCGGCCCGAGCCGTCTTTGATTCTCTTCGGTTCAATGCCCGAGCCGCAGGCGCCACCAGAGCCCCATGGCGCCTGGCGCCGTTGTTCAAGAACGGTGCGGAAGGAACTCTCCTTTCCCTTCCAGCGCCGGCCAACTCGTCTGGCTTGCCTGGCAATCGAACGACCGGCAAAAGCCTCGAGACGCCGAATGACCCTTTGGCGATCACGCCGCGGCGACACTAAAGCTCGCCATTACCTGCATCCTACGGCGGGCGCAGTCCTCAATAAATCCCCTAAACCGGGTATGGGATGCAACCAAAGTCTGCCCCCTTGGCTCGTTTGGAGGCAAAAATGAGTGTTTGAATTGACAAGGCCCGAATTCAGGACGGGGAATCTGCATAAAAATGCAATAGGCTGGCCCCATTCGCCGGGAAAGACCAGCAATTGGATCGCGATTGGCTGCACGTTCTGAATTGGAGGCGCAAGGAAGCACGATAACCACTGCGCCCACCCTGGGGTTGCGGACCAAGGGTGGGCGCGAGTCTATCGCGCAGATTCAGGATTCGGGTCTACAGCGAAATCACGATAGGTGTACCCAAAGCCGCAACTTTAAAGTGCTGATCTTCTTAAGAAATCAACACCCTGCACGAGGCCATTCATGGCACAGGAATCGTGGTTTCGCTCTAGGGAATCTCCAGCAGTTCTATGTGGCCATCCCGCCGCCTGTGCATCACGTATAGATCGCCGGACGCGTTGCGGAAGACCAGGAGATCCCGGTCGCGGAATTCGACCTCCTTGACCGCCTCCTCGATGGTCAGTGGCTTGAGGGCAAGCGCTTCGCTGCTCTTTACGATGTGCGGCTCAACCACCGCCGTGCGGGCGGGGAAAGAGTGGACGGCAATGGTCGCTCCTATTTTGCCCCCGCGACCGGATTTCTGCTCCTCGACCTCTCCATCCGGTTGGGCGGGGCGGGCCTTGGTGCGAGACACCGGAGGCGCTTCCAGCACCTTTTCTCCCTTGGGCAGCCGTTTGCTTGCCATACGGCGATCCCGGTGCTTGCGCGCCTGGTTTTCGGCATGGTCCAGGGCCTGCCGCAACGCGGCCGCCAGGGTGTCGCCTTTGCCCGTAGCCGCAATGGTCTGCTGCCGGGCCTTGATAGTTACCTCTGCAAATTGAATGTGTTTTTGCGCGCTGAAGGTCACGCTGGCGCTGGCGGTTTTGCCCAGACTGCGGGCGATTCGCTGCAATCCCTCCTCGGCCTGCGTGCGCAGGACCTTGGAGATTCTCACTTTTCTGGCGGTGAACTCCACTTCCATGGTCAGCCTCCGCTCTTCGTTGTCCCAGCATGTTTCCACCTGGGAACTGTGAATTCTACACCCGGTGCACATGCATCGACTTCTAATTCACTCTTCCATCGCCCCAGGGTTGCCGGATCAACTCGCCGGCAGTGAAAACCCAAGACAAGGAGATGTCAGTATATGACGGGAATCGCCTCGGTGAAAAAGGCACTCTGGTCCAGCCCGGTTTGAGGCTGCTTCCGGGACAGAAAGAAAGCCGCGCAAGCCCCGGCGAAAACTGAGTGAGGCAATGGGACGGCAGTTACTTCGCGGCAGTGTGCGCCGTTACGCTTTGGCCGCGTCAATCACTGGGAAGCAGGTGAACTCCTCATCAGCCACCTGCCAATACGGCATGTACGTCACGCCAGGATTACCCTCCACCTTGTAGTGCAACGGCGAGCCGAGCTTGGCCACGAGGTGGCGGCCGAGTTCCGTCGGGCTGGACGCTGGAGGCAGGCGCAGGGCGGTGTCTTTCGACCCCACCGCCGCATAGAGCAGCGGTCCCCAGGTGAGCGAATAGCGTTTGTGACCTGCTATCTGATCCACGCCGGTATATTCCGCTACCGCAAATCCAGCCGGCAAGGTAAAGCTGACCACGTCGCCCTCTGCCCAGGTGCGGTCCAGGGTAAGATAGCTGCCGGGCCTGCCATTGGCTGCGGCCTTCCCGTTCACGGCGACGGCCATATCCTTGAGAGCCCAGCCTGGAACTCTGACCCGAAGTTTCATTGCCTTTGGCTGCGCGGAAGACACGGTAAGCTTCACGTCGCAGGAGAAGGGAAATTTTGTGTCCATGTGCAGCTGGACAGGCGCGCCCTGGTGCTGCCAACTGATGGACGACGGCTCGAAGAGGTTGACGTAGATTCCGTCCGCGGCTACCGAGTAGATGTGCTCAGGGAACGAGCCGATCAGCCGCGTGCCTTGCCCTTCGCAGCAGGTATTGGCTCTGGTTCCCTGCTCTTTTTTGCCAACAAACATGGTGTGATAGCGAAGCCCCGTGGTTCCCTGCTGGTTGGCAATGGCCACGTTATAGATGGAACTCTCGATCTCCGCCGCGTAGCGCTCTTCTTCGGGGTTGATAAGCTGGAACCGCTGGCTGAGGAAAGTCCAGAACGAGTTGCCGCATAGCTCGCCCAGCTTCTGCGTGAGCGAGCGGGCACTGGGCGGATTGTAGGTGTATTCAATGATGGAGATTGAGCCGCCGGGCTGCACCCAGTGCTTTTTGTACATCTCCCACGCGGCTTTCACGCCGTCATGCACGCGCTGCTCGCCGGTGGCGCGGTACACGTCCATGTACGCTTCAAGATTGGTGAGCAGATAGCAATGCGGGCGGTCGTAGGGATACTGCCATATCTGGTCCTTGTCGTAGCTGGCCAACTCCTCGAGCCACCTGTCTTCAATGTAATACCGCTGGATCACCTGGATGTCGGCCGGCTTGCCAACCGGAGTGAAGTACATCCTTGTATTGCCGATCATGCCCTGCCCGCCCTGCACCGCTGCGCGCATCAGGTCGGGAAGAAACTTCTCCTTGTTGAACAGGTCATAGTTTCCGCGCAGCATTTCGAACGCCTTTGTCTTGCCCGCAAATCCGGCGTCAATCATGCCATGGGTGAGCCATGCGCGCGTGTACGCTCCGCGCTCGGAGTAGAAGACAGAGTCTTCCGGATAGGCCATGATGTGACCGCTCGGCTCGCGGCACTCTTCGATTCCCGCCATCACCGCATCCATTCGGCGGCGCAGTTCGGGGTCGTCGATCCAGCGCAGCGTGTTGCCCGCGCCCATCAAAAAACGGCCCGCATTTGATCCGGCCAGATCGGTCTCCCAGAACTGGTCCGGCTTGCGATTGATGGGAGGAACCGGCTTGCCCGCCCGCTCCCGAAATTGAATCAGAAGATCGTCCACCGTATAAGAGTCCAGCAGATAGGCGATGTTGTTGCGCATCGTGGTTTCAAAGAGGCCGCCGTTGAGAGTCACGCCCGTGACCGGCGCTTGTGCCTTGTAGACAACGGCCTTCCACGTGGCTGGATCGGTGACGCGATCGGGCCGGTCGCGGTGAACGTACTCGGTCTCGTTCCGCTCCGGCCGCGTGATCTGCTGCGCATCGTCCTTGTTGCCGAGCGCCGAATCGCAGGTGACAGGGCGGCCGACGGCTACGTCTTTGCCGCCCGCAATCACCGCAACTCTCGACAACGCAAAATAGTAAGGGCTTCCCGCCGTGCAAACGATCGTGCCTTCGTTCGAATCCGAGTTGCCCTGAATGCACGATGGTGCAACAAGTTTTGTAACCGTCAACCGCACATAGCGCGCCTTTTGCTTGAGGCCGGGGAAGCTCGCAATCGCATCCCCCGGGTTTTCGAATGCTGTGTGAGTGAAGTCGATGACGGTAACGGGTTGGACAAAACTCGGATCATCGGCAACTTCAATTTTGAAAGATGCGGGAAAGCCTTCGCCGGCGTAGTATGCGTCCTTTCCTGGCACAATCTTCTGGTTGGCGGGGAAGAGCCTGATCTCGTCGATGCGCTCCGCCTCGCGGAGGTCAATCTGCACCCACGAGGTCGTGTCCGCCGAGGCCGAGCGCTTTGAACGATAAGGCCGGTACTTGAACGTAGGAGTCGCGGCAATTCTATCTTTGGTCAGGTAACTCGACGGAGCGGCTGCCGGGTCGGCTAGGAGCGCCTTGGGTTCGAGAACGCCACCTGCCAGCAAGCCGCCACCCGTAACCCAGGCTGCCGCCTGCATTAGTTCGCGCCGGGTCAGAGACGTGCGCGGCTTCACGGCTTCGCTCACAAGAGTCTTTGCATCCCGCTTCTTGCTCATCGACTTACCCTCCAATTCGTTCAACAAATACAGCGCTGCGAATCGGCCTGACCGATCGCACACCGGATTCTATCATCGGATGGGAAGGTCGAACTGAGAGCCCCGGCGAGCGGTAAATTACGCGTCCCTGCGCCGTCGCTGGTGCGTGGAGGGAATGTTCATGTCCTCGCGGTATTTCGCCACGGTGCGCCGGGTAAGCTGGATACCCTGGGACTGCAGCAGCGCGGCGAGCTGGTCGTCGGTGAGCGGATGGCGCGGGTCTTCATCCTCGATCAGCTTGCGAACTTTGCGCTTCAAAACAAACAACGATGTGTCCGCGCCCTCCGGCCCGTTTGAGCCCTCTGAGAAGAAGAAGCGAAGTTCAATCACGCCCTGCGGCGTATGCGCGTACTTGTTGGCCACCGCGCGGCTTACCGTTGAGGGGTGGACCCCGATCTCCTCGGCCACCTCCTTGATCATCATCGGCCGCAGAGCCTCCATCCCCTGGTCCAGAAAGTCCTGCTGACGGCGAACAATCACTTCGCAGGTACGCAGGATGGTGCTCTTTCTCTGGGCGATGTTGCGCATTAGTTGCAGCGCGGAGCGGAACCGCTCCTTCACATAATCCTTGACCTCTTTGTCGGTGCCTTCCGCGGTAAGCATCCGCCGGTAGCGCTGGCTGAGCCTGAGGCTGGGCAGGTCTTCTTCGTTCATGGATACGACCCACTCGCCGCCCCGCTTGAGGAACACCACGTCCGGCTCAATGAGCCGGGTCTGCTCGCGGTTGTAAAGGCGGCCGGGCCGGGGATCAAGGGTGCGGATGAACTCTATCCCGGCATGGGCTTCGGCCTGGGTTACCTGGGCCACCCGCGCCAGGTCCTTCACGTCCCGCTTTTGAAGCAGTTGCAAGTGCCGATCCACAATCAGCGCCGCCACTTCCATGCTGCGGCGCCGCTCTTCGAGGTGCGCCTCGGCCTCGGCCTTGAAGCTGCCATGCGGATCCTCGGCCGGGTCCGCAGCCTGTTTCATGTACAAATGGCTGAATTCATGCTGCTGCGCCGTTATCTGAAGAAGCAGACATTCGCGCAGATCCCTGGCGCCCACTCCAGCGGGATCGAGATGCTGCACCAGGTCAATGCCGCGCCGGATCAGTTCAAGGTCCAAAGCGTCTGCAGGCTCCGGCGCCGCGTCAGCTTGCTTCAATTGAGAACCGTTATGGCCGGCATGATTTTCCGGGGTCTCAGGGGCCTCAGGGGTCTCAACGGTCTCGGGCTCTGCGGACTGGCGAAAAGCGGCGGCCAGTTCTTCTTCGCTGGCGGCCAGGTACCCATCCTCGTTCAGATTCCCAATCACATATTCGGCCGCCAGAAACAGCCCGGCATCCAGGGTCAAAGCTCCCAGTTGCCACGCCAGGTGATCGGACAAAGTCGTAGGCTGGGAGAGAAAGTTCTCAAACGAAGGCTTTTCGCTATCTTCGTACTCCGGCTGGGTGCGATAACCGGGATCGAGATAGTCGCGGAAGTACGATCCAAAATCGATCTCAAGGAACGGGTCTTTGGGTGCGGCCGGCGTCTCCTCCGCTCCCCGATCCTGAAGCTCGATCCGTTCATTCCGTTCCTGGCGCTCCAGCCGGCCCGCCACCTCGTCCAGCATCGGAACCGATTCATCAATCTCCTCCAGAACGGGGTTCTCCACCATCTCGGCATCGATCATCTCCTTCAGTTCGAGCTTATTCAGAGCAAGAACGCTCACCATTTGCATCAGGCCCGGAGTCAGGACCTGGCGTTGCGAAACCTTGAGGCTCAATCTGGGTTGCAGCAGCGCCATAAGAAGGGACTCGATTCCCGTTGGGACTACATTATCAGTGTAATTGGATGAGAAACAGGCTAACGGACAAACTGTCGCGAAACAAGCCAATTGTCCGGTTCGGGCAGTTCTCAATCCGGGAATCTCACGCTGGGGTCTCCTCCCCAAATGTGCCTGTTGAAGAGACTCAGGAAACCAGTATTGGGTCAACCGGCTCTCGCTCGAAGAACTTGCCGAGTCTCCCATCAGCCCAGAGAAAAACCCTCGCCAAGGTAGACGCGCCGTACGTCCACATCGTTGCCTAACTCATGCGGCGTGCCGGCACGGAAAATTTTACCTTCGGCAATGATGTAGGCCCGGTCGGTGACGCTCAGCGTCTCACGCACGTTGTGGTCGGTGATCAAGACTCCTATGCCGCTGGCTTTCAAGTCGAAGATGATCTTCTGCAATTCCAGCACCGCGATGGGATCGATGCCGCTGAAGGGCTCGTCGAGCAGGATGAAGTTGGGCTGGATGCACAAGGAGCGCGCAATCTCCACGCGCCGCCGTTCGCCCCCTGAAAGTGCGTAGCCTCGGGTGGTGCGGATGTGCCCCAGGTTCAACTGGGTGATAAGCCTCTCAGAGCGCGTCCGCCGCTCACGGCTGCCCAGTGGCTGGGCCTCAAGCACGGCCAGAATGTTCTCCTCGACGGTCAACTTGCGGAAGACCGAAGGTTCCTGGGGCAGGTAACTGATGCCAAAGTTGCGCGCCCGCAGGTACATCGGCGTCCGCGTAATGTCGGTTTCGTCCACCAGTACGCGCCCGGTCTCCGGCGCCACCAGGCCCACGATTATATAGAAAATGGTTGTCTTGCCGGCGCCGTTCGGCCCCAGCAACCCCACCACTTCGCCGCGCGAGATCTTGAGGTCCACCGCGCGAACAACCTGCCGTCCCTTATAGCTCTTGCCGATCCCTTCGGCTCTCAGTGTTTCCATCTAGCCTTCATTCATGTCCTGGGGCATGCGCGCCCGCAAGGGCCAGCTTTCACCCTCACTTTGGCGCCGTCGTCTCTGTCCTGGTCTTCTGTCGGCCGCCTTCGATACTGACGCTATCATCGCGACCATGGAAAATCAAAGCTTCGCCGGTCACCATCCCACGTGCGGGGTCGGTCATTTTTGGAGGCGCCGACGCGGTTCCGGTCAACACGTACTCGCCGGTTTCACTGGAGTACACCAATTGCTCGCCGGTTCCCCGCCGGCCCTGGGAGGTAATCTCCACGCGGCCGCGCGCGGTCATCCGGTCAACCTGTGCCGCCGCTCCATCCTTGCCGGCGTGGTTGCCGGGCGGCAGCAGAACCACTTCCACTTGTTCCGAGACCGATGTGGCCATCCCGGTTTCCGCAACCACCGTGCCCAGAACGCCGCCACGCATCAGGGCCTTGCGTTCGGCGTCGGAATAGCGCAGCTCGCCCCCGCGCATCCTGATAACGGAAGGCGTTCCCGCTTTGCCGGAGGCGTCTCGGCTTTGCGTTTTGCCTGGTTCCGCGCCAGACGGTCCGGCGCCAGACGCGCTCAACAGGACGGCCCGCACAGGCTCTGAGGCCGTCGTGGTCCGGGCCACAAGAGTCTGCTTTTGACGGTCCAGCACGATCACCGGCGCGGTCACGGAGTTGGCTTGTTGCCACAGCCGCGCCTGTCCCTTGAAGGTGGCTTCACCCGTTGGCTGGTGCAATTGCGCTTCCGCCGCCACCACGTGTGCCGGGCCCTGCCCGCCCAACGCGGCATTGCCTTGCTTTGCGGCGTGGCCGGGTTCCGATCCAACCCAGCTTGCCTTCACATCACCATGTGCATAGGCGTCCCCTGTTTCCTGGGAGATGTCGATTTTGTCCGCCGTCATCTGCAACCCGCCGTCTTCAACGCGCGGGCTAAGGGTCAGGTGAAGCCACTCACCCGCGCCCTCATAAACGGCGCGTCCGGCGGTGGCTCGCATCGGCGCTTCTGGATCGGCGCCGGGCTTCGACGCCGGGTATTGAACCAGGACCACATGCCCCTCAATGTTGGCGGACTGGATTTGCGAGGCTTCGCCTGCCCCGCTCTTTGCCGCTGCCTTGGTTCCCGCAGAGGCAACTTCCGCAAAATGCGCCTCAAGCCGGTCACCGCTGGTGGTCTGCCGGGCTCCAGCGGCCGTGGTCTGCTCCATAGCCGCGTGCCCCAAACCAACCATCGCGGTCAATGCGGAGTCTTTGCCAAGTTGCGCGGTCAAGTCGTTCGCTTGGAGCTTGGATGGTGTTGCCTGCCCGCTGCCGCGCTGGCTCTCCCCGGTGACAACCACACCGCCCGTGCCGTGAATCGATGCCGGCTGCATGCGACCCTTGCCGGCATCGCGAAAGTCCACGTCGGCCACCGGTGAGCGCCAATGGCGGCGCACCAGAGCGCGCTGGCCACCCGACTCACTTTGCTCTTCCGTGTCCATGGCCACGCCGGTCTCCAAGTGCGCATGGCGCAATTGGCCCTTCGCAGTGAATTCAATCTCCGCGGCTGGGGCGCTGCCATGCATCTGGCGGCCTCTGTGTGCCGAGTCGCCGGCTTTCACGTTGTCCCCAGCCTTTACCAAATCCATGGTCATGCCGCCCTGCAAGTGCCCGTGCCGTGGCTGGTTCTGCTGGTCGAATTCCAGAGTCCCAACGGGTGCCGCCAGATGGCCACCTGTTGCGGTGGTCATGGTAAAGCCGCCTGCTGCATCCAGCCGCTCCGCCGATCCGTCGTCGCGGAAGAGGACCTTTGCCTCGGCCGCGGTAGCCTGCCCGCCGTGGGCCTGGATTGTGGCAGTGCGCAACCGGCATATCTGGTCGCCACGCTCAAACTCCGCATGCTGCGCATGCAGTTGGACGATCTCCTGGCCACGACGGGTATTCAACTCCACCGCGGCATCCAGCACCAGCAAGCCTTGGTCCGAGTCGTATGTAGCCCCCACGGCGCTGCCGGTTCCCTGGGCCATGGCAAAATCCACCCGTTCGGCGGTGGTTGCCAGGCCACTGATCTGATGAAAAGTAAGCCCGCTGGTCTTCACGTGAATCTCGCCCGACGCAGCCGTCTGAGCGGCCGCTGCCAACGCGTGACCCTTCGGTTTGGCGCCTATGACCTTGCCCGTTGTAGCCTTGGGCGCTATGGCCGGCGCCACGCCGGGGCGCATCACCGTAATCTCCACCGGCCCTGCGGCTTTGGCCGTTCCCGCCTGCTGGTCGTATTCAAACTCCGCGCCCTCTATTCGGTCCACGTGGCTGCCGTCTGCGCCGTACAACTCGATCCTCACGTCGTGCAGCAGCGCGTTGCCTTTCTTCAATTGAACAACTTTCGACGCATGGATCTTGAAGAGCGTGTGGCCGCCTCTCGCCTGCGTGTAGGTGACTCCATTGGCTTCCTGCTGAATCTCAATGCCCAGGCGCTTGGGAATATCGCGCCGGTTGAAGGGGTTCCGCCACTTGCCGACCACAAGAAACGCCACCAGAGCCACCACCAGCAGGAATCCCGCGGCCAACACCAGCGTCCGCATCCGTTCAATGGTCAGGCGCACGGTCAGTTCCCCATCCCGAGCCGCGCCGCCAGCCGCTGGGCAAGGCTCTCGCCCAGTTCGCTCCACAACAGGCGTGCCGTGGCGCCGGAACCCTTCTCCACACCCGCGGTCAACGCGACTAATTGGCGCACGTTCTCTTCCACATGGCGGGCTGCCACTGAATCCAGTTCCAGGTCTTCTTCGAGGAACGGCGTGTCCGTTCCGAAGTCCACCTTGATGTGCCCGTCCTGCTCGTATGTGCCTTCGTCGAAGAGGGGCCCAAATCCTGTGACCCGCACCAGCCGCGGCGCGCGTACCCAGCGTGCATCGAGCCCGGATTCGGCTTCCAGTTCCCACAAGCTCCATCCGATCTGGAACTCGTAGGCATAATCGTCGTGGAGCAATTCGAGAGTATCTTCGACGGCGAGCTTCGGATCCGCTCCCCGTTCGCCCCACCCCCAGACGCGCTGAAAGACCGGCGACTCGGCCCAACTCACCGGCCAGGCCGTCGCGGCATACACCCGCGGCTCACCGCCAAACGCGGCAAAGGCCCCCAGCACCGCCGTCAGCTTCTCAGGAAGCGCGGCCAGGCGCAGGTTGGGATACCACAGGCTCAGATAAAGCGTGTCGGACATCGTCTATTGATTGTAGACGGGCGGAGCCTGCTTCCCGATACACCCTTATTCCATGCGGATGCAAGGATGTACACTCTTTTTCATGCAAAGACTTGCCTTCCGATCTGTCCCCGCCGCTTTCGTTTCGATGGCCATCCTGGCCGGCGCTGTTCTGTTGAGTCACGCGCAGCAGCCTGCCGCAGACGGACAGCAGCAATTTGCCGACCTGGGCGCATGCAAGCTCGCTGACGGCCAGCAAATTACCGGCTGCCGGCTCGGCTACCGCACCTGGGGAACGCTGAATGCCGCGAAGTCGAACGCCGTGTTGTTTCCGAGCTGGTTCTCCGGTTCCAGCAACAACATCGCGGCCTTCATCGGCGCGGACAAGATGCTCGACCCGGCGAAGTACTTCGTCATCGCCGTCGATGCCCTGGCCGACGGAGTCTCGTCGTCGCCTTCGAACTCGGCCACCCAGCCCGGCCCGCTGTTTCCGGCCGTCACTACGCGCGACATGGTCGACGCCGAGTACCGGCTTGCCACCGAGACCCTGCACCTCGCTCACTTGCATGCGGTGATGGGCATTTCCATGGGCGGAATGCAGACCTTCGAATGGATGGTGAACTATCCCGAGTTCATGGACGAGGCCATTCCCATCGTCGGATCCACAAAGCTCACGGGCTACGACCTGCTGCTTTGGAATTCGGAAGTGGATGCGATCAAGGCCGACCCGGCCTGGCGCCAGGGCCACTACATTCAGGCCCCGCCCGTGGGCGCGGCTGCGCTCCTGCACTCCATGAACGTGAGCACTCCGGCCCACTATGCGCGGGAGAACCCGCCGGATAAGTTTGCCGCCGGCTATGCAGCGTATTTCTCAAAAGGAATTCTGCCCTTCGACGCCAACGACTGGCTGGCCCAGCTTGAAGCCATGATTCACCACGACGTGGCGCACGGCGGGTCGCTGGAAGATGCCGCCAAACGCGTCCACGCCAAGGTGCTGGTGGTGGCGGCGGCCCAGGATCACATGGTCAACACCAAGCCGGCGCTCGATTTCGCGGCCCAAATCGGCGCGAAGACCTTGGTGCTCGAGTCCGACTGCGGCCACACGGCTCCCGGCTGCGAGTCGGCAAAGATGTACCCGGCCGTCCGCGCGTTTCTGGATGGGAAGTGAGACCCGGACGAAGTCTTTCGGAAGTAATCCTGAATAGCCCGGTGCCCCAGGTCTCGATTTTGAGACCTGGGATACCACAAACCTCAACCGGCTCTTCTACCAGGGCCGACGCATATCAGATTCCCAGTAATTTGAGTAGGTAGGGGAGGTTCCAAGCAGCTTTGAGCCTTTTTGCCTTGATGCCGCGTTTAA
>OCZT010002357.1_pt1 | contig 19522 bp, 12 predicted proteins | sample 1539031 | NCBI WGS metagenome assembly OCZT01 (sample SAMEA3539308, study PRJEB22396) | soil metagenome | biome: tundra; feature: field; material: soil | place: USA | collected 2010-05 | depth 0.15 m | reverse complement strand
CCAGGGTATTGAACAAAGCAGAATTCTGGAGAAACAATTCAGATAAAATTCTTAATGAACGTCAGAGATCCATGTTAAACCTTTTGCTTGAGGGATTTGAAGGAAAGCTTACCACTTCAAAATGGGCGAATATCAACAAATGTTCTTCCGATTCAGCATTGAGAGACATTCAGGATCTGATAAGCAAGGGGAAACTGAAAAAAGATGAAATGCCGGGGGGAAGAAGTACAAATTATTTATTGAACCAACAACAATATGATCACTACTGAGACAAGTAAAATCGTTGGAGCGATTTCTCATATTGAGGCTATGCAGGAGAGGATAACAACTCAGATACGCCTGAGCAAGAATGGACAGGGTTAAAGCACAGTTTAGATTGCAGGATGAGAATAGTACGAAAAATTAAAGATTTACTAAGCCATTGGTGATTTATTTAATGAAATATCTTTAATCTCATTGATTGTTTGCTCTATTCTTTTTTCAATATTACATTCCCATGCTACATATGCCTTCCAACCCATATCCTTAAGTTTTTTCAAATTCTCATTATCTCTTTTTACATTTCTACTAAGTTTCAACTTCCAAAACACAGAATTTGATTTTGGTATTCTTCCTTCATCACATTTAGAGTGAAAATGCCAAAAGCAACCATGAACAAATATGACTAATTTGTACTTGGGAAGTACTATATCCGGATTACCTGGAAGATCCTTTCTATGTATCCTAAACCTATAACCTCTTTTGAAAAGTTCTGAACGTAATATTAGTTCCGGTTTTGTATTCTTCCCCCGGATATTACTCATGACTTCACTCCGTTTTTCCCTTGTCCAAATATCCATTTTTACAAATGAACTTTATAATCTTCAATGAATTTTCTCAACGATTTGGCTACTTCAAAAGCTAAAGGAACTGGGACTCCATTACCTATCATTTTAAATTTTTTGGATAGAGATATTTCTTGTGGAAGCACATAACTGTCTGGTACTCCTTGAATTCTTAAAGATTCTCTTACAGATAAGCGTCTGTTTTTATAAGGGTGCAAATGTACTTCATTATTACCATAGCAAGCTGTTGGACTGTAACGATATCTATGAAGTCTCTTGAATGATTGACGCTTTGTTTCACCCTCATGAATTAGTTTTCTTTTATCGGGATCTTTTACTAAAGGGAAATACTCAAACAAGTTTGAAACTTTATTTTTTATATCTTCCTGAGTAGCCAAGCATTTGTTTACAAATAACTCATCAGGTATTCCATTAGGTTTAGTTGGAGTTTCTCCATATGGATTAGGTCCAGGCCAATGGAATTTTATCCTTGCATTTTTATATTTTGGAATTGGTAATTTTAATTTAAGTTGGAATAAATTATAATAAATGGTTTCTTTTAGAGGAGGATTAAAATCATTTTTTTTAATTCCAATGATAAAAACACGCTCCCTGTTCTGGGGTACTCCATAGTCAAGAGCGTTTAAAATAAACCAGTCCATGTGATAATCTCTTTTGCAATGTTTCTCCACAATAGCATTAAGGATTTTTCTATTGTCTTTATGATGCATTAACCCTGGAACATTTTCCATTACAAAAAATGAAGGTTTTAATTTTTGAATCCAGTCAAAAAAAATTATAGTCATTTTCCCTCTCTCTCCAGAAAAACCATTTAAATTTCCATTTAAAGAGAAATCCTGACAAGGAGGACCTCCAATTATTCCCCATATTAAAGGTTTCCCGATTGGGAAAACTTCTTCTATAATTTGTTCAGGACGAAGTTCAGAAATAGAGTTAGAGTTAAATATCTCGGCTTTATTTTGATTCCCATTTTTAGTCCTCCATTCAGTCATTCCAAAGGAATGAAGTTCTGCAAATATTTTGTCATATTCATTTGACCAAACTATATCAAATCCTGCCATTTCAAACCCCATATCAAGAAATCCCCCACCAGTAAAAAGAGAAACTATTGGTATTTTATTCATATACAACAATTGATCGTTTTGTGAAAAATAATTTTACAATTTGTGAATTAGTATTCGAATTAAAAAGATTATAGATAGAAACTACTTGTCCTTCTGATATTTCATTTATTATTCTATCACCGATTACTTTTACTGATTGATTTTCAATTTTTATTTCTAATCTAAATTTTTCATTAAAATTGCTTATTGATTGCACTATGCCTGTAATATCTACATTACTAATATCAATTTTATTCATATATACTTCTTTATATCTATCACAATGTGGCCGATAGTCACAATTTTTGCAATTTGATTCATTTACACAAGCTAAATTGGAAACAGTATCTTTTTTAATTTCATCATTAATCTTTGTCCATAAAAGAATTGCTCTTTCATATATATCATTAATATAATCTTCCGAGAGTTCTATATTGTGCTTTATGCCCTTTATATCTTGAATATAAGTTTTTGGAATAAAATTTTGCTTTATAAAAACAAGTTTAGCATAAAGGGAAAGTTGCTGCTGATATTCTTCTTTTATTTTCAGTTTTTTTTCAATAATATCATATATCCCACCGGTTTTAAAATCGACAATTTCTTCTATATTACCTTCCGAATCATATCTTAAATAATCAGCAATTCCACCAACATATTTCTCATCAGAAATCCATTTTTCATGTTTCTCAATTTTATCTATATCAACTAAATGAATTGAATATTTTTTATTAAGAATTGTAGATTTTAAACAGATTTTTTTAACAGCATAATAATTGCAATACCATGAAACTGGCAAATAGTTTGTCTGTATTGTATTTCCCCTGTAAATATTTTCCATTTCATTAATAAGTTCAATCCATTTATTTTCAAAGGATTTCTCGTCAGAAATTTGCCATTCATTTGCCTTTTCAAGAAATTTATGAATAATGGTTCCTAAATCTCCATTTTGATTTGATGGGGGAATATTAATGGCTTTAAAATTTCTTGAAAAAACAGCTTTTAATGGGCATTTCTCCCAATAATAAAAATTACTGGGAGAAATAAATTTAATAGGTTCCATTAACTCAATTATTGATTTTCTTGAATTTTCTTAATTAACTGCTCGTAGCACCAACTTGGTCTTCTGTGTAAGTTGAAAGTGTCAATAAAATAAACATTCTCAATACCTGCTACTGCCATAGCCCTTGTTAAAATATTTTCTTCGGGTTGATGGATACTTGTATTCCAAAATGGATGAACTATAATAGCTTTATAAACTTCATATAAAGTAAATCCCTGTAATTCACCAAAAGTTGACCCAACAACATTTTCTGAAAAAGAAACAATGAATTGCTGCTGCAGTTCCAATGCGAAATTTTTCCAATCCAATAATTCAGGTTTAAAATAATCTTCATCTTTAAGCCCAGAAGTATAATTGCTGTCAGCCATTAATCTTAGTAATCCAACTCCCAATCGCCAATCAAGTAAAGGATGAAAACTCATATTTCTATAATTTTTCAAGTCTTGGTAAGAAGCATCCTTGCATGCCCTGTTTTGCAGAATATCATAATTATATCTTTCTTCATCATTATTTATTGGTTCAGTACATCTTCTTAGATAATTAGGGAAATTACCATAGAGCTGTTTAACAAATCCTGATCCATTTGGTAATTCGTCAGTAAGAACAATACTTGCACTCCTTCGCCCAGTAACACCATTGAATTCTGGTAATTCTATTGATTCAATGGCAGCAATTTCAATTTCTTCAGGATCAATATCTAAATTTGAAGAAAGAGTTCTTTGTAATAAAAATGCAGCGGAATAAAATGATCCTTTAGATGAAGATGATTTAAATTTATTTGAACTAAACGGATCAACCTCGATTGTTAAAGGAAAATTTAATGGTTCTAATCGGAAAACTTCTGTCACTTTCCCTGAAACCAAGGATAACGTTTCTTCCATAGTACCCTGAATTGGAATATTATTTCCACTTAAATCACTTTCCAGCCATTGGTTAGGCAGTTCTGCATCATATCTTGTTTGTTGATAATATTGTCCTTTAAATTGCTTTTCAAAACTACCATTGTTATTAATTTTCCAGGTTTGTTCCTGATCCGAATACCCAATCTTTGCATTTCTAATAAAATCCGGAGCAACCTCTCTTGATTCCGCAAAGGTTATTGGTTTAGAGAAATTTATATCAAAGTCTTCATTATCATCTTTAGGATACCCTAAATCAGTTCTAAACGCTGCAGGAGTGGCACCTAAAAAAATCGTAAACCCATCTTCCTCCTCCGGTCTTCCAAAATTACCATCTTGATTTTCTTGATTGAATTTGAAGGTCGATATCTTGAGTGTAGCATTATCTTGTTTCATCCATATTCTAGAAGAAAAAGCATCGCTATGTATTATATCGGCTTCCCAACTTTCCAAATCATGTCTGTATTTAATTCCTTTTATATTTGGCGTAAATCCTATAGATTGAACCACACCCTTATCTTTGGTTTTCTGGGATCCGGGTGCGAAATCATAAATGGCAATTCCTAAATCTCTATCAATGGTAGTGGCTTCATAACCTTCTATATTGTTTCCAGCTCCAGTTATTTTCTTAAATCCATGAATTAAATTTCTAATCCTTGTAGGCATGCCTTGCATCGGAAGAATACCGTTTTCTGCTAAAAATTCAGATAAGTCCATTTTGATTATACTACTTGCATCAATTTTATTTCTTATTACTACAGGCAAGTTTAATATCCACTGTCTAAAATTGTCAAAATTATATGGTAAAATATTCGCATTTACATAAATGCCTGTATTTAAAGCATCAAATATTCCTCTAACTCTATCATCAATGTGCTCCTCAATATAAGCAAAAAGTTGGTCTTGATTATAATTTTCAATTGAACCAAACTCTCCATGTACACCCCCTTGATTTTCATCAAGTTCTTTAAAAGCATCCTGTAAAACCGCCTTTGCAAGCACTCTTTTAAATATCTGTTCTTGGCCGAGGCTCAAAAATGGTTGTGGTGGTTTGTCTCCAGTAATACTTAATGGATTTTCAAAGTAAAACTCATCGTGACTTCTACCTCGAGCTATAGTTAACGCATATGAAAACATTTGACCTCTGCGGCCTGTTCTGCCAACACGCTGTTGATAGTTAAATCGTTGTGGTGGCATATTGGCTAATAAAATAGCCTGAAGCGATCCTATATCAACTCCTACTTCTAATGTAGTAGTTACGCTTAATAAATCTATGGTTTGTGTTTTTTTATTAAGCGGATTAATAAATATATCCTTAAACTGCCTTTGACGGGTTAATTGATCATCTGTTTGACCAGTAAGTTCTTCAGTATGTAATCTAAATGGCTTATAGTCTTTTAATAAATTTGAAGTTAAATAATTTTTTCTCCATAAAGCTTCAACAGTATCATTTTCAGGTTGATTATTTAATAAGCTTAAACAGAACACACATATGCCGGCGGAATGATGAAGATGAACTGTTCCACAATTTGGACACTTAAAATAACGAGAATTTCTGTTCGTTAGTTTAATATTTAAATGGTTTATTTCAACTTGGCTAGTATGACCAGACTGAGCGAGAATACCAAAAACTATAGCTCCTAGTGTCTGCATGTCTTTACCTAAAACTTCAGCAGCTTTTCTTAAATACTTTCGTTCCCTGCGATTATCAGGTAGATCATTATAGCTTTCATAAATGGTGGTTTGATAATCAGACCTATTATGTTTATAAGTATCACCCCAAATTCTTAAAAATGAATTGCATATTTCATTTAGAGTCTCGGGCTGGATTCCAAGTCTTTGAGCTTGCTGATCTATATTTATTATTATTGTACCATAACCTAAGCCAGAAGCCTCAAAACTATAGAATAGCTTACCAAAGATAAACCCGGACAAGTTTTCTTCTATTTCACGATTGAAAACATCTTTGACGCTTTGATATTCCCAACTTTGTGTCACAGGATTTTTAGTCCTGTAGAAATATCCATCTCTATAATCAAGATTTTTAAAATCAAATGCTTCCGACCATTTAACACCATTGTAATAATTACCATTGGGGACATAAACAAAATCAAGAGATTTATAAGGCCCTGCAGGATTTAGGCCTTCGAGTAAAAGATTTTTGATTACTATATTTATAAAAGCTGATATTGGTTTAATATTGTTTCTTAAACTATTTAATGCCAACACCGCATCTGGTATTAAAATATTCGCATTATTTAATATTGCATTGATCTCTCCAACTCTGTTCGGATTTATACCAATTAGCTTCGTTCTTTCTGAAATCAAATTATTTTCTAACGCACTTATTGTATCACTATCAAATTGAAGTTCATTTGTAATATTATGGATTAAAACTTCCCTTACAAGCGACATATAATGTTCTTCTTCTATATTCTTCGCCAACTTTGCCGCATCTTCCCTGCTATCAGAGAATGCTACTAATTTTCTTGAATTATCTCCTACTGGAAGCTCTGCAAATAGCTCTTTTGATAGTATTTGACTCATTTTACCAAAACCGGTTCTAAATCCTCTGTATGGTGAAAACTTCCTCTTTTTTGGAGCATATTTAGAATAATCAGATTTGCAATGAGGACATGTGCAAGGTAAAGCCCCAACAGAGCGGACTTTGTCAGTTTCATCAATCTGTTTGATATCTTGATTGTTTTCTTTTACTCTATACCACAAACCTTTTCTATAATCAGCTAGATTGTTTGGGTCGATTAAATGAATCTTTCCTGTTTTTACATTGATCCAGGCTTTTACCCATTCTGCATCAAAATCATTATTTGCATTTCTCGGAATAGAATGTTCGGGTTGAACATTTTCTCCAGTAAATTCCGCCGGATAAAAAACAGAAAAATCTTTATACTTTCTTTTTTCTACAATAGTAGCTGATGATGTTTCAGGCACTCCTTCAATATCAGAGCTTATAGGTAACAATTCTGTAATAATATTTTCATTTTCATCGCGAACATCAATTCTATTGCCTCCATAAGCAATTGATCCGCAATTCTCACAGTATAATACTTCTAAAGTTCTTTTTCCATTGGAAATAAGTTTTGGTGTTGTTATTAAATTCGATATTGGCATTTGAGATGCGTTAGCTTGCATTTCAAGATCAGATTTCATTTCTGCCCATAATCCACCAATGTTTCTATAAAAAAGGTGAAACCTTAATCGTGGGAAAGAATTATCAATATTAAATCTTTCAAATAAACTCAGGATATATAAGAATCCTTTTACCGCTTGAATTTTATCAGCTTCGCCAAATAAAGCTTCTGACAATGATATTACCCTTTCTGTTGTATCCCCCTCTCCATTTTTAAAAGCAGGAACCGCTCTTACTCTTCCATTAAGACGAAATGCTGAAAAGAGTTTTTTATTTATTTCATCTTGATTCCCCTTTAAATAGGATAATACGTTTGAATTTTCAATTTCAATTTTCTCATTAATTAAGACTTCAAGCCTATCATTATCAATATTTGGAATTTCTTTCTCAATTTCTTCTGAATATACTCCAATTTTTTCAAAAACGTTAGTGTCAAGGATAATATCAGATTGTCCCTGAGGTTCAATTTGCGTTCCTTCAATAATTGTTATTTCTTTTTGCTCTGTACCAAAGAAGCTTTTTAAAAATAACCTTCCTTCATCTCCCTCTAATGACGCACTTGAAGCCAATATTCGTAATTGATCACTATCAGGTGACAGCCCAAGACGCTCGAGTAACATTCTTATTAAAAATGCTGTCTCCGTTCCCGAACCGCCTCGATACAAATGCAACTCGTCAATTATAATATGAAATATCCGATTCTGTTTTTCCTGTTCAATTTCCTCAGCATTTAATTCCGCATCAAATTCTGTAGTGCAGGATAACCATTGTCTTGTTTTATCTAAAAGAGGCCTCTCAATCTCACGCATCAACATAATGCTAAGCATACTGAAATTTGTAATGAGAATATCTGGAGGTGTTTCATGCATATCAAATCTGGTTCGCATTTCAGTACCATCCAATCGTTGAAAATTGGCTAATAAGTCTTTTTTCTTTTCGTCATTAAGATTATCGGGATTGTCCAGTAAATAATTTAAAACTTCATCATTATTTATTTGAATTGCCTTCAATGCTTTTTTCAACCGGGTAACTGTAAACTCATTTCTTTCGCCATTATCATTTAATAATTTCCCTGATACTGGTGATGTTCCATTATAACGTCCAAAATATATTCGATTATAATTGTATTCATCAAAGACATTCCTTGCGTCATTTGAATCCAAAGCTTTTCGTAATCTGGAAAGTTGGTCTTCAATTAATGCATTCATTGGATATATAATCATAGCCCTAATGGCTGCTGGTCGTTTAACATTTGGGCGCTGTTTAACTCGATCTGTTAATGTGCCATCTGCATTTATTCTGAATTGACCCTCAGACCACCAATTATAATTATTAACAGTATTGAGAGTATCCTTCCATATATTCATCTCCTTGCTAAAATATGCAAAAAGAGGCAATAGAAATGATTCCGTTTTACCGGAGCCAGTACCAGAAGTAATAACGCAATGGTTCCCCGCCATTACTTGTTCCAACATATTCCATTGGTGTTCATACATTGGTTGTTTTCCAAATAATCCAGCGCTTACAATTCTTTTGAAAATCGCTAATTCATCGTTGTTAATATTTGGAATATCAGTAATATTTTCAATTGTAAAATCTGAAGGTTTATATGTGGCCAATGGTTCAACCCAAGGTGCGCGTGCAAATACCTTATCACGCTTCATTAATTCATTTCTTTCAGTTTCGAAATCAGCATACCTTGTTCCAAATGCAGTTTCTAAATAGAGAATGAAATTATCTCTAATTTTCTCAAATACTTGAATAGGATTGTTCATATATTAAATTATTAACATCTTTTCTAATAATGTTTGTTTAAGTTTATGACTTATCATATTTATAGCAAAAAGCTCTGTAATATTTTTATAAACTAAGTAATAACCATTATAATTTACACCTTCAAATTCTAATTTTCGAATTACTGGCATTTTTCCTGATAATAGAGTAATACTCATAGTTAAATATCTTGGTAATTCACAATGAATCGGGATTGCAAGATATTTTCTAGTTCTATCATACACTAGAATATTGGATACTTTATGGGTTGTTCTAACAATGTATTTAACACCATTTTTGTAGTGTGCATCTTTATTACATACTGAATCGTTATTCTCATCTCTTATTGTTTTATTATAAAGAAATAAGAATAGATATATTCCAAACTGTTGGTCCTTCATATCATAGACAGTTTCTTGATACCATAACCTATAGATTGTTTTATAACCGTTAATATTTGTAAACCTAATGAAAGCCAATTTTTTATCGAAAACATCATCCTTCTCGATGAATTTCAATGTTTTAATTGAAAAAAATTCGCCTCCTTCAATGTCTTTGATAGAATTATTAACAGGTTTTATAATTTGTTGCCAATTATCAATGTTGTCGAAAAATGTACATAGTGCATATTGTGAATTTAAACCATTCTTTTTAAATAATAGTTTCAATTCTTTTGCAAAGCATTCTATGCTATTATGATTAAATGTTTTGAATTTAATATTAATAATCTGAGGTAAAAGCAAATCATCTTGATTTTTAATATCAATCTTTATTCCAGAATTTTCAATTCTACTTTTAGCAACAATATTTTTGACTAATTGTGGATCTCTTGCCCCAGTTAAAATCAAAGTAGTACCGCTTGATGTTGGTTTAATCAAAATCTGAGGTTTATTAACTACTATTACACTCTCATTACTATCATAATCAATATACCCTAAATTTTGAAGTTGATACCTTAAATAGGTTGCTCTCTTTTTAATATTATCTGTATTCTCCTCAATTAAATCAAATACAGCATTATTGAAATCTTTTACTTTTAATTTAGCTCTACTCGAAATCAGATGTAATAATAGATTCCCCTTATGATCAATATTGTAATCAGCATTTCCATTATATTTTTCAGCTTTAATCGTATTACAAAACGTAGAACCAGTGACAGGAAGTTGTCTGTTTAGAAAGTTTTTACTTTTATCCTCACTTAAAAATAACTCCAGTCCTTTACAAAAGTTGGCTTCTTCATTTGTAATTTGTCCAACAGAATCTCTCCTTGGTAAGAGTATTTCAATATTATTAGTGTTAACTGCCTCAAAACCAATGATTTTATAAAACAATTTACTTTCTATTCCTCCAGATTCTAACTTAAATTCTAATCCAATTTTAATCTTATGTGTATCTAAAAAAACATATTTATTATCGACATTTTCAAATTCAATAATTGATCCATCCTTATATTTTGCAAATAATGGTTCAGGTATCAATCGGTTTGAGATAGTAATTTCTGGTAATCGATCTTTATAGAAACAGCCATTGTAGTAAAAAGCAGTATTAAAGACTATTTCTTTTTTTTCATTTTCTTCAAGTTTGAGTTCTAGGATGGAGGGATGAGGGAATTCGAGAATGTTGTCAAAACTAATTAATATCCAATCACTATCAAGATTCGATACTTTGTTATTTATGAAAACCTTACATCTAGTGCCAAATTGGGTTAACCAATTATTTTGGTTTATCGTACTGTAATAATCTTTTCTGCAAATTAGAATAACTGGACCTTGGTTAGGTTGTACTTTAAAAATTTGCACCCATTCATTAAATCTAATCTGTTCTTTTTTAAATAAATAAAATTTATCCTTATTCCAATTGAATTTCCATCTGAGGGCATTGCTTTTTAATTCAATATCTGTATTTAAATCAATAAATACATCTTTAATTGGAGAGGAATATTCCTTATAAACTTGGTAAATGTTTTCTGGTAGTTTTTTGTCATTATAAGTTAATTCAATTTCATCTGGGTATTCTTTTAATGAAACTATCCGTAGATATTTATATTTAATTTCTAATTTTAACTTATTAAAATCTAGACATAAAACTAGTCTATTCCTTGAAAAACCTCGACTTTCAAAATTATTTAGGTCTGAATATTCAGTACCATCCCAGTTTTTATAAAAAATAAGTACACGATCAATTATCTTTTTGCCCACAAAACTATTTTCTTCTGATATTGCTTTGACAGTTGTTTGCTTTAGGTTTAGAAATAATTTATTATTTATGAGTAGATTTTTTATCTTAATTCGGTCAAGATTATCACCAGGTAAAATATTTTCCTTGTCAAATACTTTTGTTAATTTTTCTTCTTGTTCACGCCTAAAAAGAACATGATGCAAATACTTGCCAACAAATTTATAGTTAACTGGCGGCTCTATATTTTCAATAAATCCAAATCCGAAATTTTGAACATTTATCAAGTAATTACTTATCTCCTGCCATAAAAAATCGATACGGGTTAAATCATGTTTTACTATCCGGTCATACTCAAAACAAAGTTGTTTTTCTCTAAAAAATTCTTTTGCTATGTCATGAAAATTGTTTAGTCTAAAATCACCTGCCTTTTTCCCGGATGTAAAAGGTAAGGTCAAAGAAAGCATATAGGTTAAATAGGAAGGAAACTTTATAGGAATTCCTTCTAAACTTTCTCTGTGATTTAAGTGAAGATTATTAAGTTCTAATATTCTATCAATATAATTGGTATTATCTATTGCTCTAATGCCATTTCGTAGGGCATTATAAAAATCCTCAATGTATCCATCTTTTGGATTGGGGAAATTATTACTCCCAATCTCATATATTACAACTTCACTAAAATATAAAACGACTTCCTTCTCAGAATTATCTATATTGAAATAGTAAGAAATAATTGCGTTGTTCCATTCTAAATAATTCATCTAATGGAGGCTTTTAAATTTATTGATTCTATCATTCCCATTCGATCACATCCGGAATTTTCTTTCCAACCTCTTTTAATCGTCTTCCCATTTCACCATTAGAATCAGACAATGTAATAACCAATGTGTCAATTGCCCTTGTCAGTGGCATTAAAGTCCAAAGAGAGACAAATCTGTTTGCTCTTTCTTCCGGTGATTCAAGAGTCAGTTCCTCATTTTGGACATCAACATAGCTGTCCATTTTATATTGGAAAAGCTGGTCAAAATCCAGGCAAACAGCTGTCCATCCTTCCAGTCCACGACAGGAGTCATATTGAAAAAGCCGGCAGAGTTCAAGGTTAGTGGGATATTGTGTCCTTATTGTATTATTTGTGCCATCATATACTTTTATTCCTTGCCTAAGGTATTCCTCATATTGTTTAAAATGAATCCTGTCTGGATTCGATCTGTCGACTAAGTTGGGAGGGGTTAGTATTAGCATATCATAAGCAGAATTTTTATCTGCAATACAATCGGCAAGAATCCGTTTATGTAAATCGGCATTGTAAGGTTTGGTTGAGATAATAATTCTTCCACCATATAATTTTTCATCGGGTGTTACTTCCCAGGTTAACCCTGAAACCCTGGCAAAACAATTAACAAAATTTACCAGATTATATTTCTGCCTCAATCCTTTTGTTTCTGTTTTCTTATGAAAGTTGTTCTGATGAATTCCTCTTGTCCAGATTTGTTTTTGGCTACCTCTAATAAATTGATCAACTCCATCGGCAACCACAATTTTTTCTTGTCCAAATATTTTAAATAAAACCTTCTTTTCCACATCATTCCAGTCCTGTGCCTCGTCAATGAGGATATAATCCCAGCCTACTGCTTCGTGTTCTTTCTTCATCAGCTCCTGTATATCCTTTTCGTCGATCAGCTTCGCACCAAGAAACTCAAAAAGTTCTACCATTTTTTTTTGAAAATTGTCATTGTAACTTCCTTCCTGCTCAACAATTTTATCTCCCAGACCTAAACTCCGGAAAATTTGAAAGAAGAATTTGTGTAGGGTTGAAATCTGTACAGTATAAGAATCTACCCCATCAGGAATACCAGCAAGTGCTAAAACTCTTCTTATATCACTTACAAGAGCATGATTATAGGTGAGTATTAATGAACGGCTTCCTTTATTAACGGCCAGATCGCATGCTATCCTTAATAACCTTACTGTCTTTCCAGTTCCAGCCCTTCCTGCAATTATGGTTAACTTTTTACCAATATACTGTCCATATTGCTGTTTGTCAAGTGAGATGCTTGTTATTTGTTCAATCTTCTTTCTTGTGAGCTCTCCGAGAGCCATACGGACTTCAGAAAATAAATTAAAAACCTTCTCCAGACTTTTTAAGTCAAATAGGTCTGTGTTAGCCCTGTTAACGCAATTAATAATACAATAAGATTGATTATCAGGTTTAAACGGAGTTGATTGATATGTAGATTTTGTAACAATATCAATAAGCGAAAATGAAGAAGGAAGCAAATTATCCTTATGGTTTTGATTTAGCTGTAGCAATTCTTTAGAGGAAATATTCTTAAGCCAAATGAAATTACAAATATTTGGTGAAAATCCAAGATGTTCAAACAGATAGTTAACTAATGCATATTTTTGTTTTTCACTCTGGGAGGTAGCATCGCTCCATTTCTGGTTATACTTAACTAAAAGATTCAACCCATCTTGTTTTACCCCTGAATAGCTATGATCTTTTACTTCAATAACATAGCAGAAGCTATTAATATAGATATCTCTTTTTATTTCTTGTAACTGTATATTGTTCTTGTCTTTTGCATTGGAATTGATCTGAAGTTTAAAATTCTGCAGTATACCAATCATTACTATATCAATATCTTTTGTCTCTTGTCCGAACAATGTAATATTGGAAATGATAAGAATTTCACCTTTTGTAAATTGTGAGATTCCACTCAACTCTTTTTCCAGTTGTTTTTTTAACTGGTTCGCTGCCATAGTTTCAGATGACTCTTCGTGGTTTGTTTTTATTCCAATGCTTATTGCCATCCTATTTGATTTCTTTCAACATAAAAAGATAACTAAAAATCGCACACAAATATTTCTGTAAAAAATTTGGAGTTTATTTATGTGTTAAGAAGAAAATTATTTTTCTAAGTTATTAAATTACGCAACATGTTCTTAGAGTATATATGACGTTAAAAGATATTAAATGTAAATTCAAAATATTTAAGTGGGAGAATATTTGCATGGAGTAAAATTGAGTTAATTATCATCATCGATTATAAATTCTAAATCTGTATTTGTTATTTCTTTGGATGTATTTCAATGATTATCACAGTAAACGTCTTATCTGTCTATCTATTTATTTCCTCCTCTGTCAAACCCTCCTCCGATTCTTTGTAGTTAGGGTCTTCTTCAATCACAGTATCGGCTTTAATGACATAATAAACAGTGGTCGATATAGGCCCACAAGCCATTCCGTTAAAAGTACATTCATAAACTATCCAGGATGGATTCTCATAATCAATGAGGAACTTTTCTACTGAATTCCAAATGTCAATATCTTCAGATACTTTCCACTTCTTAAAGTACTCTTCCCAGGCAGCTTTAAGTTTTTCATCTGTAATTGATGGTTGATCTAATACTTCCCCATGCCAATAAGCGATGAAGGCTTCAGCGTTTTCGTTTATTTCCTCGTAATCAGGTGCAAAAATGACTTCATCGGTTGAAGGGCAATACATCCTGTCTGTGTCCATTTTAGGTGAACTTTGGATAATTTTCATATTATTTATCTTATCTATTAATATACATCAGTTGAAGCCAATTCTATTTTCCATCTAAATCGAGGTGATTTTAATTATTTGAATCATTTCCGGTTTTGTCATTAATCACTTCTCCCAGCTCTAACGCCTGTACAGTTCCGATCGCCTTACCTCCAATCCCCTTTATAGAACCATACATTGTCGTAGTGTTGGTTATGACTTTGTCGATCTGTTTTTCGCGCGTGGCCCATATCTTCATCATTGCTGTTTTTTCCCTGTCAAGATCGCTCTTCATCTGGGTGAATCCTTCGACTATTGCTTCAATCTGAGCTTTAAATTCAGGACTGATAAGATAATCATACAACATAACCATCTTGTCTCCCTTGTTCTCCTGGCTGGCAGTTATTTCGCTTATCCTTATCAGAGACTCTCTCATTAAGGCGCTGAGCCCTTTAAATTCGTTAAAGCTGCATATCCATATCCCTTCCTTTATTCCCATCCTGTCCATATCCTTTGGCATCACCTGGGTGACCAGAATTCCGGCATTAATGCCTCTTGCCCGCATGTCAGCCTTGAACTTTTCGATCCAGTCATTTGCAAATCTCTCAGCCCTCTTGCTTTCATAATAAATCCTGCCGCAATCTATTTTTGTATGAGTGTTTACAATCTGGATGCAGTCTGCCCCACGCTGTCCTTTTTTGATCTCTTCAATAGTGTCGAGAGGGAAATTTGCTTTAAGCCATTCCTCAATTGCGAGCTCCTGCACTTCGCCCTGAGTCTGCATCGAGCCCTGATCCTGTTTCCTCTGCATCTCTTCGGTCAGTTTTTTCTGATCATCAAGCTTTTTCTGAAGCTCCCTGATCACCAGTTCGTTCTTTTCTGACTCTGACTTTCTTATCCGTTCCTTCTCCTCCTGGATCTTTTCATTAAGAGTCCTTTGCGATTCAGCCTCAATGGCTTCTTTCATCTCATTCTTCTCCCTCTTAAGCTTTTCGATCTCAGCCCTGGCGAGACTGAACTCTTTCAGTTTCTCGGACTTCTCGTTGAGCTCCTTTTGCAGTGAGTTATACTTTTCAGTGTCTTCCTCGACCATCTTTTTACGGATCTCATTTTCGAGGATCTCCTTTTCAGCCTTCAGCCTTTTTCCTACTGCTTCATTAATCTCTTCAGCGGCCTTCTTTTTATCCTCTTCAAGTTTTTCCCTTTCACTTTTCAGCTGATCAGCCTGACTCTCAAACTTTTTTCTCTCAGCATTCAGCTGTGAATTGAATTTTTGCTTAAGGTCCTCTTCCAGCTGGTGATACAATATTTCATTTACATTGAGATCGAAGCCGCAATTCGGACATTTTATTTTTGTTTCATTCTCCATAATTCTGATTTTTTGAAATTATTCTTTGGTCTGATCTTTCCAGTATTCATATATCATTACCATTGCCAGTGTGTCGAGTTCGCAATAGCGAAGAAGTGCCTCCCGGGCAAGCTTCCTTTCTTCACTGCTCATGGTGGTGAACTGCATTCTGGCATATGCTGTCATTGCAGCCCCTCCGCTGGCTATGGTATCATCTACAGTGAATTCATCTGTCTCTTCAGTAGTCATGTCTTTAAAAACGGGTCCAAGTAATTTATAAGGATTGATCACATTACCCGTCTCATCCAGCTTATACCAAACCTGGTTTTTAAAGTTCCTGCTTTCAATTCCTCCGGTCACTCCATAAACCGGTTGTGAATATTTTTCCTTTACGAATGTACTGGTATCAAGTACGGATGGGAGTACAACCTTTATTGAATTGGAGCCTTTCATCCTGATATGATAAAAGTAATTCTTTACAAGCTTCAGCATATCAACCATATCTCTTTCCCCAATCCATTTTTCAACGGCATCTTCCCCTGAATGGGTGATTGTCTTTATGAAATCCATCAAGCCGCGCCTGTCAGGCACAGATATGTCGTTCTCTTCACTGAGTTGCCTCCATATCTCAACAAGGAATGAATTTTCATGATCGGCATATCTGAAAATAGTGCCTTTATCTTGTTCCAGTTCTTTTTTCAGGGCCTTGACGAACACAAAATTCGGAAAAAAACCGGGTTCGACATTTATAAATTCCCCTCCATGCTTAACATTACCATGGATGTCAACCGTATGGTGACTGAACTGGAAGGCAATCCCTTCATAAGGTTTTCTGTTGCGATAAAATGGTATGGCAACCCTGTTTGTCTCAAAATCAATGAAATGCAGAGGATATTTCCATTTTTCCATTTCCTCCCTCATCCCGTTTGTGTCGAGGTAAGGTTCTTTTTTGTTTTCCCTTGTCATCTCAACCTGCAGCCATTGCCGTTCGTTAGTAGTCATTTTTCCATCTTTCGAAGGCTTGAAATCACCTATATCGTCTTTGGTCAGATTCCTTATATGATAAGTTTTATTATCGATCAGATCCTGCTTTTTCCGGAAGTTCCATAATTCAAAAATGTGGGGTTCTTTAAATTGTTCATTGTTCCAGCCAAGTTCCAGGCGCCAGCATTCACGATACCCTGAGTGCTTTCCTGCCTGTTCTTCTTCAAGTGGACAATCAAATTCGCATTTAGCGCACTGCGATCCGACAAGTTTTATTATACGATCATCTTTTTCATAATGATCGGCATAATGTTTAACAGCCGAGGCAAAATCCATGCCCGGCTCAAGTTCTCCGAACCGTCCTGAAATTATTCCGTCAGCGATCCCGTCTACATCAATTTCTCTCAGAACTTTTTCACCAAGAGCATTCAATGAAGTATCCCCCTGCTTTTCAATCTGTACCCTGCCTTCTTTATTGCGGCTGATTAAAAACTTCTGATTGAGTCCGTCAACGGTAGCCTTCCTTATCCTTGTTCGCAAGCATAAGAAATGCTTTCACTGTATAACCCGGGAATGCGCTTTTAATTACATGCTTCTGAAAGGCTACGTCATATAAATAAGGTTTCCATCCGGTGGCTAATCCGCCTTTTGCACCAACCATCTTACCGGTATCATCGCCTTCGAATGATTTTGATTTTACTTCGATCAGGTTAATGACTTTTCCTTTCTTCACTATTATGTCGGCCCTGATGAAAAGATTTGCATGTCTGAAAGCAGCTTCAAAGATTACAACATTATCTTTTTCAAGAAGCTGAAGTGTTTTTTCAAGTGGCACATCATATCCCTTATCATTGATCTCAATGCCCCCAGGATAATAAAGTTTTGCGAGCTCACCAACCTGAAAACCTCCTTCTGCCAGGGCAGCAAGGAAGTCATCATCCTTCTTTTGGTCGGGATATTCATCTTTGCCGGTGTAATAGAGTTTTACCGGGCACTCGAGTGCAAGCTTGAATCTCGATTTAGTGAGGTATCTCATAATTATTGATTTTTGTAACGATAAGGGTCAGAATAATCCTTTCAGGAGCGGTATTGTATCTTCGATATTGTGCCGCTCGATAGTCACAAGCAGATTTATCCCTCCGTCTTCGAGAACATAGTCTTCATAGGTAAGATGGATCCCTTCCTTTTCATGAGCAAATACTCCATCCGAAGTCATCAGGTTGTTGGCCCACAGCCATGCCAGATATAACATCGGCTTGCCGGTTCTTTCAAACTCTTCTTTATTGGTAAGGAGCTGACCGGCAAATTTCTGGTTGAACATTATATTGAAGCACTGGCCCACAACATCAGCAGGTATCTTATTAATATCAAAGACCAGCAAATTTCTGATTTTTTGTCTCCTCTCTGCAAGCTCCCTTTCCTTTTCAATTAATTCCGGACTTATATCAGTAAATGTTTTTTCCGGAATGAATTTCATAAGGTCGGAAGCAAAAAAATCTGCTTTTTTTATAAGGTCAGGTGTTATTTCAGGAGCATGACTTTTTGCAGAGATCTCGAATTCATCATCTCCGGTGATCCTGGGACTTATCACTGAAAATCCTTCAAAACCGCTGACAAACATTGCATCCCTGATCCCTTTCGCGACATTATCGAGATATCTTTCTCTCGGATGCATGTTGTCGCAACCGTCAATGACTTCAAAACCGAAATGCATGTTTATCTCATCAAGAGACAGTGAATAGTGCTTATCTTTTACTATGAAATTCATAAGCTTATCCTTGAGGAACCAGTTCTCTACAAGTTCCAGGGAATGAAGAGTTATGGAAAGCCTGAACAAAAATTCCTTCATATCCTCCCTGGTGAATATCCTCCAGGTATGAGTTGCGAGCATGCACCATGCCATTGCATAAGATGAAGGGAGCAACTGTCCGGTTGAATTAAAATTATCGTGAGGGTAGCCTTTGATATATCTGTAATCGATTTTTATGCTTTCCATTTAGGGTATTTATAATTTTAAATTTTTTTATAATAGGTAGTTTTTAATATAATTGCTTAAGAAGAGACTTGGCCATTTAGTATTACTGCTTCAGAAAAATTCACTCAAGTCAACCTCCTCCACAACAATATCCTTCTCAACAACATACCATACCGTTGCACCCTGAGGGCTATGAGCCAGCCATGAACCGTTATGCCTGATTACTTTCCATTCTGTGTTATCATATTCTGCAAGAAATCCTTGAATATGAAAATCGTAAACTGTTACTCCATCTTCATCCTTAATGAACTCATTTTGAAAATTCTGCCAGGCAGCTTCAAGAGTAATGTTATTTATAATGGGGTCGTCCATATTGTCGCTAAACCATGCTGCCACAAGTGATTTGGACTCCAAATCAAAAAAACCGAAATCGATAATGATTTCTTTCGTTACAGGATTAAAAATCTTGCACTCAAGCCAATCAATTTCAACAATTTCCATTTCAACAAAGTTACTAATATTATTAACCAACTATCTGTTACTTAACTCTGTTTATAAACAGGTTCACAGGCATGTAAAAAAGATTCCTGACAGCTTTTTTCTTTTGCTTTCATAGTTATAGCGCCGGGATCATACGAAAAAGCTTAAAACATTTTACAAAAAACATCTGGAAGAACTC
>OCZT010002356.1_pt1 | contig 19526 bp, 20 predicted proteins | sample 1539031 | NCBI WGS metagenome assembly OCZT01 (sample SAMEA3539308, study PRJEB22396) | soil metagenome | biome: tundra; feature: field; material: soil | place: USA | collected 2010-05 | depth 0.15 m | reverse complement strand
CGCCAGATGGTATTCTCTTGATCGCAGCAATTCCTCTACTGCGGAAAATTTACTACAAAGAGATCTGTAAATATCAACATGATCAATCATTGGGTTTGACTCTCGGATATGGTCCCAGAATTTTGTCCAAGTACTCTTTGTTGACCTTTATTGCTTTGCCAAAACTTTCTCCAGCCGCTTTAATTGCATTCCCCGCCTCTGAAAAACTCTCTCCCAATTCTACAGCGCCAAGTTGCATATCTTTAAAACTTTGCTTCATTCTGAAAAGATTATCGTTCATCATTTTATAGGTAAAATTATCTCGTCCAGAAGCTTTTCGCAATCGTTCTTTGACGCAGAGAGATTTATATATGGCAACGTGGTCAATCATTTTTGTAAGAATCCATTACTTCGCCTATAAGTTCTTTGGTGATTTTAAATGTTGCATTTTTAACAGATCCATATGAGACTCCGACTTCGACATCTTCCGGCGCTGGGAAAATCCCAAGCGTATTTATTGCGAAAGCAATTGTCGCAGTTACTTGAAATCATATAAAATGATCAAGTTTTATTCTGGAGCAGGAACTGCAAATTCCTACCATCTAAATCGAACAGACCGGATTCTAACCAAAAGAATCCGGTTCTGTTCATCTTTAGATTCCGAAAAGTATACGGGATTTCAGGAAGACTTACTTCATGATTTTTGCTAGCATTGAAATCTGCATCAATGATGAGACCACAATGTTTACAAGTATAAATCTTCCCTTTCCGATTTCCTTTTCTTACCATTCCACAAGCACTGCATCTTTGACTTCTGTAGGTAGAGTCTTGGTGAATAACTCGGACCCCGAGTTCTTCACAAAGACTTTCTACCTTATCCCGAATGACAGTGTTTGTCCAATGCAATAACTTCGCACTGGTCTTTCTTTTGTAATTAATATTCCAGATTTGCTCTAAATTAACTTGCTTTATTTTACTGAAATTTAATTGATTTATATCCCAATGAGTGAAATTCTCTCTGTGATCAGTAGCTCGTTTAAATCCTTTAGAACCGTATTTCTTCCTACAAATTTTGTCCAGTATGCTTTCCATTGAATGACCGTGGATATCTGTCTTAGGAGTGACCTGATGGTCACTCAGCGTCAGCACATCAAGCATTCCTTGATCACCACCAACAATAATTCCTTCAGTTTTCTTAGGTACGTTAGGAATTTCCCAACGAAAATCGATACTGTCTTCTCTAAATAAAAATGATGCTTTAAGTTCTCCTTTTCCTTGTAATTCTCTTGAATGTCTAGTATGTTTGATTGGAATTCTAATGTCAAGTTTTGTTTTTGTAATCGAAGTCAAGCGAATAAAACCATCGAACATTTCACTTTCTATGTCTTGGTAATTACAACAAATCGAATTTAATTCCAAATTAACTCTTGAACAATCAGGTTTCTGCGGTATGTTTTCTTTAATTCGCTTTATTAATTGTTTTAGTTTTTTCTTTGATTGTCCTTCTAACTTTTTCTTTTCCAACATGTACAATCGTTTACGCTGCTTTTCTGTTTCTGCTTTAATCATTCCCGCTGCTTGGTTCATGCAACATTTGAGTGCTCTTCCTGTTAAAACGGTTTCAATATTTGCTTTTTCTATAATATCGCTGGTTAGTTTAGGAGGTAAATCTAATTTATTTTCTTTAATACTGAAAACTTGTTCTTCTCCATCTTTGTCTTTCCATACGTAACCGTTTTCCCAAAGATAATCGACAAATTTCTGCTCAACAACGCGACCTTCTTTATAAAAGAAGGCGTAGCCTTCTTGCTTCTCGGTGTTAGCAAAACGGATGGTGTGGTTGCTCGATCTAATCATGACATATAATACGCTTCTTGTTTTTCGGATAAAATTCCTGTGTTAATCTGTCTCTTTTGTTGAAATGGTATAGTAGATGTGGTTAAATATCCTGTGGGTTACCCCCGCTTTAGCGGGGTAAAAGATAGCAGGCTTTGTCATTTTTTATCCTTTACATTGAAATGAATGAACACCGTCTCCATACGTTTCCTCTATTTGTTTAAAAGCTGCATTTATTTTAGCAACGGTTAATCCGTCGTCAGTTTTTTCCTCTGGCGGAAAAGGATATTTGACGATAAGATCTTTGTAGATGGAAACGAAGTCAGTCATGGTTTTTATCCAAAGAATACGTCGGTGGCCTTTCTGGCAGTTTCTGTATCGAAATTAATTTCTTTCCAAGTTCTCGATATCCCATAGGTATTGGAATCCAAGCGCATACTGCTTTAATTGCTTCGTCTTTTTTCCGCTTTCCAAGAGCAGCGGTAATCACCGCTTCACGCTGCTCATCCGTGAATTTAGACTTGAACCAACTGGAATTTTTCTCTTCGGGTTTCTCTTCTGGCGGGAAGGGATATTTCTCGCAGAGAGATTTGTAGATGGAAACAAAATCAATCATCGCTTTTCTCGATCAAGCAATCATATTTATCAAACAAATTCAATTTTCCTTCACTGCTTCTAGCTCTCTCCAACGCCGCTTCAAGACTCACTGGAAAGAAATTCCATGCGTCAATGCCTACATCGCAACTATTGTTCTGGCAGGGGAAAGGATGTAGAGGACCTGAATGAACATGTCCAAAAAAGTGAATGCTATGATGAGTCCTTCTTTCCCACGCTAGCATTCCGCAGTGGCTCAAAATCAAATCCACGCCGTCCACTTTATACTCCGCAATTGTATTCTTACTGAAATATCCAAAGAACAACTTCTTGTGGAAATATGCATGTTTGTCATGCGACCCAAAGATAATAGTAATGTTGCCATTTAGAGACTCAATCACCTTCTTCGTATAATCCAACTGGTCGATCTCAGACGGATAAAGTTTCTTGTCCGGAAGAGCGAAATCCCCCAGATGGAATACCGTATCTCCTGGTTTCACGACAGAATTCCAATTGGAAATCAATGCCTCATCCATTTCTTGAGAAGACGAAAAAGGACGATGAACGTATTTAATGATGTTAGTATGTCCAAAATTAGTGGGAATCCGAAGTGAGCCAAATCTTTGGCTTACTGGATTCCAGAGGTCCTCCATTCTTATTCATGATTTTCTCCTATTCTCAATCGGTTCTTTCGCATCTTTAAATTTTCATTCGCTAAGTTTTTTATGTCCGACCATTGCAAACCATACTCAGGCTTTGTATATCCCGCATTGTACTAATTTCCTCAAATAATATGGAACGAATCCGTCCAATTTCATCCTTGTTATTATAGAAATAACATTTAAGGTATTTATTAATTTATCTAAGGCATTCTTGTTTATAATTGCCGAGTCTTTGGCAAGATGGCTTACGGAAAATAATTCACATTTTAAAGACTCCACCTCTTCTCTCAACTTCAAAACCACTTCCAGATCTCCTCTTATTCCGTCCGGAATGCAAGGCAAATGAGCAGCCATTCTATCTGCGCCGATTCTACCTATTGCTGCGTCTTGAATTGCTTGGTCTTCGTAGCCCATTGAAATGCCCTCTCCATACCCTCTACGATTCGATTCCAGCCATTATGAGCCACTTTAATTACAGAAACGACCAAAGCCTCGTTATCCCAGTTCTTCATCGCTGAAAATCGCTTTCTCATTATAATCGATTGCAAAACCAAGAATTTTCTTTAACCTTTTATATCGTTCCAAAGTGCCTATTGTTGCAAAATAATCATCGGCTTTTGCCGCAGCAACATACGGACTGAAACTTGCGTTTTGCTTATTGTATATCCGCAAAGCCTTCTCTCTGGGGAATTTCTTTAGCGACATATTAAAAAGATTTCTCCAGAAACGTTTCTTTGTCGTTTCTTCATAAATAATTTCAATTATAGCATCTTCCTTGTCTTGCTTTGCTTTTGCGAGGATATCCTCGACCTCTTTGATCTTAGATTCAATATCCGACAGAAGCATTTGCTTGGCTGCGAGAGTGGAAATTTCAATGTTCATTTTGACATTTCTCCAAATCCTTAAATTCTATTTCAAATATTCCAATACATTTATCATAGGAAGAGTAAACTTTGCTTTTCCATGTATTTTTTTCTGTTTCGCTGAACAAATTCTTATCCATAAAAGATAAAAAATAACGATAAATATCATCTGCTTCTTTGGTTCCACAATAATAGAAAATATAAGAATAAATTAGGTTATCTAAATTGTTTTTGGGAAACGAAAAACAGAATGTATAAAATCATTATTTGTTTCTTTTAATATTTTTGAAATCACATAATGAAAGAGAGCAGGGGTTTTCTCGTCTCTCTTAACTGAAATTTTAGTAGGATGGCTCAGTTTATAATCCGTTTCGATATTTCTCTCGACACCTTCTCTCCAGCCACGATAGCCTTTGGTATATTCTTTGACTCGCCCATTAAAATATACCGTATCGTCTTCTTGCAAATTCATCTTGGCGAAGCCTTTCGTGAAATTAAACCACAAATGATCAGTGACCATATTCCCGTCGTTATCTTTAACGTCTTTAAGGAGAATGGTTTTGAGAGGTCCGAGATAGCCATTCTTCTCTCCAAATCTGACAAAAGTACCGGAAAATTCGGTTCTAATTTCTTCAATCTGTTGGAGTTTTTCTCTCATTATTTTCCTCTACAAATCATATTTTCCGGTTTTATAATTGTAGAATTTATTCATTTCGGTTTTATCCGAATACAAAAGCAATCCTATCAAAGGCATTGCTGGAACGATCAATAAGAACAAACATCCCATAAATTCCAGAATCTGTTTCATTTTAATTCTCCTTAAAACGTCCTATGATTATAAAAATGCTTCGGAATATCTCGAATGGCAAGTCTCAAAACAACATAGCCTTCCGGCGCAGTAACATATTCTTCCCCATTCCAAATCCTTTGATTTTTTGGAGGATAAATGCATGGAACGTAGCGACACTTAGGACTGCGATAAAAGGTTTCAGAAATCATTTTCAGCCTCCTCCATCTCTCGCCCACTCAATTTCTTCTTCCAGAAACTTCTTCTCTTCTGGCGTCAATTTATCCATAATCCTCTTGCGCAATTGCTCCTCTTTATTCAATTCAGATTCCCGCTGATGCTTCTCGGCAAGTTCCTTCTTGTAGAGATCTTGAATCTCCAAAGTAATTTCTTTTGTATTCATATTGAAGAAAGACATAGGAAATTCACAGATAAGATTAAATCCTTTGTGAGCGTTAGCAATACGCCAGTCGATTTTATCCGCCAGATAGTTCTCATTTCGATTAATTACAAAATCGTGCATGAATAGTTTATATTTATCCTTATTTTTAATATATTGATTTATCATTTTGATTAAGTCTTCTGATTTTTGACAGTATTCGAAATGTTCAATTTCCAAAGAATCGCAAATCGTGTCAAAAATACCTTTTGCGATATCACAGAAATCTCTCGCAACGATAGATTTCTTATCGTAGATGATTTTCTCAAAATCCGAGGCTTCTTTGTCAAGCGCTTCTGCGGAACTAACGATCTGATTCAGGGCGAGCATTTAGATTCTCCTTAAACTCTGGTTTCCCATTCAATAATCTCTTCATCGGATTTAAAACCAGGATACCAAACCTCTTTGTAGTTGCAATTATTCCAATCCATTTTGCCAGGATCTTTAAAATGGATAATGGTTGTGATTTTTGGGAAATTCGCCCAATGATAAAACCATCTCCCGTTTTCAGCAACATTTCTACCATCCGGATATTCGTTCGATGACATTAAAGTTTTGACCCTGGAAGAAACCAAGTCGCAAATTTTTTCGTCTGGCCATTGGGCACTGTTGTGAGATTCGACTTCTACGGCATCTGCAATACGATCCACCAAACCGTACGTACCCAAATATTGGATTTTATTTCCGGTGAAAATCTTGATAATCGACATAGTCTCCGGCTCCTTGAAATCGATAAATTCTTCTGTTAAATCAATGGCATCCATTTTTGGTTCTCCTTTCAAAGAGAAGCGCCTCTCCACCAACACCAGTAACAGCGTAGCAGAAAGGCGGCAGGGATGCAACAAAAAAAGACAGGTTTATATGGGGAGTATAAAGCGACGTTTTCCGCTGTCCCAGACGCGAACTAATCCGCGAGACAGGCTCCAATCTCGTTCTGTAATCTCCGGAGGACAACCACTGTTGGATTTCTTTTGACTTTGCTTGGAATAAATTTTATGCTCGCTAATAGAATAATAAAAATAATCCGGTCGCAGCTCCTCTTCAAGAGAAAACCCAAGCGTTCTGTAAATTCCACCTTCCGTCCAAGAAGAATCAGACCAGCTCACAATGCGTTTATACTCCTTTTCTTTCGCCCACGCAATAAAATAAGACAACAGTTTGCTGGCACCTCCCTGAACATTTACTCCGTCTTTAAAACAAAGACGACTAAGCACCACATCCGAATCCTCACCGTTTTGACGATGATGGCGACTTGCCGTCATAGAAGCCACGATTTCTCCGTCATAAATCAAATTGAAATATTTAAGAACGTTGACTGTGTCTCCTTGAATATGGTTATTTTGAATGAACTCGTGGGCGTTAGCATTAGACATAGAGCATTTGCGAGCCATGACTTTAGTCATGTTGAGCCCGAGAATAGATTTTATGAAATTAAGTATCTGATCTTTGCGAGTGTCCCATTGATGCTCGAAAATCTGAAACAGTCGAATATTTTTCGTTCGACACAATTCGAGCTTCTTTTTGTATTTTTGCTGAGCTTCCCGAATATCCATAAAAGCTTCGGAATCAACAAGATTACCTCTATATTCAATCGCGAAATTCTTTTCCGGAATATAAATATCAAGACCCCCATAAGGTATGGCAGATTCATTGTTCATTTCAGAGCTTTCAAAATAAGTTTTGCAAAGATCGAAAATACATTCCTGAACTTTCATACTTGAGCAAGAATAACTTTCTTCGTACCTTTTTTTGAATTCTTCTTTGTGCAAAACTTTGATCAAATTTGCGTAATCTAGTTTTTTCCCCGCGCAAATATCTTTGAAAGTAAATCCGTTTTGAATAGATTCCCAAAACGATTCCTCTTTCAGAAAACTGACCAAATCGTAATTGACGTTCGTCTTAACGGTTTCTGTTTTAGCCTCTTTTCTGATTTGAGCAATATCGGTATGATTGGAAATGTTCTCTACGCCATATCTCTCTTTACACGTCGCATGCATTTTTTCTAAGATCGCCGGATTCTTTAAAACATTCGCAGCTCCGTATCGATCCATGTTGGTCTTCTGCATCTTTGCCAGAATCTCCGGATTCCCAAGCGGAGTGTCGGCATTATATCGTTCGTTCATAGTGCTCTTAATTTTGTCTTTAACGACTTCTGCCTGGAAGACATTCTCTACTCCGTATTTATCCAAGCAAGTCTTTTTCCTGCGTTCTAAGCCCTTGACGCTAGATTCTGCTTGCTTAGCCTTAATACTGGCTCGATCAGCCCCATAACGCTCCGTAATTGTCTTCTGAGACTTCTCAATGACCTCTTTTCGCTTGAAAGGAGAATCCTGCTTCTTCATTTCCTCAATCCTGCAGGCTTTGTGACAAGCAGATCCAGATTTATTAAAGAAGCCTTTCCTAATATCGGACTTCTCGCCACAATATCTACATATTGCCACAACAAATTTAGCAGAATGCTCTCCCAAATTATCCGGAGAATATCCGTATTTTTCTACGGTTTCATCGGTGAGAATTTTAGACTCGAAGTTAAAGATTTTGCGCTCAGTCATTTGGACGGCTCCTTCTTGTGGGCACATTTTCTACAACCGATAAAACCACTTTTTAAATTGTCGACTATTTTTGTAGTCTCATTGCCACAAGAACAAATACATCGCATTTTTGTTTTGTTGTTGACATAATGATCTTCCAAAAGAGTCAGACCGGTTGCAGAAAACAATTCTTTTATTGATTCAAATGAAGGTCTTTTAATGTCTCCTATTTTCTTATTTCCGCATTTTTTACAGCGACAACCATCTTTGAATTTTTTAAAAGAAATTTCTGCGATTTCTCCGCATTCACACGTATATTGAAGTTTATCGTTGTAATTATTAACGGTTTCGTTGAGCAGCACGCAGTTGTGCTCTTGGAAGTAATTTTTAATATATCCTATGACCGATTCTGCCGGAGAATACGGATCGTTTTTGTAATTCCATTTGTAGCGGTAACATTCTATTGGGCATTCTCCGATAACATCGAAGAATTTTTCTATGCTATTGTTTTCCACTCTAATGATATCGCCTTCTTTTTGCATTCGGAATTCGATCCCGTATTTATCTTTAATTTGAGCCATATAAATTTCAAGAGTCTTATTGTCGTGACCTTCGCAAGAAAGGGTAATACTAGGATGCCTTTCTTTAGGAATTCTATTGCTGGTATGCCTCGTCTTTCCCCAGCAACAACAACCATCTCCCAAATACCAATGCTTTAACATTGCGGGAGTGATTTCTAAATCTACTGGCACAATTTTTTTATATAGCATTTTCTTTTTCTTTTCATCATATCTCAACTTATAAAAATTATCATGAATTTCTTTTAGGTCTTCGTGAACCATGCTAACTTTTCCATAGCTTTCTATAGGGGTTCCATTTTTGCGTTTTGCTTTATGCAAGCAATAAGTCGTTCTACCCCAAACTAAAGAAGGCAATTGAGAAGCAAGCCAATCCAAATATTCTGCATGTTTATTGCTATGCCGGTAACGAGGCATGCAATTGGGAGAATTTAAAGATCGATCAACATTCCCATCTCCGAGTAGTTCTCCCAAGACAATTTCTTTCTCAATTTGAGTTAGAGGTTTATGATATTCATTGTCATTATAAATTAAAGAGCTTTCAGAAAAACTTCTTGCTTGAATATTGAATTGCTTCATTCTAGCAGATACATATTGCTGGCAGTGTCCTGTATTCACAGCAATCATTGCTTGTGACATTTTCTGATCAATATACATCTCCCGTAACATTTTTTCTGTCAAGTCGATCTTTTCCATAATTAAAGCCCTTTCGTTGTGGTCGAAGTCCTCTGCCATGATATACGATATTCCTGACAGAAGTAATATACGAAGATCTTGCGAAATTCTTATATATGATATATTCTGGAGTCATACACGAAATACCTTGGTAGGAATCATATATGATATGGCTGGGGAAATGTGTCTCTGAAACATTCTATAAATTTTCATAATATGATTTTAAAATACTCCATCACTGAAATTCCTTCAAGCCATGACTAATATACGATAAGGCTGTTGGAAAAGCAAGTGAAAACGACAATAGGGCAAAAGATTTTTTAGGGAAAGCCTTTTGGGATAGGCATAAAAGAAAACTGCCCCTGCCCTAATCAAAGGGCAGAGGCAGTTAACGCCTTACAGAGTGTTGATTTTGTTGATGTTTAGCTGGTTGAGGTCATGTTGATCTTGGAGATGGCATAATCATTAACCACTACGATGCCGAGTTCTTCGTAGATTATCCACCCCAGCCTTAGCTCTTTAGGATTGTCGGCGGGCAGGACGGTTATATCCTGGCGAACAGGAATTGCACCAACAAATTCGGCAGGAGCCAGAAGATATACAGAACCTTCAGGAACACGGTGGGACACATGAATGTCGGCTGTCCATAGGTGACCAAAGAGACCAGACATCAAGACATCCCTACGCGTGGCTTCATCGTAAACGTCGCGTCCGAACAATCGCAAATCTGCGTATTGTCTGGGGTGCATGACAATCTTTGCAACTGTGAGATCATGAGCCTCGATGGTGCTAAAGGCGTAGTTCAGAGAAGCGATTGTCAGATCACCAGACTGAGTAACTGTCTGGTTGCTACGCACTGCAGCGTTGACATCGCTAAGAACTTCGGTGTCTTCAAGTTTCTGCAGGGCTTCCTTAGCCTTCATCTGGGCACGGTCAACGATGTAGAAACGACGTGCCTTGATTTCAGACAGACGAATCGTGGGGTTGACAGCCAGTTCGAACAGAGGAACAAGCACTTCCTCGCCTTCAACGATACGGTCAGGAACGTTACCGCGACGGCCAATAACATAAGCCACCGAAGAAACATCCTTTTCGTAACGGGGCAGGGCACCCTGGGGAAGCTCATCAACCATCAGGAGCTTACGACCAATGGCTTGATACTCAAGTGAACGCTTAATGGGCTCTACCATTGCTTGGGCAAGCTGAACACGCCCTTCCGGTGTTTCCAGAGCCTGGGCAATGACTGCCTCGCGCTCTGCATCGGTATAGTTTGACTTTAACATACTCATTGTTTCTTCTCCTTACGAGAATAAAAAAGGGGTTGTGCTTCTGCTCTCTATTGGTTAGACGAGCAACTTAACTTTAATCCAGAGACGGGGAACGCTGTCGTCGGCATATGCAACGCTGGAACCAGGAGCATACTCACCGGGGATACCTGAGCTAAGCGATGCAGCAGTTTCTAGAACTGCGCAAACCTTGCTGGCACCACTGTTACCATCAACAGTACTAAGCTGACCAGCAGCTGCGGCATAGAGGATCTTACCGTAGGTAAGATTCAGACCGGATGCCACAACGCCTGTGATGGCAGTGCCACCAGGAGTCGTGATTGAACTGTCGTCTTCGTCAACATAGAACTCGCCACCGCCATGATAAACGGAAAGCAAACCCGAAGCTGCTGTTTCGTTACCACTATCGGTAACGCGGTTGACCCACTCGAAAGCCTCGGCAGCGCGGTTACGATCAGCTGCAAGACCAATGGGGAAACCAGTGGCAGTACACGGACCAGCCTTGCCGGTGGAAGCGTTAAGCATGACTACCATACCAGGCTCGATTGCGGTCGTGGCTGCGATGGGGAACTGCGAGGTGACTACGCGATAAACGGGGATTATCATCCTATTTCTCCTTATGAGGTTTTAGTCTTTCTGATGCGGTTGATACGTATCAAACTCTGCCTGTAAACGTCCTAGCCGTGTGTCTGCCATCAAAATATCCTTCAGTTCGTTCTTCGGATCTTTTCGTGCAAGATCCTTTTCAGCCTGCTTCATGATGTTTTCTTCGGCGGGGATAACGATTGACGTAACCATTTTCCCATCTGCGAGTGAATTCTCTGAATTTGCTGTTACGGTTTTACTCTTGGCTGCTTCGGCTTCTTTGATGGTGGCTTCGAGACCTTCGGTGGCGTTGTTGATAGATGCCACATCTAGTTTGCCCGCTGTGTCTTCAATAACTTCATTGAAAATCTCCACAGAGGCGAATTTCGAAGGATTGAGTTTGGAAAGAACTAACGCGTACTTGGTTGCTGCTACTTTACGGGCTGCGAGAATCTTCATCGTGGACAATTCTTTGCGAAGTTTTGCAACTTCTGTCTTCAGTGCTTCTTTCTCAAGATCGTTTTCGCTTGCTTCCTTCTTTTTGAAAAGTTCGAAGGGGAACTTGCCCTTTTTACCTTTCTTGTCATCGTCCTTCTCGTCATCTTCATCTGCATCGGAATCTTTGTCTTTTTTGTCTTTCTTATCCGACTTGTCTGCTTTGTCTTCGTCGTCATCTTCTGCTTTTTTGGAGCCTGAATCTTTGTCGTCTTTCTTGTCTTTCTTATCTTCGTCTTCGTCCTTATCGTCTTTCTTCTTGTCGAAATTCCAACCTTCGGCTAGTTTCAGATTGGGATAAATTGAATCTTCGCTATTAAACTTTACACCAGCGGTATGATTCGCTTCTGAACCGGCTTTGGCGGGTTTTTCGACAGCAGGAAGAGTCTGGACGTAGGTGTCGGGATGACCGGATGTTGCCTTGTTGGAAGTCTCATCTTCAAAATCGGTTTTCTTCTTGCCTTCAAGTCCAGAATTTGACTGTGAACGAGGCACTACGTCTGAATGAAGATTTTCTGAACCTTTGCCCTTTTCATAAGTCTTTGTTCTTACTTCTGCGGGCTTGGCAACATCGGGACGATCCTTAGTAATCTGGGCGGTTTCGGGCTTTGCCTTTGCTTCGTTGCGGGGGACATCGACAGTCTTCTGAACGCCATCAACGGGCTCTTCGTTACGGGCAAAAACCTGTTTCTTGACTTTCTTGCCGGAATCGTATTCACCGTATACACAGCCATCTTCCGGATTATAAAGAACGGAAGAAAGATTGGCTTGCTTGTAAATGGCGGGAAGATACGAAGCAAGATGCTGTGCGGTTTCCTGAGGATCTGCTTTGGTGACCAGTTCGCCATCGGTGACGACAACTTGACCATTCGAGAACATTGAAAACTTTTTCATGTGTTTTTTCTCCTATTAAGTATTATTCGCAGTCAGATTCTAAAATACCTTTTAGATCTTGACTTTGTAGATTTTCCCTGTTTCCATGTCCATCACGATGGCTGAGTTGTCAACGATGGTGGCTTCCAGATTTGCTACTTTAATGTTCTTTGCAGAGGCAACTTTCTTAATCGCATTTGACTTGGCAACGGCATGATTCTCTTCCGATCCTGCAGGAGTAGGTTTAATCGTTTCCTGATTGGACTGAACGTATGTGTCAGGATTGCCAGAAGTTGCAGCGTTGGACTCTTCTACATCAAACTCGACTTTCTTCTTGCCTTCAAGTCCACCATTGCCATCCGAGCGAGGAACTACGTCCGAGTGAAGATTCTCTGCGCCCTTGCCTTTTACATAGTCCTTGGTACGAACTTCTGTCGGCTTGGCAACATCTGGACGATCCTTCGTGATACTGCCCGTTTCCGGCTTGGCCTTTGCTTCGCTGCGAGGAATATTAATTGTGTCTTCTTCCTGAACGGCATCTACCGGTTCGATCTGAGCCTTCTGAGCTTTGCGCATGTTGTAGGGCTTAGAAGCCATAGCTAGATTTGAATGATCGCAAGCAAGATCTTCGTGCGTTTCAAAAGTTTCCACGTCTGGTTCTTCGCCAATGGGCTCATCAGTCAACATATTTGACTTTGCTTCTTCAATAATTCTCTGAAGTTCGTCAACCGAGATACCATTCTTAGCAGCTACCTCTTCTGTGGCGGCATCAACCATATCCGTTTCTGCTTCTCCGAGATCTTCTGCACCGCTGAGATCAATTTCTGGCTCGTTAGCAAAATCCGCCATTTGAGCCTTCTTGACCAACTTAATTTCAACTTTCTTGGCTTTCTTAGGAGCGATTACTTCTACGCCACGATCTGAACCAGCGAGAATATCTTCGTCAGCGATGGTACTGCCAGCGGCGTTGCCATGAATCTTCTTGGCGGTATTCTTAACGTCTGTTTCCGTGGCAACGATACCGTCTTCGACAATTCCAACTTCTTCGTCACGGGGAACTTCTACTTCAGTATCATTAGGCATTGTCATGTTGAGTGCCTGAGCAAGTTTGCTGATGTCAAGATTGCCACCAACGTTTTTATCTGAACTCTTGACCGTGCTGCCACGCATCATTGAAGAGGCGGTGATTGCGAATTCACCATTTACCGAGTCCGGATCTACTTCTTCTTTGACTTCTTCCTTGGGAAGACCATCGGAGAAAAGTGTACTCATAATGTCTTTTCCTTCATTCTCTTTTACTTCGTCTTCAACGATACCCCCATCACCGATCTGGTCGGTCTTCTCGACTGCTAGTTCGTCTTCCGGTGTAAAAATCTCTTCCTTGACTTCTGTCTCTTCTGTTTCGGCATCGAAATCGTCGTTTCCGAGATCAACACCATTTGTCTTAACTTCTACTTCAAAATCCTCACCCTGTGCATCGGTGCCCTGAATAATTACTTTTTCGATGTTCTTGGGTTCTGGATTGTCTTTGTCTTCTGTTTCGAATTCAACGGCGTCTTCTTCTGAAGGTTCGTCGTCTTCGAGCTCAACGAGATCGGGATCTTCTACTTCGTCTTCAATGTCTTCGACTTCGTCAATTTCTGGCTTGTCGTCAAGATCCACTATTTCGTCATCTTTCTTATCGTCTTCTTCGTCTTTCTTTTCAAAAGGAGCCTTGTCTTTGGGCTCGTCTTCTGTGTCGGTGTCGGCTTCTTCTTTCTTTGCTTCGCCAGTACCGTCGTCTAGAAGACCTTCCTTCATGAGCACGAAGGTTTTAATTGAAGCGCAAATGTTCATAGCGTCTTCATCGGCGTAGCCATTTGCCATCTGATCGCTCATGCAAGAGAGCATGGGGTTGTTTTCCTGATTGGCTCGTGCGATCTTAACAAGTTCGATCTTAGATGACATTATTGTGTGAAGTGCGTCTTTAATTTCGTCACAATTCTCGCACTCTGCCGTGACTGCGTAGCCACCACTGCGCTGCTTGGTGTCTGCAAGCGTCAGATTGGGCTCGAAAGTCATTTCCACATCAACCTTGGGACCGTTGTGAATGGCGCAAACGTGATTCTTGCAACCGCAATCAAGACAAGTTCCGTCACTGTCTTTCATGGCGACTTTGACACCGCCGCACTGTGGGCAATGAAGTCCAAACGGTGCAGGAGTGCCACGCTTCAGTTCGCGACCCTGATTGAAGAACATCTGAGGATCTACGCTGGCAGTGATACGAAGCGGTGCGTCTTTGATCCATGATTTTGCAGCAGCCATTGCGCCGGGGGCAGGAGCAGCAGGAGCTTCTGCGGGTGCTTCGGCAGGCTCTGCAAGCTGATCGTTAATATCTGCGCCTTCGGACTCTGGTTCTGAATCATTGCCAATCTTAACATCTGAAAGAATTTCAGGATTTAGAACTTTGATATTAATTTCAAGAGCGTACTCAAGTTCGCAATCGTTACATTTAAATTTTCCATTCATAGCATCAACATTGTTGCTATCGCAAGACGGACAATGAGCGCCAAATGGGAAAGCCTCGCCTGAACCACCTTCTGTTTCCTCTTCGTCACCAAAATCACCGGCGATGTCAGCGGCAGGATCGGGTTCGGGAGCGCCACCAAGATCAGTAAGACCATCGCCAGCGGGTGCTGCAGGAGCGTTTGTCATACCACCAGGAGCGGGAAGAGTTGTTCCGTTGGGATTCTGAGCGGTCTTTCCCATCTTGGTTTCGGCAAGTTTCTGAAGTTTTTCAACGATACTTGCGGCAAGACCATCAGGATGAATTTCTGGGTTCTCGGTACCCTGACGTTTAAGAATTTCTTTTACTGCTTCTTCCTTGCGATTTTCGTCTACATTTGCAAGAATTACGCCAGGAAAAAAGTTCGCTACTTCTGCATATTTGATTTCAACGGGTTGTTTGTTGTCTGTGAAATCAACCAAATATCTTTTTAAATTATCGTCTGCAGTAATTTTAAGAATACCGGAATCAATTCCAGCAGTTTTCTTGCCCCAAGCAGCCTTGACGGCAGAAACGGTCTTCTGCTCAACGATCTGATCGTCCTTCTTGGTGGCGATTTTCTTCAGTTCGTCGATCTTGGCATTTGCGGTCGCTTCGATCTGCTCAATAAGAATATCCGAATCTTCGTACATCGCCTCAATTGTGTCGTCGATATACGGAGTTGCGAGATCCATATTGACACCGATTTCATCAATTACGGCATTCTCTACGATTGCCTTGACTTCTTCGGCAGCAAGTTGAGCCTTCTTAACGATTGCCGACTTCTTGGCTTTCTTGATGGAATCGGCAGAAATTTTAACGCTTGCGATGGTCTTGGGAGAAATCTTCTGATTGATGACAGTGTTGGCAAAACCATTCAGGAATGCGGAAATGACGCGATCAGCAACTGAACCAAAGCGCTTGGCGTCAATCTGTCCTTCCATGACTTCATTTTCGGCAACGCCGGTGCGATCTTTGCCTTCAAACTGACCTTCCATAATAGGCAGATCAGAATTGGCGCGATCATTCTGCCAACGTTCGGAACCAAAACCAGTTTCTGCAAGTTGACCTTCCATGACGGGGAGATCGGTTTTGGCATCTCTAGCGACACCGAAATCGGTAGGACGAGAATCGTCCAACTGACCTTCCATGACTTCAAGGTTTTCTTTTACGCCGTCCGGACGGACTCTCTCGAAATCGCCTTTACCTGTCTCGGGAGACTTGCCAACGCTTTCAAGTTGGGCTTCGGTCGTTACGCCAACCTGACCTTCTGCCTTCACCGGAGCGTTCTTGCGGCTGAAATTGCCATTGAGGTCTTCTAACTGACCTTCCATGACCTTCTCAACAGGAGGAATACTCTTGACCAAGGCTTCCCTAACATTTTTTGAATCTGCCATTTTAATCTCTCCGTTTTCGTTATAGGCATCCGAGAGCGTCTGAATGATGCGACCAGCCGTGACCTGAGGACTAATCTTCATTGATGCCTGAAGTTCCTCGTCAAGGCTGTCGATATTCAATGACGCGACTTTCTTATTACCAACATATCCATCGATTCCTTTTTGAGGATCGATAGTAACAGAAAACAAACCATCCGCTACAACGACTGGTTCGTTATTCATAATCTGCTCATCAAGTAATTGAGCAAATTTATCGCTGATTTTTGACATTGCTGTTTTTCTGCTTTTTTCTTTCTTGGACAAAGCCATATCGGTTTCCTCAATCTGGATATTATCTACTAAAGTTTTTAGTTCTTTAGAAAAATCGCTTATCCCTTTTATTTCTTCTTCTATTTGTGCTTTTTTTACGATTTTTTTATTGCTGGCTGTCATGGGCATTGGAGCAGGAGTTTGCGGGACTGGATTTGCTGCAGGTTGCTGGGGCTGGGGAAGAGGATTCTGCGCATCAAAACCAGCCATTTCACTGGGCATTTGCTCATTTTCTACTGGTGCGGGTTCTTGTGGTGCTGCGGGGGTTTCTTCATTTTCTTCTTGTTCAACATTAGTTTGCTGGTTGGCGAATCCTGCTTCAACAAGGTCAACAATTAACATTTGAAGCTTAGAAAGAAGTTCTCCGATGTCTTCGAGAAAGTCAAAATCAACATCTTTTGAGGAAAGAATATTCGCTGCAACTTGCTTGAGTAAATCTAACGATTGATTTAAATTGTCGATATCTTCACCGCTGGCTGTTTTGCTAAGCGAGGCAACTTTTCTTGTATTGACAAGAGTCTTAATGGATTCAACGATATTTGATTTGAACGATTGCAGAAGAGTTTCTCTGTCTTGTTCTAGAACTTCGGTATCTGCTTTCATCGCTGTCTTGTAATTATCTTTTAACTGGGCTGTAATAATTGAGTTATTAAAAGTCTTGATCAGTACATCTATATAATCCGCAGTCTGACTATTGTCTTTTTGTCCCTTGGAAGCGACTTTAAGGAGATCATAATTAATTTCGCATGATTCTTTAAGGTTACAAAGACACGAATTTCCTTTTTCTACGGTTTCTTTAAGTTTTGCCAGGAGTTCTGGTCCCGTGTAAGCCTGCTGAATAGTGCAATTAGGGCAAGCACCATCAGTAACGGCAGATAACTCAATAAACTTACAACCGACATTCTTCTCGTAGACTTTTTTACCATTGATCATTTTGCCTTTGTGATTTTTTACATGTTCGCAGAATTGCTTTTCGCTGGCGGCTTTATTTCCGCAGATTGAGCAGGTAGAATATTTGACAGCAGTTCCCATCGAGCAATCAGAAATGTAATTTTGAAGAATCCCACGAGCCAGTTGGGGATACGCTTTAGCGTCCACCATCGCATCTACATAAACACAATGATTTTTTAAATCATAAAAGGCATTCACGATTTTACCGCGTGCTTGTTCTATATCATCGTTTTTATGATTTGTAAAAATCGAACAGCCGATAAAAGTCTCAAACGCTTTTTCTCCGTTTTCGGCTTCTTTCAGCAGCTCTTCTTCAGAGAAATAATCCCCGTTGTCATTCGGACCATAGAAAGTTTCGCCTGTAAGATCTGATCCACCAGCATCAATGGCTCTGGCACGAAAAAATACCCACTCTTCTGGGTTCTTTTCTTTTAGTTCGGCGACAATATCTATGGGTTTTTGAGCATGTACTAGGTTTTCGCTAATATCATGCTTGATGAAAGACGCTTTCTTTGGACCAAAAAGTAGCATGTCTCGATCAATGATCGAAGCGTCCCTCAGAACTAAAGCTCTTTTAATAAGCATCGCGCCAACCTTTCAACAGGAGAAATTATTTCTTTGTGTTGGCGTTAACTTTCTTTGTATCGCCTTCAGCCGTGTAATCCTTGGTAAGAGCTTCGGCAAATTCTTTGCCCCACAGAGGAGTCCAGTAATCCTTGACTTTGCTTCTGTCTTCGGGCTTAAGCTCTGCGATTTTCTTGAAGTTGCTCATTGTTTTCTCTCCTTGAAAGAGGTCTTTAATAATAGTTCTGGAGGACGGTTCTGTCTTCCTTCTTTATTCTATTCTTGGGAAGGAATATTTTTCCCTTTGACTATCTTACTTTTTTATCGAATTTTTCATTTTTTCTACGTCTACGTCATTGATATAATTCGGGATATTTAAAAATATAAAATGGAATCCATAATTACCATACTTCATCTCCGTGATTGATTCTGCTGGAGTCCAATTTTGCTCAACAATCCTGTACATTGCTACAGCGCAACCTGTTCTATCCGAACCGTGAAGGCAATGTACTAGGAACGGACCGTTTTCTTTTTCTGAAACGATCTGTAGGAATTTTATTGTGTTTCCGTCCTGCATATCCCATGGCTGTTGCGGGATAAATTCGTAGTACATAGACTGCGTTGCGGTTGTCATGGGATCGGAATGAGGTGCGGCTTGCAAATCTATAATCGTTTTAATTCCAAGTGATTTAGCTTCTAAGATACCGTCAATATCTGGTTGAGCAGAACGATAGAGATTATCGTCTACTTTATAAAAATTATTTAGGTGTTTTGAAACTATTGGTTGCGCCCAATTTACTGGACGATCTTCCGGAGATACTGGAATGGATGTGCATCCAGACATAATCGCAAATAAGATACACACAATTACAATTTTATTAATACTATTCACAAAAATTCCTTTAGTATGGGGCATATTTTAAGTACATCCAGATCTCTAAGTTAGATCCTGTTTTGGCAACGAATCTTACGAAATTGTGCCATTCGGAAACTGAGATAAAACCATTTCCGGATTTGTCGGAAGCTTCGTGATTGATCCAAACGCTACTATTAAGGCTTGGTCCAACCTCAATGTTCCAATTGCCGGTGCCTTTGGCATAGACTGTAAAGCCTTCGGTTGACCCTACACAAATAGGATCTCCAACCAGATCTGCGCCAACAAGACCGGTATCCTTTAAACGGATCTCTGTCATCGTTCTCTTGACGAGAGAATTTGTATTTGCCGGAAAATGAGCCGGATCTGTTACTATCGATAAACCGCCGCGAGGACCTGGAAGAGGCATTTTTGTTTCTCCTGTATCTTTATTTGGTTCCGAAAATGTCTAGCAATTCCCTTTTATTACGATTAATTTCTTTGGTTATTTCTTGATCGTTTGTCTCCGCGTCTACTATTTCTTCCGATTCTATAAATTCTGCGTTCTTAAGTAATCTTTCGACTCCGTATTCCGCTATGCAAACCAAGGCTTCTTCGTCTTGGTTTTCGTCAAATTCTTTCTGCGCTGCCTCGAACTGTTCTGCGGTAATTTCTCTTTGCTCGAAGTAGATTTTTCCTGCGGTTCGGTAAAGTTCTTTATCAATTACCCAGGAAGCTTCTTTGG
>OCZT010002355.1_pt1 | contig 19528 bp, 16 predicted proteins | sample 1539031 | NCBI WGS metagenome assembly OCZT01 (sample SAMEA3539308, study PRJEB22396) | soil metagenome | biome: tundra; feature: field; material: soil | place: USA | collected 2010-05 | depth 0.15 m | reverse complement strand
GAGGCGCCGGTCGGAATCGAACCGACGAATGGGAGATTTGCAGTCTCCTGCCTTACCACTTGGCTACGGCGCCGTTCGTCTTGAGAGACTGGAAGGTAGTCCGTCTGTCTCTCCGCCTCAAGGCGACCCTATCGCTCCGCGTTCCGTTTCCCGCATTCGAATCGGGGTTCCACCCGTATATTCGACGCCAATATCCGTTCCTCTCCGTTGGAACGCCGTCATCGGCGCTGCGCTGCTCGTGTTCGCTGTAGCCGTTCCGGCGGGAGTTACCGCGACGTCGTGGCGTCTGTTCGCGATTTTCATCGCGACGATCGGAGGATCGATCGTGCGCCCTGTGCCGCCCAGCGCCGTCGTATTCCTGGGCATTACAGCCGTCGCGCTCACTGGTACGTTGCCGCCCGCCGATGCGCTCGCTGGCTACGCGGACCCGCTGGTGTGGCTCGTGCTCTGCGCGTTTTTCATGTCGCGGGGCATCCTCAAGACGGGGTTCGGGCGTCGCATCGCATTTCTCTTCATTCGCGCGCTCGGCAAGAGTTCGCTCGGGCTCGCCTACGCGCTCGTGTCGACGGACACGTTGCTCGCGTCGCTCCTGCCGTCCAACAGCGCACGAGCGGGCGGAGTGGTGTTCCCCGTCGCGCGAAGCCTCGCGGAGGCTTACGCCTCGCATCCGGGCCCGACCGCGCGATGTCTCGGCGCCTACCTGCTCGTGACGATCTACCAGTGCGACGTGATCGCATGCGCGACTTTTCTCACCGGCCAGGCATCCAACGTGCTCGTGGCGAAGTTCGCGCACGATACTGCTGCCGTTGATCTCACCTATGCCCGATGGCTCACGGGTGCATCCGTGCCCGCGGTGATTTTGTTCCTCCTCGTGCCGTGGCTCCTCTTCAGACTTTTCCCGCCCAGCGTGAGGCATACCCCGAATGCCTCGCGTCTCGCCGACGAGGAACCGGCCTGAATCGGACCCATGCGCCGAGCGGAAATCACGATACTCGCGGTGTTCGCGCTCGTTGCGGGGGCCTGGATGACATCGGCACTGCATCACCTCAACTTCACGGTCGTCGCGTTCGCCGGCGTTACAGCGCTTTTCTTGACCAACGTACTCACCTGGAACGACATCACCAGCGAGCGCCCACCTTGGGATGTGTTTATCTGGTACGGAGGATTCATCACTCTCGCCGGGGCGCTCGGCAAGACCGGCATCACCGAGAGGTTCGCCCAAACGGTCGCCGGCTACACCGGCGGGTGGGCATGGCCAGCCGCCCTAGCCGTCCTGATGTTCGTGTACTTCTTCGCGCACAACGGTTTCGCGAGCATCACCGCGCACGTCACCGCGATGTTCATCCCGTTTCTGGTAGTGCTCATCGGCGCCGGAGTTCCGCCCCCGCCAGCGGTTCTCTTCCTGGCATATTTCTCGAACCTCTCCGCCTCGCTGACGCACTTCGGCACCACTACGTCCCCAATCTTCTTCGGCGCGAACTACGTCTCCCAGAGGGACTGGTGGCGCCTCGGGCTGATTGTATCTGCCGCTACCATCTGTATATGGACCGTAGCAGGCTTGGGGTGGTGGAAGCTCCTCGGCTGGTGGTGATTCATCCCACATCTGAACGCGAGAAGCTGGAAGGCCGTCTTATAGGCATGAAACGGACCTTTTTGGCCGTGGCCATTTGGATCGCGGCCCTCGGTGCGCCAGTCCTGGCGAGCGCCCAAGTAGGTAGCACCACCGAGATCATCACCGGCAAGGTCACGGGCCCGCAGGGTGAGCCGATCGCGGGCGCGCGCGTGGAAGTGATGTCGATCGAGACGCAGATCACCCGCGGGCGCACCACGAACGAAAAGGGCCAATACGTCCTGCTCTTTCCCGATGGAGGAGGCCAGTACCGCGTGACGGTGAAGGCGATCGGGTTCGCGCAGAACGTCTCGACCGTGCTTCGTCAGGCGGACGAGGACCGCTTGGAGCACGACGTTCAGCTTTCGAAGGGCACGCAGACGCTCAGTTCGGTGACGATCCGTGGCAGCAACAACCCGGCGACTGGCGTCGAACGCTCGGCGGCTGGAAGCACCGAGAAAGTGCTGACGGCCGAGCAACTCTACCGACTACCCGTTGATGTATCGGACCTCGCCGCGCTTGCCGGGCTTGCACCGGGCGTGGTCTCGCTGAGCGGCACAGACTCGACGGCGTCGTCGTTCTCCGTGGCCGGACAACGCCCTGACCAGAACCAGATCACCCTCGATGGCATGTCGTTCGGCTCCGGGGGCGTGCCTCAGGAAGCGGTGCGGAGCACGCGCGTCATCACCAACACCTACGACGTCGCCCGTGGCCAGTTCACGGGCGGCCAGGTCGCCAGCACGACACGTGGAGGCACGAATGTCGTTCAGGGCTCTGCCGGGGCGGTGCGCTACGACCCGGATTTCGAGTTTCCCGACACATCCTCGGCCACTTTTCAGAAATACACGCAGAATCAACTCAGTTTCGGCCTCGGAGGTCCGTGGAAAGAGGACCGAGCGTTCTGGTTCGGCTCAGGACAGTGGCGCCAGAACATCAGCGGTTTGCAGTCGCTGCTCAGTGCGAACGACGCGATCCTGGCCCGGAACAGCGTGGCGCCGGATTCGGCCTCGCGCTTTCTGAATCTCCTGGGCGGTTACGGCGTACCGACGTCGACCGTGTTCCTGCCGACGGATCGCAACACCGACACATACACCGCTCTCAGCCGGATGGATTTCGCCATCGGCGACCGCCACACGCTTACGCTCCGCGGCGACTGGAACTGGTCGAGGCAGAGTATCACGAGGACGAGCGCGCTCTCCGTGCCCACACACGGCGGCGACACTCGATCTCTCGGCGGTGGCTTCCTGGCGACGCTGAGCTCGCAGTGGGATAACGGCATCATCAACGAAAGCCGCATATATGCGTCGGAGAGCAACAACAACGCGAATGCGTTCATCATTCTCCCCGAAGGGCGCGTGCGGGTTTCATCGCTTCTCCCGGACGGCACGACGGGGATCAGCACCTTGACATTCGGCGGCAATGGCGGACTACCGACCGAGAGCTTCAACAAGTCGATTGAGATCAGCGACGAGGCCTCGCTCTTCCTTCCCGGCAGCGCGCATCGCCCCAAGCTCGGCGTGCTGGTCAACATCGCCACGTTCGACCAGCAGGCGACGACGAACCAGTTCGGCTCGTTCACGTTCAACTCGCTCGCGGACTTCGCCGCCAACCAACCGTCGCAGTTCACGCGCACGCTCGCTCCGCAGCGCAAGACGGGCGATACCGAGAACGGCGCGCTCTATCTCGGCGACTCGTGGCGGAAGTCGCGCGCTTTCCAGATGGTCTATGGCGTGCGTCTCGAGGGCACTCGCTTCGACGGCCGGCCAAAATACAATCCGGCGATCGACTCGCTGTTCGGCCGGCGTACGGACCTGTTCCCATCAGAAGTGCACGCCAGTCCGCGGCTCGGCTTCTCGTGGACGTCGGGATTGCCCCCGGTCCCGGTCCGGGCACCGGGCGATACGGCCGGTGGTCGTGGTGGTCGCGGCGGTGACGCCGTTGGCGCCGGGGGTGGCTTTGGTGGTGGAGGGGGTCGTGGCGGTTTTGGTGGCGGCGGGCGCGGTGGTGGTGCTGGTGGCGGCGGTGGTGGCGGCGGTGGCGGCATGTTCCAGGGACTCTCGACCACCGTGGTACGCGGCGGTTTGGGTGAGTTCAGGGGCCGGACGCCAACCGGGCTCTTCACGAGCGCGCTCGACGCGACGGGATTGAGCGGGGCTGAATCGCAGCTGGTTTGCATCGGTTCTGCGACGCCCATTCCAGACTGGCAGGCGATGTTGGTCAACCCGGCGACCATTCCGACGACCTGCGTCGGTGGTGGAAACGCGGCCCCATCGATCTTTGCGGCACAGCGACCCAACGTCACGACGTTCTCGCCTGATTTTGGCGCTCCGCGCGCGTGGAGGGCATCGCTAGGGGTGCAGCATCGCATTCTCGACCGGTACGTACTGAACCTGGACGCGTCGTACGCGCTCGGCACAAATCTCTACGGCGTCTCAGACTTGAACCTGCCGTCAGTGCCGCAGTTCATGCTCGCAAGCGAACAGAACCGGCCAGTCTACGTCAGTCCGCAGGCGATCATTCCATCTACCGGCGTACTGCAGTCCCTCGACTCGCGCGTGCAGCCAGCCTACGGAAGCGTCTACAACGTCTGGTCTGGGCTCCGGTCGGACACCAGGCAGGTCACCGCGACGATCGGCGGATTCACACCGCAAGGCATCAACCTGTCGCTGTCGTACACCTACCAGCAGTTGCGCGACCAGAGTTCGTTCTCCGGCGGTGGCGTGGGTGGTGGCTTCTCGTCACCCACAACCGATGGAAATCCGAATGTCACGCCATGGGGCAGGAGCGACCTCGAGCGGCGCCACAATGTGCAGGGCACTTTCAACTGGCCTGTGCATCCGTCGCTCGATATCACGGCGATCGTCGGTTACAGGTCCGGTACGCCATATACACCTCGCGTCAACGGCGACATCAACGGCGATGGCTCTCGCAATAACGATCGTGCGTTCATCTTCAATCCCGCCACGACGACGGACACGGCGCTCTCGAATGGCATGACGAGGCTGCTGGCGACGGCTCCGGCGCGCGTGCGCGATTGCATCACGTCGCAGTTCGGGCAGATCGCGAGCCGCAACAGCTGCACGGCCGCCTGGACACCGTCAATCAACCTGCAACTGAACTACCGGCCCGACCGCTTCGGGCTGCGGCGCAACTTGATGCTCTCGTTTACGCTCAACAACCCCCTGGCCGGACTCGACCGGTTGCTCCACGGCACCGGCAACCTCGAGGGCTGGGGACAGCCGAATCGCGTCGACCCATCGCTCCTCTACGTTCGCGGCTTCGACGCGGTGAACAACCGCTTCATCTATCAGGTGAACGAGCGATTCGGCGACGGCCAACGGGGCACGATCATCCAGACGAACCCGTTCCTGGTTTCGCTCACTGCCCGATACACCATAGGCCCAGACCGCCAGCGCGACGCGTTGCTCGCCGCCCAGCAGATGGCGCGCGGCGGCCGCGGTGGTCGAGGCGGGCAGAACGCAGCGCCCGGCGACTCCGTGAGCGCGTTCAACAGTCAGGTGCGTCGTTATGCGCCGAACATCTTCCGCCAGATTCTCCAGCAGAACGACACGCTGCATCTCGGCCTCACGCCCGCCCAGACGTCTCTACTCACGACGATGGCCGACTCGCTGGTGAAGCAGACGGACACGCTTGCTCAACACCTCATGAAGAAGCTGCTCTCCGTCGGCAACAATGCCGACCCAGCGGCGGTTCAGCTGCAGATGCGCCCGATTCTCGTCGAGGCACAGGAGCTTGGCGCGAAGTCGAATAAGGAAGCGCAGGCGATCCTAACGAAGGAGCAGTGGACCAAGTTGCCGGAGCGAGTCAGGAATCCGCAGACCGTCTTCGGGCCCGGACCCGGCGGTGGTGGACGCGGAGGTAGACCTCCAGGTTTGTGAGGAGATGCCGGGAAGTGACGAGCGGGACAGCGCGTAACGCGCTATCCCGCTTTGTTTTTGATGCGCGGCCCTTCGTCCCGCGCGCGAGATTGGCCAAACTGGGTACTGTGCTGCGTCTCAGGAAATATGTGCGATGGGCAGTATCTTGAGATCAATAGTACAAAATATATATTGAATTCTCTTATATGTTCATCTAGATTTGTGAATTGTACACGGATTCTGCCACAATGCGGCAAGAGCACGACCCGGCCCACCCCGCACCCTGTAGCCCTGCCATGCCCTCCTCAAGCACACCGCGCCTCACTGCGATCCGTACCATTAGTTCCCGTATTACCCCGGCATTGCACGCCCCGTCCAACGGAGCCGCCGTGAAAAACGGAGTTGGAACAGTCCCGGCATCTCAGTACTTCGGGATCAACACGTTCGGCGCGCGACAAATGCACGACAAACTCTCGACCGACGTGTACGCGAAGCTCGTCGCATCAATTCGCCTTGGCAAGAAACTCGACCTCGAGATCGCACCCACCGTCGCGCAAGTCATCAAGGAGTGGGCCGTCTCGCGCGGCGTGACGCACTTCTGCCACTGGTTCCAGCCGCAAACGGGGCTTACCGCAGAAAAACACGACACCTTTCTCGCGTTTGATGAGCAGAAGCAGCCAATGGAGCAGTTTACGGGTGACCAACTCATCCAGAGCGAGCCCGATGCATCGTCGTTTCCTTCCGGTGGACTCCGCGCCACGTGGGAGGCGCGTGGCTACACGGCATGGAACCCCGCATCGCCTGTGTTCATCATGGAGTCGCCGGGTGCGAGCACGCTCTGCATTCCATCGGCATTCATCGGTTATCACGGCGAGGCACTCGACGAACTGACGCCGCTCCTTCGCTCGAGCGAGGTGCTTTCGCAGAGATCCATCGAGTTGCTCGACCTGATCGGGGACAAGGGTGCACTCCGCGTTTTCACCACCCTTGGGCCGGAGCAGGAGTATTTCCTGATCGACCGCGGACACTTCGCTCTTCGCCCGGACCTGGTAATGGGTGGACGAACTCTGATCGGCGCCGCGCCGCCACGCGGACAGCAGCTCGAGGATCACTACTTCGGCGGCATTCCCGAGCGCGTGCTCGCCTGCATCGCCGAAGTCGAGCGCGAGCTCTACAAACTCGGCGTTCCAATCATGACGCGGCACAATGAAGTCGCGCCGTGCCAGTTCGAGATGGCGCCCGTGTTCGAGGAGACCGACATCGCCGTCGACCACAATCAGCTCGTCATGACGATGCTTCGGAAAGTTGCGCTTCGTCATGGGCTCCAGGCCGTGCTGCACGAGAAGCCGTTCGCCGGAATCAACGGTTCGGGCAAACACTGCAACTGGTCGATGGCGATCGTCGCTGACAATGATCTCGACGGCGCCAACCTCCTGAAACCGGGGAAGACACCGCACCAGAACATTCGTTTCCTGCTGTTTCTGGCAGCGGTCCTGAAGGCCGTTCACAAACACGCAGGTCTCATTCGTGCAGGCATCGCGACCTCCGGCAACGAGCATCGACTCGGCGCAAACGAGGCGCCGCCGGCGATCATCTCGGTTTTCATGGGTGATACGCTCACCCGGGTGATCGACGACATCGCAGCTGGAAAGACCGGGAAACAGGGCGCCGCGCAGGCGATGATCCAGCTCGGCGTCGCGAAACTTCCCGACATCGCGAAGGACAACACCGACCGCAACCGGACTTCGCCCTTTGCGTTCACCGGTGCGAAGTTCGAGTTTCGCGCTGTCGGATCCTCGCAGTCCATAGCCTTCCCGACAATGCTTCTCAACGCGACTGTTGCGGAAGCGATCGGCGAGATTACTGCTGCGCTCAGGAAAGAACTCAAGACCACCGTTTCAAAGGACGACGCGGCGCTCAAGGTGGTGCGCGATGTGTTCAAGGAGACGACGAACGTCCGATTTGAGGGGAACAACTACTCCGAAGAATGGGTCGCCGAGGCAAAAAGGCGCGGGCTTCCGAACGTGCGAAGTGCTCCCGAGGCGCTGCGGCAACTTGTGGCGAAAGGGTCACGACAGCTGTTCAGCTCGCTCGGCATCCTGTCGAAGGAGGAACTTGATTCGCGCTATCACGTGCGGCTTGAGCGCTATGCGAAGGACATGCTCATCGAGATGCATACGATGGCCGAGATGATCGATACGATGGTGCTGCCCGGCGGGTATGCCTATCTCGGCATGCTCGCCGACGCGTCAGCCAAAGCCAAGACGGCGGGCATCACAGTCGTGCCACAGGTCGCTGCAGCGAATGATGTGGGCAGGTTGGTAGCCGCTCTGCGGAAGTACGCGACGGCGCTTCATGTCGCGGTTGGCAAGGCCGAGTCGCTCCACCATGATGCGGAAAAGCAGGCCGGGTTCCTTACGTCCAGCGGCGCGGACGCGATGGCCACAGTGCGCTCGGCAAGCGACGCTCTCGAGCTCGCGATTGGCGACGAGTATTGGCCTTTGCCTCGTTACCGGGAGATGCTGTTCCCCGTATAGGGCTCGAGTGGGCGGCGCCCGGTTATGCCGAACGCCGGCTGTTCGACGGCAAGGCAGTGCGCTTCGCTTTGAACGGCCGGTATCCAGGAGATGAATTTACTGCGGACGATGGAGCGGCCGGAGCGGACTCCCGTCAATACTTCGCGAGGTAGTTCTCGAGCTCCCATGCACTCACCTGCGTGATGTAGTCTCGCCACTCCTCGCGTTTTGCAGCGAGAAAGTGCGACGTGATATGAGAGCCGAGTGCGCTCGTTATCACGTTATCCTTCTCCAATTCGTCGCACGCCTCGTTCAGGTCGTGTGGCAGGTCGTCGATCTTGAGCCGTCGTTTCTCGCGATGCGACATCTCCCAGATGTTCGTATCCACGGGCTCGCGTGAACTCGCCTTCGTCTCCAGACCATCCAATCCGGCCGCGAGCATTACCGCCAGCCCCAAGTAGGGATTTGCGCTCGGATCGGGCGCGCGCAACTCGACGCGTGTGCCGGTGCCCCGCCGTGCGGGCACACGGATCAGTGGCGAACGATTGCGCATCGACCACGCGACGTTCACCGGCGCCTCGTATCCCGGTACCAGCCGCTTGTACGAATTCACCAATGGGTTCGTAATGGCAGACATTCCGCGAGCATGCGTGAGCAGACCGCCTATGTAGTGATGCGCGACCTTGGATAGCTCAAACTCGCCATTTGGATCGAAAAACGCATTCTTGCCATCGCGGAAGAGCGACTGGTGCGTGTGCATTCCGCTTCCGTTCTGTCCGAAGACCGGCTTGGGCATGAACGACGCGATCAGGCCGAAGCGCTGTGCGACCTGTTTCACGACGAAACGGAATGTCGTGATGTTGTCAGCTGTGGTCAGCGCCTCTGCATACCGAAAATCGATCTCATGCTGTCCATGCGCTACTTCGTGGTGTGCCGCTTCCACCTCAAACCCCATTTGCTCCAGCACATCAACGATTGCCCGCCGCGCATCTTCGCCGAGATCCATCGGAGCGAGATCAAAATATCCGCCTACGTCATGCGTTGTCGTCGCTGGCCCACCATCGGAGGCCGGGCGGAAGAGGAAAAACTCGGCTTCCATCCCGGCGTTCATCGTATAGCCCTGCTTCGCCGCGTGCGCGACTTGGCGCTTGAGCGCTGCGCGTGGATCGCCGGCGAATGGTGCGCCTTCGGGCGTCGTAATATCGCAGATGAGTCGCGCCACTCGGTTCTGCGGATCGCCGCCCGGAAAGATCTTGAACGTCGCAAGGTCGGGCGTGAGCAACATGTCCGACTCCTCAATCCGAACAAACCCTTCGATGGAAGAGCCGTCGAACATGATGTCTCCATCGAGCGCCTTCTGAAACTGCGATGACGGAAGCTCGACATTTTTGTTCACGCCCAAGATGTCGGTGAACGTCAGCCGCAGGAAGCGCACGGCATGCGCGTCGGCGAGCTCGAGGATGTCCTTCTTCGTCGCACCCGATAGGTCCGACAACAGCGATCGTGATTTCCCAGCCACGCATTACCTCACTGCAAGAGATCCGGCGCTGCGAGTTCGAACGGAGGCTCCATCTCTACCGGCACCGGAAGGCGGTGGCCATTCCGTCGACGGGAACGGATTCTCCGGATCGCCCGCACCTCACAAAATGGTGCGCGCCGCGCCGTGACGCACCCCCCGTCCGATTGAGTACTTTTCACGCCATGACCAAGTCCGCCTCTTCTACGAAGTGCCCCCGCTGTGGCAACGCGGCGAGCGGCCGCTTCTGCGCGACCTGTGGTGCTGCTCTCGAAGGTGCGGCGTGCGCGGAATGCGGGAAGCTGCTCTCTGGCACGGCCCGGTTCTGTCACCACTGTGGTACGCCGACGGGTGATGCCGTTCATGCATCGGCCTCCCCGCGCAACGTGGTTGCCTGGCTCGTACCCGGAATTGCCGTGCTCGCGCTTGTCGCGTTTCTCATTGGCCAGCGTGTCGGTCGCGGCTCATCGGCCACCGACGCAGAGAGCACCACACCACTCGCAACGGGTGGCGTCGCGCCCTTTGCCGGAGGCGGCGGCGGCGCGACAGACATCTCTCAGATGCCTCCGGACGAGCGCGCCAGTCGCCTATTCGATCGTGTAATGCGCTATGGCGAGGAAGGAAAGCAGGACAGCGCCAAGATCTTTGCGCCGATGGCGATTCAAGCCTACGAGATGCTCGGCGCGCTCGATGCGCACAATCGCTACGACATCGGAATGATCGGAGCGGTGAGCGGAGACGCTGCGCTCGCCGGGGCCGAGGCAGACACCATTCTCGCCAAGAATCACAATCACCTTCTCGGCCTGATCCTCGCGATCAAGGCGGCCGATCTGCGAGGCGACGTGGCGGCGCGCGTGCAGTATCAGAAGCGACTCGTCGCCGTCGAACCGGTTGAACGCGCGCGAAAACTGAAGGAATACGAGGACCACAAGTCCGATATCGACGCCGCGTTAAACGGGGTTCGCAACGTGAAACCATGATCATCCATGTCGCCCACAGCCCCGACTCGGATGACGCGTTCATGTTCTACGCACTTGCCGAGGGGCTGATCGACACCGAGGGCCTCACATACGTCCACGAACTGCGGGACATCGAGTCGCTCAACCAGCGTGCGCTGCGGGGCGAGCTCGAGGTTACCGCCGTCTCGATTCATGCCTACGCCTTCCTAACCGACCGCTACGCGCTCCTAACGAGCGGAGCCTCGATGGGGGACCGCTATGGACCGCGCCTCGTATCCCGCGTGCCGGCGAGAAAGGCGGACGTGCGTGGCAAGCGGATTGCGATTCCCGGCCTGCTCACCAGCGAGTTCCTCACGCTGCGGCTCTTTGAGCCAGACTTCATCGCCGTGCCCATGCCATTCGATGCCATCGAGGATGCGGTCGCCAGCGGTGCGGTTGACTTCGGCCTGCTGATTCACGAGGGCCAACTTACCTTTGGGGACTCGGGGCTGCATCTCGTCGCAGACCTCGGTGAATGGTGGTTTGGAGAGACCGGTCTACCCCTTCCCTTGGGAGGTAACGTCGCCAGAAAAGACTTGGGGGCGGACCTCCTTAGTAAAATTTCGCGCCATATTAGAGCCAGTATAGCGTATGCATTGGATCATAGACATGCGGCATTGGATCATGCAATGCGCTATGCCAGAGGCCTCGACCGCAGCAAGGCTGATACTTTCGTCGGGATGTATGTGAACGACTGGACGCTCGACTACGGCGAGCGGGGTCGGCGCGCCATTCGCGAGCTGCTCAACCGAGGAGTGGCAGCGGGGGTCATCCCGCGCGCCGTCGCGGTCGAGTTCGTGGAAGAATGAACGCGCTACTGCGCGGGTCACGGTGACCGAGCGGACCCCCGTTGCGACTCGCATTGCCAGCGTGTACAGCTCGCTGACGAAGGGCGCACCGCGTCGCGTTCTCGTAGTGGACGACGAAGAGGCCATCCGGAGCGCCATCAGCAAGTTCCTCCGTGCACGCGGTTTTGACGCCGTGGCGGTCGAGGGCGGATTGCAAGCACTTGACCTGCTGCAGCAGGAGCGCTTCGACGCGCTTCTGTGCGACGTGCGCATGCCGGGCATGACTGGCGTCGACGTCGTTCCGCGCGCACTCGAACTCAGGCCCGACCTCGCGATCCTCATGCTCACGGCGGTGAACGATGCACCGACCGCGACGGAAGCGCTCGCGCATGGGGCGATGGACTACCTGATGAAACCGGTCGAACTTGCCGATCTCGCCCGGGCCGTCGAGAGCGCGCTGCATAAGCGCGATGTTGAGATTCAGCAGCACACGATCGAACGGCTGATCCGTGAGGAGGTGGCAGTTCGCACGGAAGAGTTGCACCGCGAGACGCACGCGCTGGCGGAGGCCTCAGTCGGCACCATGAAGGCGCTCGTAAACGCGCATGAGGCCAAAGACGTGTTCCTTCGGGGGCATTCGCAGCGCGTAGCCACTATTTCCGTCGCGATCGCCTCCGTGATGCGGCTCGCCGACAGCGAGGTCGAAGACGTGCGCCTCGCTGGACATTTGCACGACGTGGGGAAGATTGGCGTCCCGGAGGGCCTTCTCGGCAAGCCAAGTCCCCTCACCCCAGAGGAGTACGCCCAAGTGAGGGAACACGTGCGGATGGGCGTCGAGATACTCTCGCCACTGACGTCGCTGGCTCGGGTCCTTCCAGCAATCCAGGATCATCACGAGAGATACGATGGCAGCGGATACCCGCGCCACCTCGCGGGTGAGCAGATCTCTCTCGGAGGGCGAATCCTCGCTGCAGCCGACGCGTACGACGCCCTCATCTCCGGACGCGCCTACCGGGAACCGATCCCGCCTGAGGAATCGATCGCGTTGCTCGCGCGCGAGGTGGGCAGGCACCTCGACCCTGCGGTCTTCGAGGTTCTCGAGCAGGTGGTGCTGCCGTCAAGGGGTGCTCATGATAGATCCTGGCGCTCGACGGATGGGTAGCGCCTGATGGACTCGAGAGCCGCGAATGACACCCCATGACTTGACGGTTCGCGCCGACTGGTGTATTCAGCGGTTGGAGTGTCGACCATTTCCACTTGACAGGAGGCTTCAATGGCTCGCGGCGACGACGTGAGCGCGGAGAGAACTTTCTCCGACCGCGACGACGAAGGCGAGGATCTCGGCGGCTTCAGCGGCGGCATTCCGTACGATGAGGACGAGGACGAAGATGGTGGCTGGGTCATCAACAAGGACCACAGCGATTCGCTCTGGGACAGCGCCGAAGAATCCGACGAGGACGACGAAGAAGCCACCGAGGTGGTGGACGCTGGTGACACCGAGGAAGAAGAGTCCGACCTCTTCGGCGGAGGGCTGACCCCCCCTCGCCGTCGCGGACGCCGGCCTGCTTCCGAGACGTCCGGTGCCGCCGGATCAGCCGCACCTCTCGTCATCGCGGCTGATGCCATCGTCGGCGTCGTCGTCGCGAAGGGAAAGACCGCGACCAAGCCTGCGTCGAAGTCCCCAGCGGCCAAGAAGGTGAAACCGGCCAAGAGGCCCCCGAGCGCGTCAAAGAAGACGTCGGTACAGAAAAAGAAAACGGCGAAGGCCAAGAAGCGAGCCGTGCAGCCGGCAAGAAGGTCGAAGACCAGGACCACTAACGCGCGGAAGGCAAAAGGCGGAAGGAAGGGGGTCCGGCCGAAGAAGTAACCGCATGCTTGTGCGGAGTCGCGCGCCTCGAAGTTTCCCTCCGCTAGAGTTATTGTAGGCAAATGTCCGATTCGCCCGTGGGTTTGCTGCGAGCGCACGCGCGGCACGCACCGTGGAACGCCCGCGGCCTCGCGGCGCACGCGACCTCGCTCGTCGACGCGGCAGGCATGCGTCCAACCAATGCATCGGCGCGTGCCGCGCCGAGCGCGCGAGCAGTGCGGTTCTATGTCGCTCACGGGCTACTCGACCATCCCGAAGGCAAGGGCACTGCCGCGACATACCATTACCGTCATCTGCTACAACTCCTCGCCATCAAGATCCGGCAGCGTGAGGGCCAGACCCTCGACGCCATCAGAGTGGAGATGCGTGATCTGACTGGCGACCTCCTCGAAAAGCGAGTCGCCCAATCCCTCGCACCGGCGCTCGGAGCCGGTGCCGATCAGGCCATTGCGCGCAACGACGACGGCCCCGTGTCTTGGCGCCGCATCCGCGTCGCAGAGGGCATTGAGCTCAACGTGCGTCACGACTCGCCAGCTTCGCGCGAAGACGCCCTCGTCGCCATTCGCGAAGCGGTGCGCGCCGCACTCGGGCGCGAAGACTTGCGATGAGTGAAGATCCGCTCGCGGCACGTTTCGACGGACAGGTCGCCGTGGTCACGGGCGTGGGACGCGCGGGCCAGGTAGGAGAAACAGTGGCGCGCGAGTTCGGCCGGCGTGGCGCATCCGTCGCCGTGATTGACATGAATCCCTCTTTCGCAGAAGAACGAGCGGCCGCTCTTCGCGCAGAAGGGCTCACCGTCACGGCGTACGGGTGCGATCTCACTGACAGCGTCGCCACCGCCGACGTCGCGCGCCGTATCGCCGAGCCACATGGCGGCCGTATTCATGTCCTCGCGAACATCGCTGGCGGCTTCGCCATGAGCGGGCCCGTCGCCGAGAGCGACCCTGCGGTCTTTCAGCAGCAGCTCTCGATCAATCTGGGCTCCGCCTACGGCGCCACACGAGCATGCCTTCCGTACCTGAGGGCCGCGCATGGCGCCGTGGTCTTCATGTCCTCCGCCGCCGTGCTGGCGGGCGGCAAGGTGGCGAACCTGTCGGCATACGCCGCTGCCAAGGCCGGCGTCCTCGCACTCATGCGCGCAGTGGCGCAGGAGGAGCACATGCATGGCGTTCGCGCCAACGCAATCGCGCCCACGGCGATCCGGACCAACGCGAACCTCGCCTCGATGGGCGACAAGTTCCCCTACGTCGAGCGCGCAGCGGTCGCGATGATGGTCGCATTTCTCTCTTCCGCAGCGGCCGTCAACGTGAGTGGCCAGGTCATCGAACTCTCTTGATGCCCCCTCGCCGACGCCAGCTGTCGCGCACCGTGGTGCTCGATCGCTCGCTTGAGGCGCTTCCGCTCTTCCGGCTCAGCGACTCGGCGGATGACTCGGCGGTCTCGCTCGTTTTCGAGTCGGGCGGCCGGTGGCGCGTGCTTCCCGCGCCCGGCGAACGCCTGCCCGGCACGTTCGACCAGGATGTGTATGTCGAACTGTTGCGTCGCTTTCACGAGATGGGCTCGCCGTCCGACGGCACATTGACCTTCACCTTGCACGCCTTTCTCCGCTCAATGGGGCGGCGCGTCGACGGGCGCACGTACGAGCAGCTTCGTGCCGCGCTCACGCGGCTCGAGCGCACCACGCTCGAGTCAGACGGAGCGTACCTTGACGCGGCCTCCGGAAAGGCGCTCTCCGGCCGACTCGCCGTGCTGTCGGCGGTGCACGTGGATCGTCGCCGCCTCACCGATCGTGACCAGCTCGCGCTCTTTTCGACGTTGACCAATAACGAGCCGGGCGACGCGCGTGTGGTCATCTCTCCCGCACTTCGCGCCAACATCGCCGCGGCCAACACGACCACGATTTCGGCGCCGCGATATTTTGCCCTCTCCTCGCCGGTGGCCCGCCGTCTGTATCGCCTTCTCGAGGTGGCACGTTCCAGTCACGGGTCGCTTTGGCGCGTGTCGCTGGAGCGCCTTGCCGAGCAACTTCCCTTGGTCCAGAGGTATCCGTCGCATCTCCAGCGGGTTCTCCAGCCCGCACACGAGATGTTGGTTGCCGCCGGGCTGCTTCGCGACGCCCGGTTCGAACAGGAGGGGAAGTCGTGGTTCGCCGTGTACACCTTGGGCCCGAAAGCGTCTTGACAGGGTAGCACCCTTGCGAGCAAGCAGTCAGCCGACCCCTGAATTCCTGCGTCCGGCGCTCAGCAGGCGGAACGTTTCTTTGCGCCACGCGTAATCTCTGGGTATTCTCCGTGCTCAACCTTTAGTCCGCTGGAGTCCCATGACTCGCTTCCGGAAGGCCGCGATTGCCGGCCTCATCGTCATTCCGATCGTCGCTGGTGGCTTCGTCGTCCAGGAGCGCAGCGCGGTGGCCGGGTCTAGACTCTTCGACCAGGTGCTGGCCATCATCAGCAACCAATACGTCGACTCCGTTGACGTCGGTACCCTCTATGAGAAAGCGGCGCGTGGGCTTGTCGCGGAGCTGAAGGATCCGTACGCAGACCTTTACACGCCCAAACAACTGGAGGCGTTCAATACCACTACCGGAGGATTCTACGCTGGCGTCGGCATGCAGATCGAGCCGCAAGACGGGTGGATCGTGATAGCCAAGGTATTCCCCAACACCCCCGCCGCCGAGGCGAATGTCCTTCCCGGCGATCGCATCATCGGCGTGGATTCCGCAAGCACCCGCAATTGGAAGACAGATCAGGTCTCCGCCAAGCTGAAAGGGCAGCCAGGCACCAAGGTGACCGCGAAATTCTCCCGGCCGGGAGCGCAAGAGTATTCGGTGAACTTTACACGCCGAGTAATTCGGATTCCAGCGGTACCCTACGCGATGATGCTGGAGAACAGGACGGCGTACATCCCCGTGACGGGCTTCAACGAGACCGCCGCAGAGGAGGTGGCACAAGCGATGCAGCGTCTGGCCGGCGAAGGCGCCAAGAGCGTCGTGCTTGACCTGCGCAACAATCCCGGCGGGTTCCTCGACGGTGCCATCGCGATGACGAACATCTTCCTCGGAAAAGGGAAGGAGATCGTTACGGTGCGCGGTCGTGGCGAGCCGCCAGTAACACGCGTGACCGAAGCGGCCGCGATGGCGCCCACCATTCCGCTCATAATTCTCACCGACGCGTATACGGCATCGGCATCGGAGATCGTCGCGGGCGCGCTGCAGGATCACGACCGCGCGCTGATCGTCGGCACTACATCGTTCGGCAAGGGCCTCGTCCAGGGGATGTACCGGCTCGACGGCGGGTACGCCATCAAGCTGACGACGGCCAAATGGTATACGCCGAGCGGCCGATCCATCCAGAAGGAGCGCAAGTTCACGGATGACGGCCAGCTTGTCGAGGTGCATCCGGACTCGCTCGAAACTGACTCCGCACGCAAGGCGCGCCCCAAGTTCAAGTCCGATGGCGGCCGCGTCGTCTACGGGGGCGGTGCGATCACGCCCGATGTCTTCGTGCCATACGATACGTTGACGACCGCCGAGCAGAAGCTCGCGCGGGCACTGCTCACAAAGCAACAGGAATCGTATCTCTCGATCTATGAGCTCGCGTTCGACTTGAAGTCGAAGGTGAAGCCCGACTTTACGATCACGCCGGAAATGCGTGACGATCTCTACCAGCGCCTGCAGAAGCGTGGCGTCGTTGTGGATCGCAAGGACTTCGACGCTGGCAGCCGATACATCGACCGCACGCTCGATCAACGCATCGCGACGCTGGCGTTCGGCGACTCGACCGCAAAGCGCCGCGAGATCGGGGAAGACGTCCAGCTGCGCAAGGCGCTCGAACTCCTGAAGAAGGGAGCGACGCAGAAAGATTTGCTCGCGCTGGCGTCGGTGCCGGCCGCGCCCGGCTCCCCGTCTGTGCGCAAGCCGGAAAGATAGATCGATCCGGAGAGTCTCATGAGACTCATCGTCCGCACGGTGGCCGCCGCGTTCTTCACGGCGGCCACTCTGTTGCGCGCTCAAGTCTCCATCGCCCGCGCAGCCGCACCAGGCGAACGACACCTCACAAACCTCCGTCAACTTACAGACATCGGCACGCAAGCCGAGGCGTACTTCAGTCGCGACGGGAAGTGGATCACGCTTCAGTCGACGCGAGATGGCCGTTCGTGCGACCAACAGTACGTGATGCGCACGGACGGCACCGAGCTCAAGCGCGTTTCTACCGGCACCGGAAAGACGACTTGCGGGTGGTTTCTGCCCGATGGCAAACGGCTCTTTTTCGGCTCTTCGCACGAGAGCGGCATCGATTGCCCCACCAAGCCGGACCCCTCGAAGGGGTACGTGTGGGGACTCGATCCGTTCGACCTGTATACGGTGAATCGCGACGGATCAGACCTCCGGCGCCTCACGAACTACGGCGTGTACACCGCCGAAGGCGTGCTCTCGCCCGATGGCAAGAGAATCGTGTTCACGTCGCTGAAGGACGGCGACCTCGACATCTATACGATGAATATCGACGGCACCGACGTCCGGCAGCTCACACACCAGCCAGGCTACGATGGAGGACCATGGTGGTCTCCTGACGGGAAGCAGATCGCCTACCGTGCCTATCACCCCACGGATTCAGCGGAGTTGAAGGATTATCGCGATCTGCTCAAGCAGCGCATCGTACGTCCGACGAAGATGGAACTCTGGGTCATGAGTGCCGATGGAAGCAATCAGCGACAGATCACTCACTTGGGCGGCGCGAACTTCGGCCCCTCATGGACCCACGATGGCAAGCACTTGATCTTCTCATCGAACTACAAGAATCCGCGGAGCGGAAACTTCGACCTCTACCTCATCGCCGTCGACGGCACCGGCCTCGAACAGGTTACGACGGACGAGGGGTTCGACGGCTTTCCGATGTTCAGCCCGGATGGCAAGAAGCTCATCTGGGCCTCGCAACGCACAGACCCGAAGTCCGGGGATGTGAACCTCTACATCGCTGACTGGTTACCGTAGGCGCGAACGCCTGACAACGCATTACGTTGCTGGCCCGGCGGCGTGGCGGTAGTATCAGCGTGACGGCGCACCACTCTTTCTCGCCTCGCCTCACATGACCATCTTCGAGATTCTCCTCGGCGTTGCCGCCTTCGGCGCCTTCGTTGTCGTCGTCCGCTCCGTCCGTATCATCGGGCAAGCCGAAGTGATGGTCATCGAGCGCCTGGGCCGTTTTCATCGTGTGGGGCGCTCCGGCCTGAACATTCTCTGGCCGTTCGTCGAGCGGCCCAAGTCCCTCGATGTCCGGTACCTCGAGACCGAAGCCGGCGGCACACGTCGTCTGGTCGCTTCCACTACCTCGCGCATCGACCTTCGGGAACAGGTGCTCAACTTCCCGAGTCAGCCCGTGATCACGAAGGACAATGTGACGATCGACATCGATGCGGTCCTGTACTACCGAGTCGCCGACCCGCAGAAAGCCACCTACGCCGTGCAGAACCTGCCGTATGCGCTCGAGACGCTGACGCGCACTACGCTTCGCAACATCGTCGGTGAGATGGAACTCGATGCCACGCTCGTGAGTCGCGACCAGATCAACAAAAGGATGCGCGAGACGATCGAGGAAGCATCGATAGGCTGGGGCGTGGACGTGACCCGTGTCGAGCTTCAGAGTATCGAGCCGCCACGTGACATCCAGCAGTCCATGGAGTTGCAGATGCGAGCCGAGCGCGAGCGGCGCGCAGCCGTCACGAACGCCGAGGCGACGAAGCGCGCGGCGATCCTCGAGTCCGAAGGACAGCGCGAAGCGCAGATCCAGAAGGCCGAGGGCGAGAAAGGCGCGTCGATCCTCCGCGCCCAGGGCCTCGCCGAAGCTCGCCTGACAATGGCGCACGCGGAGTCTGAGGCCATCACGCTCATCACGGCGTCGCTCCCCCCCGGTCAGGCCGCGATGTACCTCCTGGGGCTCAAGTATTTCGACGCGCTCCCCCTGCTCGCGCAGGGCAAGGGTTCGACGATCTTCCTTCCCGCGGAGGCGGCCGGTGTCATGGGCGCCATCGGCAGCATGCGCGAGTTGCTCAAAGGCAGGCCCGCCGATGCGTCACCTGGCGTGCCGGGTGCCGGGCCCATCGGCAGCGTGAAGTAGTAGCACGCCGATGGCGAAGATCACCCAAGAGCGCGCGGAACGCATCGCCAAGGCGCACGCCTGCGAGAACTGCGGCGAATACAGCTACAAGAAACTGGTCGTGAAGCCCACGACGAAGACGAGCCGCACCGAGCTTAACGAGGCGTGGCGGGCGGTGAAGACGTGCGGCGTCTGCGGGTTGCAGCAGGAAATGGGGATCGACGAAGAAGGCGAGATCGTTTTCCTGAACTGAACCGCAGG
>OCZT010002354.1_pt1 | contig 19528 bp, 18 predicted proteins | sample 1539031 | NCBI WGS metagenome assembly OCZT01 (sample SAMEA3539308, study PRJEB22396) | soil metagenome | biome: tundra; feature: field; material: soil | place: USA | collected 2010-05 | depth 0.15 m | reverse complement strand
CCTCCGCACTTCTACTTTTCGTTACCCGGAATTTTAACTTTGATATTCCTTATTATTGTTATATATTTAACTATTGCATTTGACCAGGAGCCACGAAATCAGAACTCCCATGAACGGGATCCTGGGTTTTGCCAGACTGCTTAAAGAACCAAACTTATCGGGTAAAGAACAACAAGAGTTCATAAGTATGATAGAGAAAAGCGGGGAACGTATGCTCTGTATCATAAACGATATTATAGATATTTCAAAGATAGAAGCAGGATTGATGAATGTTGATATGAAAGATTCGAATATAAACTAACCCAAATATCGATTGCGAATTTTAACAGATATCTTAATTATTTGTTAAATGTTTCCAACTTCAGACCAGCTTCAGAATCTCATAATACATTTGTTTTTTTAATCATATAATTTATAAATTATGAAAAAAGTATTATTCGTTTTAGTATTAATGATGTCAGTACTGGCTATCAATGCTCAGACTGCCAAAACTACAGTAACCAATGCAAAGTCTACACGTACTACCGTTAAGGTCGGTGACCTACAGAAGTCTATAACAGACAATATTGCAAAAGATTATGCAGGTTACACTATTAAAGAGGCAACCAGCGTTACTGCAAATAATGCCGTTACCTATCAGGTAGTTGTTACCAAAGGTGCCAGTATTGAGACACTTGTTTATGACAAAGATGGCATGTTTGTAAAAAAGCTTGCTCCAAAAACTGCTAAGCATCACTCTTCCGGCAAAAAATAATCCGGAACAGGGTTATACGGGATGCTTTCTTAAAGACTTAAAAGGTAAAGTCTATCCACGAATATTTGTAATTTAGTGGATAGACTTTAATTTTAAGTTATCTTTGTCAAATCTGAAGGCTTGTTAATCTGAACTACAACAGGTCACCTGTCCAAATTAAGAATAGAACGGAGCATGAAGCAAATGGGAAAGACAATGTATTAATAAGATATTCAGATAAGATAGATTTTATTTAATGCACATAAAAAATTAAATAGTATGCTTGATTTTAGTAGTCCGATGCACCTCATTTTAATAGTACTTGTAATCGTGTTATTATTTGGTGGGAAAAAGATTCCGGAATTGATGAAAGGTATAGGTCAGGGCATGAAAGAGTTTAAAAAAGCATCTCAACTTGATGACGAACCGGTAAAAAAGGAACCTGAGACGAAAGATAATGAGATTAAGACCTCAGATAAGAAATAACAGAACTTACTCTGACAAACAATTATCCTGCATATAATAATTCGGGAACAAATTTTGTATGCCCTGAAATGATGTCATGCATTACTTCTTATTATTATCTTCTCATTTCTTAATAAAGTGGCTTTGTGGTTTAAACAACTGATTAAAAATCCCGTTCTTTTTGCTAGAATAGTAGACATCAGGATTCAGGCTCGAATTCAGGATATATTCATCGATACTCTCCCCTACATAACATTTTATTGAAAAACTTAATGAGTTGTTTACCTCAACTAACATCTGGTACACCGGATTTAAAACTGGTTTATAACCATCTTTGAATTCCGGACCGTATATTAAAATAAGCGAATTAAGATAATTTGCCACACTTAATGAATCGGCTCTCAGGTTGCCTGCATACCAGATTGAATCTTTCTTAAGCAGATTATAACTGCTGTCGGCGGGATATATAAAGCGTATACTTGTTACATCATCCTTTCTTGAGCGCACGAAGGTTTTATCCCTCCAATCCTCAAACTTAATATTAAATGAGAACTGTAACAAACCATCAATTGCATACACTTCGTTTCCGTTATGAAGTCTTACATAAGATGTTATCTGAACATTGTTTCCGCTATATCCTGCAATAGGCTTCTCCGGCTGCTTAAAGTCCATTTTTCCTATCATAACATCAGCAAGGATCTTCCCTTTGCCATTTAAAAATTTTATGCGTGTTGCAAGACTATCGGTCAGATTGAATTCTTGCCATCTTGATTTGTCAATGGCTGCCAGGCTTTGAGGCCTGATACCAAGTACCTCATAGAAAATATTCTCAACTGCTCCTTCCTGTGTGGCAGATACTATATTGCCCTGCTGAACTGTCCATTTGGCGTTGTGCCTGTTAAACTCTACTGTATTTCCATCGCTGATTCTGTTGTTCAGGATGATCCTGGTCACAGCTGCAGTATCGAAATCAGCTATACTGCTTTTAAAAGTCGCCTTTTCTTTGGGAATTTTAATAAATACCGTCAGAATCAGTATTGCAATCAGCCCCGAAAGCAGGTATATCAATCTCTTATTGTTGAATCTTTTACTCATTACTAACCTCCGTTCTTTTAATACGTTTGTTATGGTTAATTTGCATCCTTATTAATCCGTAAATAATTATAAGAATAATCGGCGCCAGAAAATTAAACCATTTTAAGAACGCTTTTGTACCGTCATCCAAATGTTTTATAGGACGTGAGGTAATACCTTTGGTCCTTAGTTCAATTAATCCTGTATCGTCCGATAACCAATCGATAGAGTTCACCAGAAGACTGATATTATCTGGTGGTAACTGATTCCCTCCCTGTGGTGCTCCGGTTGCAAAGTCCCCATTAGAAACCAGGACGATTCTTGAGTTATTGTTGCCTGATAATTTACCTTCCAGAATACCCGCTACTACCAGAGAAGACATTGGGAAATCACTTCGCTGCCATTTTTTTTGAATATCAAAATATAGGGGAGCTTTTAAGCTGCCCGATTTATCAGATGAGAAAGCAATAGGCGTAAATTTTATCGAACTGTCTCCTGAAAAAGTTATCGGACTGGCAAACTGTAAACTTACCGATTCCAAACCTTTGGTAATAGGGTTATCAGCAAACTTATGGATTAAAGGCAGGTAAGGAAACTGGACCTTTGAGGACATTGTGAAACTACCCTGTTGTTGACGGCTTGTAACAAATCCACAACTTGCATCAATAATGAAATTATCATTGATCGTAATTCCTCTTAATCTTAACCAATTTTCCATTCCGACACTTACAGAGGTTCCTGTGGCATTTGTGAAATTTCCTTTTACCCGGTTCATTGCGAGGAAGAGATTCCCTCCTCTTGCAAGATATTTATCCAATATTAATAATTGAGATGCAGGGATAGTATCTCTGGGTCCGATGATTGCAATTGTTTTAATTTTATCAGGAATGTTGGTAGTGTCGGACAGTGTTATTGTCTGGACATTATAAAGAATACTTAATTCAGTATAAACCTGCATAATATCACTGATGAAAGGTTCCCCATGACCCTGTATTAAGGCAATAGAAGGTTTATCAACAATAGAGAGTTTTTTAATGGCAGTTGATAAGGCATATTCCATTGCAGAACCAGGTTGGAAGAAAGGTATTTTTTCTTTTTCTTTTCCCATTGAAACGATTGCTCCCATAAAAGCTTTTTGCTGTTTAACCTGGTCCTTTTCTCTCACATTTATCATTATAGGTCGAATACCATTCTGAACTGCTTCGCGTTCCAATTCATCATTTTCATTTGGATTTATAAACTTGTACACCACCATTCCTTTAGATCTGTCACCATACTCTATCAGCATATCTTTAAGGTCGCCTGATATATTTCCAATAGTAGGTGGAAGATTTTTCGAAAAATAGGCTGTAACCGTAACAGGCTTATCCAGATTGTTCAGGATATCCCTGGTTGCTTTGCTTAACGTGTATTCCTTGCCTTCAGTAAGATCAAGCCTGAACTTGTAGTTTTCAGAGAGTATATTTACTACGATTATAATAACTGCTACTAAAATTATTGTTGTAGATATTTTTGTTGATTTCATCATATTTTCTTCAGATTTTCAGATCACTAATTGAACGCATTACGTTTTGACAGGGATACCTCTGTAAGGAACAATCCCAGGAATATGATTGATCCGAAATAAACCAGGTCTTTGGAGTCGACTACCCCACGGGAAAGACTTTCGAAATGGACGTTGACGCTCAAAGAATTGATGACCTGCCCAAAAAATCCAGTCATATCGCCGGCGATTACTTCAAAAATGAAATGGAAAAACAAACCGATGAACAAAGCTGAAAGAAAGGCTACAATCTGGTTATTGGTAATACTGCTTGTAAAAAGGCCGATGCTGGCATAAGCCGCGCTCATAAGGATTAGTGCCATATAACCGCAAATAACACCCCCTGTATCTATATTACCTAATTTTGAAATAGTGATCACCCAGGGTAAAGTAAAAAGCAGAGCTATGGCTATTAAAATAAGTGTTGCAAGGTATTTGCCAAGGATTACTTGTCTGTCGGTCACAGCTTTTGTAAGAAGCATCTCAATAGTACCTGTTTTCTTTTCTTCCGCTATCAAACGCATAGTCAGGGCAGGTATAAAGAAGAACAAAGTCCAGTATGCTATTGAGAAAAACGATTGAAGACTGGCTTGTCCGGCCATGAATATGTCTGAACCTGATATCCAGGTAAAAAAACCACTGAACCCCAGGAAAAGAATGATTATAATAAAAGCTATCAGTGAATCAAAGAATGAATCTAATTCCCGTTTTGCAATTATCCAGATTGTTTTCATCATTAGAAGTTTTAATTCATTGTTAAGTCTCTGAAAATGTCTTCAAGTTTTGTTTCAAACGGAGTCATTTCGGTAAGCACCCATTTATTTTCGACACAAAGTCTGAATATTTCGCGTTTTACGCTTTTGTCAGTACAGTGAATATTGAACCGGTTTAATTTGCGGTCGGCCAATTCTACCAATGAGACTGACCGCAGTGTCTGTATGGATTTGAATATCTGATCAGGTTCGCCATCTTCAATTTTCACTTTAAGGATATCAGAACCACGTGCCTGATTTCGTAATGTTTCAGCAGTTCCGTCTGCAACAATTTTCCCCTTGTTAATTATGAAAATTCTGTCGCAGGTTGCCTCAACTTCCGGAAGAATATGAGTACTCAGAATAACAGTTTTCTCGCTTCCCAGTTCACGAATCAATTTTCTGATTTCAGCTATCTGGTTAGGATCGAGCCCCGAGGTTGGTTCATCGAGTAATAAAATTTCAGGATCATGAATTATTGCCTGAGCCAAACCTACACGCTGCTGATAACCTTTTGATAATTCCCCGATCTTTTTATGTTTTTCTCTTTTAAGTCCTGTTACCCGTATCATCTCAGTGACCCGATCAGGTATCCGGCTCTTTTCAATACCCTGAATTTTTGCACAGAAATTCAGAAAATCGATTACAGGCATATCATGGTACAAAGGATTGTTTTCCGATAAGTATCCAATATGCTTTTTAAGCTCATAATAATTATCAGTAAGTAATTTACCTCCGATATAAACTTTCCCTTCATCAGCTGTAATAAAACTTGTGATAATTTTCAACGTAGTCGTTTTACCTGCACCGTTCGGACCTAGAAAGCCTAAAATCTCGCCGGTAGCGACTTTTAGCGAAATATTGTCTACTGCTTTCTGATTGCCATATCTTTTTGTAAGGTTCTCAATAATAATATCCATAAGAAATTATTTTAATGAACTTCTGATTTAGAAATCTGGATGAAAATAGATAACGAGAGGCGGGATTAAAAATTTTAATAGTTAAATATTTCTTAAATCATTTCCATGAATTTATATTATTTCTTTCACCCGCATGAAAGCAATAATATATTAAATGACCACAGAAATCATTAATATAAAATTCTAAATCGTTTGAAAATCAATTTATTTACTCCATCCTCAAAAGGAGTAATTTGATTTTGACTGGATCGAACTCGTACTAGCATGCTCGGTTCTATACTCCCCATGGGGACGGGGAAACGAAGAACCGGTACGAAGCGGAGCCCGGCTAAACCATAATCAATGGATTTATATGCATTATTATCGATGGTCAAAATACTTATTACTCTAATTCTATAAGAAAAAAATCATTAATTTCGTTCCGTTTTTAAATTAGTCAATTTGTTTATACTTATTAACTGAATTAATGCGAGTGAAAAACTACAGACTGATAAACAATATAACAGGATGGGTTGCCTTTTTTGTTGCCGCCTTTACATACTTAATGACAATTGAACCGACTGCAAGTCTGTGGGATTGCAGTGAGTTTATTTCTTCTGCATTTAAGCTTGAAGTCGGCCATCCCCCGGGAAACCCGGTATTTATGATCATGGCGAGATTTTTTACTTTTTTTGCGGGAGGAAATGTTTCGAAAGTGGCTGCAATGATAAATTCAATGTCAGCCCTTGCAAGTGCATTCGCCGTTCTTTTCCTTTTCTGGAGTATAACTCATCTTGCAAAAAAGATCCTGCTAAAAGATGAGAATCAATATACACCGGGAAGGATTATTGCTGTTATGGCGGCAGGTATTGTCGGATCTCTGGCATATTGTTATTCTGATTCCTTCTGGTTTTCTGCTGTCGAAGCAATAGTATTTGCATCATCGGCGTTCTTTACAGCCCTGGTTTTCTGGGCAATTCTAAAATGGGAGGATGTTGCAGATGAAGAACATGCCGACAGGTGGATTATCCTGATTGCATTTCTGATAGGATTAGCCATTGAAGTTCATCTTCTTAACCTGCTGACTATACCAGCAATAGGTCTTGTTTATTACTTCAGAAAGTATGAGTTTTCATGGAAAGGTTTTATTACAGCGATTGTCAGCTCGATTCTTATTCTGGCGCTTTTGATGTATGGTATCAGACCAGGTGTGATAACAATTTCTTCACGATTTGACCTTTTCTTTGTGAACATTCTCGGCCTTCCTGTATTAAGTGGATTACTTTTTCACATGGCTCTGATCATAGTATTTTTTGTTCTGGCAATAAAATCAACCCTGGATGGCTCAAACCTGAAAAAAACTGCTTTTCTTTCTTTTGGGGCACTGTTCCTCAGCGGTATATGGGTCTTGTCAGGGTCGATTGTTTTCAACATGTTAATGATAGTATTGCTGGCTGTTTCTGTCTGGATAATTTCCGGAAAGATTAAGATGGTTTTGAATACAGCCCTCACCATAGTTGTGGTAATTCTTATAGGATTTTCTTCAAATGCAATTATGGTGATCAGGGCTTCAGCTAATCCTCCGCTGAATGAAAATAACCCTGATAATCCATTCAATCTGTTGTATTTTCTGAATCGTGAGCAGTATGGTGACAGGCCATTATTTTCGGGTCAGTATTTTAATGCACCGAGGATCGGATCCAGAAATGGGAAACCAAGATATAATAATGTGAACGGCAAATACGAGATAACCAGTCACGATGTTGTGATAGAATATGATCCACGGTTTGTTACGCTGTTCCCAAGAATGTGGAATGAAGAGAGTGAACATGCCCAGGAATACCAGTCATGGTCAAAAATGAAAGGGATTCCTATTCAGGTAACTGACGAGTCGGGTAAAAATAAAACGATCCGTAAACCAACATTTACAGAGAATATGCGATTCATGTTTTCGTACCAGATCGGATACATGTATTTCAGGTATTTCATGTGGAACTTTTCAGGAAGACAAAATGATACCCAGGGAACCGGAGGATCGGTTAATGGAAACTGGATTTCCGGTATAAAGTTCCTTGATGAATCCAGAATCGGTTCATCAGATATGCCGGCTGATATGAAAAACGAACCTTCAAGAAATGTCTATTATATGCTTCCGCTTTTACTCGGAATAATAGGATTGCTATATCATTTTAAGAAAGATAATAAAAACTGGTGGGTTATTCTGTTGCTGTTTTTTATGACAGGTCTGGCAATTGTTTTATACCTGAACCAATATCCCGATCAACCTCGCGAACGCGACTATGCCTATGCCGGTTCATTCTACTTTTTTGCAATCTGGATAGGCATCGGGGTTCTTGCAGTGTTCGAGAAAATTGCTAAAGTAGTTAAAGAAAACATTGCAGCGCCTGTTGCCGGATTGATCTGTTTTCTTGCTGTACCTTTGATAATGGGTTCTCAGAACTGGGATGATCACGACCGTTCAGGTCGTTATCTCACAAGGGACGTCGCCTTCAATTATCTCAATTCATGCGCCCCTGATGCAATACTGTTCACTAACGGAGATAACGACACCTTTCCATTGTGGTATGCACAGGAGGTCGAAGGAAAAAGGACCGATGTAAGGATTTGCAACCTGATGCTTTTAAATACCGACTGGTATATCAACGAGATGAAAGTTAAATCGCATGAATCTGACCCGTTGCCAATATCTCTTCCTGAGAAGAAATACTATGATGGTGTAAATAATCAGGTTTATATTATAGAAAAAAGCAAGGATCCTGTAGATATTTCAACAGTAATTGAATGGATAAAAAGTGACAATAAGGCTACCAAAGTGCAGGTTTCAGAAACTGAGGTACTCGACAATATTCCCTCCAGGACTATAAGGATTCCCGTGGATGCATCAAAAGTGATTGCTTCAGGCGCTGTAAAACCTTCAGACGCGGATAAAATAGTTCCATACATTGATATCAAGCTGAAAGGCAGTGCAATAATGAAAAGTTCACTGATTGTTCTTGATATACTGGCCCATAATGACTGGAAACGGCCGATTTATTTTGTCACCGGTTACCATGAAGATGCTATGGGACTTGAAGAATATTTTCAGCTTGAAGGATTAGCATACAGGCTTGTACCAATAAAGTCAGAGAACAAAAGCTGGCTCAGATATGGCCGTATAGATACAGATATCCTTTATAATAATATGATGACGAAATTTGCCTGGGGAGGTGCAAAAGAGAAAGGAGTTTACATCGATTATAATCATAAGAGGAACCTGTTGGTTATTAAGGCAAGATATAATTACGCTCGACTTGCAAATGCTCTTTCATCCGAAGGAAAAAAAGAAAAGGCCTTAAATGTGCTTGATTATTGCATGACAACCTTTCCTGTTGAAAAATTATCTTATGATATGTATGTTCCGGAGATAATTGAAGCATATGTTAATGCCGGAGCTATCGATAAAGCGACTGATCTTACACGTAATCTCAGCAACTATTATTTTGAGAAGCTTGATTATTACCTGAAGCAGAAACCGGATGTCCTGGCTTCAGCAGGTTATGAAGTTCAGACTGCAATTCAATTTAGCTCCCAGGCTGCAGATGCAATCAAAGCAGGTGGGAAAACCGAACTGGCAGAAGAGATAACTAATAAACTTGAGAGTTACTATAATAAGTATGTAAAAATGGTCCCGCAGTCAGGTCGCTAGAGGATCTTATTTGCACCCTTTGCTAATTATACTAATCAACAACTCTTCTATAGATTAAGTCGATAATAATTAATTATAAATCCAGAAAACCATTCTATGAAAAAGATCATAACAATCCTTTTTGGAGTTGGACTAATTTCAATTTCCATGACTACTTTCTCCCAGGCTGTTTTAAAAATCGGACATGTAGACATAGCCGAAATACTTGCTGCATTACCTGCGAGGGATAGTGCCGGGGCCATTTTAGAAAAAGAGACAAAAGAAATTCAATCAACTTATGATGAGATGACTGTTGTCTATAACAAAATGCTGGATGATTATGAAAAAGGACAATCTACATATTCAGAATTTGTGAAAAGGAACAAAGAATCCGAATTGATGGATAAAGAGAAAAGATTGCAGGAATATGAAAAGAATGCTTCTGAAACCCTGCAAAAAAGAAATAATGAACTTATTCAACCGATATTGGACAGAATAATTAAAGCAGTCAATAAAGTTGCAGCTGAAAACGGATTTACCTATATCCTTGACGTAAGCAAGGGATCGGTGGTATATACCTCAAAAGACAGTCAAAATATTAATCAACTGGTGCTTAAGGTTTTAAAACCATAGTAACATATCTGTCTGATTGTCTTGCAGTCTGGCAGTTTTGTGGCATGACCCAATAACCCAATAACTTATTAACCTAATAACCTAATTGTTGTCAATTCTTAGTGATGTCATTGAAAGAGAGCCCCCTACAATCTTGTCATTAAAAATGGTCACCTCTTCATTTTCTTCTTTCAGAGCTAACGTATAAAGCAAAGGCATGTAATGCTCTGGCGTCGGAATCGCTAAGTTATATGCTTTGCCCTGCGATTTGAAATTGATTAATTGCTTATGGTCATTTGAGAGAATATATTTTTTCATTTTCTCATTTGCTTCAATTGCCCAGTTATAACCATATTCCTCTGAATTTAACTTCTCCCAGGCTACCATTCCCAGATTATGAACCATGTTTCCGCTTCCGATAATCAGCACTCCTTTTTTACGCAGGGATGAAAGGTCTCTTGCTAATTCGTAATGAAATTGAGGCGGATGATCATAGTTCAGACTAAACTCGATTACCGGAACATCAGCATTTGGATAAAGATGTTTGAGAAGGATCCAGCAACCATGATCAAGACCCCATTTTTCATCTAACCCGACCTCTGTTTTAGTAATAATGGTTTTTGTTTCTCCTGCTAACTCCGGACTTCCGGGTGCTGGATATTGGAAATCAAACAATTCTTGTGGAAATCCTCCAAAGTCGTGGATTGTTACTGGTTTTTGCATTGCTGTTACAAAAGTTCCTTTTGTTTCCCAATGTGCCGATATACATAAAATTGCCTTAGGCGTTGGTAATGTTTTCCCGATTTCTTTCCATTTCCTGGAAAATTCGTTATCGTCAATAGCATTTATCGGGCTGCCATGACCCAGAAATAACACAGGCATTTGTTCCATATTGTCTGGCAGTTCTGTCAGTCTATTAAATTCATTCAGTTTCATTAATGTTCCGGCTAAGTACTTTATTGTTAGTGTCTGCAGAATATCCATAGAGAAATGGAAATTGAAAGACCAGTAATATATCATCGCTGAAGGTTTCTACTATTGAGGTTTCTTTTCCCATTATAAATCTCTATTTCATCGGTACTTCTATGAGTAAGAATTCAGCATCTGAATTAGCTTTAACAGATATTTTATCTACATCCCAGATTCCAAATCCGTCCCGGGATTTCAATTCCTGATTGTTGATTGTTATGTCACCGCTCAAAATAAATGCATAAACCCCATTCCCTTTAGCTTTGATATTGTAATCTGCACTGAATCCATTCTCAAATTGTGCAAGATGGAACCATGCGTTCTGATAAATCCAAACTCCTGCATCATCAGGATTGGGAGAAAGAATCTGTTGTAACTTGTTGTGCCGGTCCTTAATGTTTAAAGTTATCTGGTCGTAACGGGGCTTTACATTTTTCCTGTCAGGCAATACCCATATCTGTAAAAATTTGACCCGCTTGTCTTTGTTCTTATTATATTCGCTGTGTGTAATTCCTGTGCCAGCGCTCATAACCTGTACATCACCATGCTTTATAAGGGATACATTGCCCATGCTGTCTTTGTGTTCCAGATCCCCTTCAAGCGGTATTGAAATAATTTCCATGTTATCATGAGGATGGGTACCGAATCCCATTCCGGCTTCGACGATATCATCGTTAAGTACCCGGAGCATTCCGAAGTGGACTCTTTCAGGATCATAGTAATCCGCAAAACTGAAAGTATGTCTGCTGTGCAGCCACCCATGGTTTGCATCACCACGGGTCTCTGCTTTGTGAATTATTGTATTTGCCATTTCTCAATATACTTACGATTTGTTTACTTGCCCAATCCAATTTCATTCATATAGGTTTGGTTATCCCAGAATAATGATTCATCTCTGCAAAAATAGAAAAAAGTTTTAGAGAATTGTTTAGGAATCTTGCTGTCTTGTCTGGTTGTCATGTTTTTTCTTATGCTTTTTTACTTTTACCTTTTGCCTTTTTACTTTTTACTTTTGTTCTTTGTCTTTTTAACAACGGAGTTCACGGAATTTTAACAGAGCTACACGGAGTCAAATCTGTTATTCACCTGTGAAATTCATCCATTTACCGATCAAGCATTTTTAAAACGCTATTGCAGTTTTATTTTTGTGTATCTTTCATAAAACCTTTTAAAACTAACCCAATGAAAAAGATTTTGTTATCATGTGTCACAGTCCTGTTCTGCATTTCGATCATGGCACAAAACAGTGTCAGCCTTAAAATGAACCTGGAGAAAAATAAAGTTTACCGGCTCAGTTCTTCTTCGGAACAGACAATTACTCAAACAATAAACGGGAATCAGCAAACCACAGATTCCAAAACAAATAATACTATTTCTATAAAAATGATTGATGCTACCGCCGATTTTATAATCGCTGAAGTACGTTTTGATACCATAATATATAATACAAATTCAATGGGGAAAACGACTATTGTAAGTTCCGTCAGCGAAGGCAATATCAAATCAGCAGAGACGGCTGATGTCATGTCATACATCATGAACCGGTTAAGTAAGAATGCCCTGTATATTAAAATGGATTTTGCAGGCAAGGTTCTTGAAATTGTGAATTCGAAAATGGTGTCTGATGTGATTATGAAAGATACAAGTTCTATTACTCTTACCGGTCCAATTGGTTCTGGTGTAAAATCTCAGATAAAAAATCTGACCAGCGACAATACATTAAAAACCATGATTGAAATGTTTACCTATTATTTACCGGGTAAACAGGTATCCACAGGTGATAATTGGAATGTAACTATTCAGACTAATTCAGGTGGAATGGCTCTCGATGTGATAACCAGCTATCATCTGGATAAAGTAAAAGGCGATGATGCAATTATAACTGCCGAATCAGATATTAAGACAGCAGTGAATGCAGAGCCTATTGTAGCCGGTAGTGCTAAAATAACCTATGACGATTTAAAAGGAATTAATAAATCAAACATGGTGATCGATACCCGTACCGGTTTAGTAGTTGAAGATAAGGCAAAAACGCATATTGCCGGAAATCTGGGGATTAATGCACCTGGTATGAGCATGCAAATACCCATGGATATTAACGGGGAATCGAAAGTTATTGCATTGCAGTGAATCGATACACTGATAAAATGAGAAAATACATATTCTGGTTACTGCTGATAACCTCTGTTACTGCACAGGCTCAATCCATCAGGGGAAAAGTATGTTTTGAGAAAGACAAATTACCTGTGCAATTTGCTTCTGTTGGTCTGCTTCAATTGCCTGACTCAAGCATGATTACGGGGGTCATAACATTAACAGACGGGGGCTATTTATTCGAAAAAGTAAAACCAGGCAATTATTTTATGAGGGTAAGTTTCATAGGTTATAAAACCGGTGGGAAAAAAGTCAGCGTTGAGGCAGGGTCTGTCGAAATTGCCGTTGATACCATTTATTTATCAGAATCCATAGCCAGCCTAAATGAAGTTTCAGTGGTTGGTGAACGTATGAAAGGCAAGGAAATGGTCGATCGCACTGTTTATGCCATTCCGGAGGTGATAGCCAAAAGCTCAAATAACGGGTACGATATCTTAAAGAAAATACCACAGGTGAATGTTGATTTTCAGAACAATATAACGCTAAACGGCAGCAGTAATTTTATTATCCAGGTCGACGGAAGACAACGCGACAGGGAATATCTTGCAAAGCTCCTTCCGTCAGATATAGAGAGCATTGAAATTGTCAGCAATCCGTCAGGAAAATATGAAGGCAATATCGATGGGGTTATAAATATCATCCTGAAAAAAGAAGCACGTTATGGAATGAACGGCAATGCCGGGATCAATATCAAGCCTTTTAATAAGCCCACTACCTCAGCAACTGGGAGTCTCGATTACTCCATGGGTAAAATAACCTTTTATGTTACTGCCTTTACTTTTATCCAGAAACTTAATATAATGACGACAAACGAAAACCATTTTACCGCGATCGATTCCACCACAAGGATGTCGGGAAATGGTGGGATAAAAATTTCCAATTCATCCGTAAACACCGGATTCGATTATTACCTGAACGATAAAAACAACCTGAGTTTTAATATCAGCTACAAACCTATTCAGCAGACTGTTGATATATTAAGTGAGACCTATCTATATAAAATCAATAATCCCCTGAATACGATTTCATCACTTACAGACAATGGTACACACAACAACGAAAAATCAGTATCCCTGTTTTATAAAAAGACGTTTAAAAAGGCAATTCAGGAATTCACGGCTGAGACCAATTATTACAAGTTCAAATCAAATGAGGAAAATGATTTTACGAATACCGAGTATCCATTCCTGGGCGATTCACCCCTCAGTACATATATCCGGACGGAAAATGATATAAACGAACGGAATTATGTTTCGACTAAATTGAATTATGTGCAACCTCTTGGATTGTCTGCTAAAATTGAAACCGGGTATCAGTTTTATTACCAGCAAATGAGCTATTTCTTTAATATAAATGACCAGGAATCAACTAATCTGTTTGATTATACCGAGTTGCGTAATTCGATTTATGGCGGCATTACCTATAATCTGAAAAAACTCGGAATGCAGGCTATGCTCAGGGTCGAAAACAGCCATATTAAGGCTGATTCGGTTACCCGGCCGAACTATTCCTGTTTTCTGCCCACTGTCAATCTTCAATATAAATTTTCAGCGTCACACAATTTAAAATTTACATATAACCGGAGAATCAACCGTCCGGGAATTTACGACATGGATCCCTATTATAAAACTGATCAGTATTATAATATTACCCAGGGGAATCCCAATCTGAAACCCGATTATCGCGACCGCTTACAGCTTACCTATACCTGGAACTTCGGCAGCAATTATTTTTCACCGTATATTTATAAGGAATATTTTACCAATAAGCTAGGGAGTGAATATCTGGTAATTAATTCACCCCTTACCAACTCACTGACCATAATTACCAAACCTTTTAACCTGCTCAGCGGTTATGAGTCTGGTGGTGGTTTAAATGCCATGTTGTGGTATATAAATATCAATGCACGAATTTACCAGGGACATTTCAATGAGTACACAGGACAATCAATTATTATTCCTGCTGTGGATTATTTCTCATACAGCATAACCAGTTATGCATTCAAAACCTTTACCAAAAATAAGAAAACAACAGCATATGTTTTTTTGAGTTATAACGGAGTAAATATGAATGCACAAAGCAAAACGTACAGCATTCCTTTTTATGGTCTTGGTGTGCAACAGCAGATTAAGGATCATAGTTTAGGTGTATTCTTTTTACTGCCCTTTTCAACTGACATAACATTCAGCAGGACAGAAACCACAACACCTGCCTATAATTCGAGGAATACTCTCGGGTTTAATGTTTCGAATTTTATACAGTTCTCGTATTCCTATAAGTTCAACAAAGGGAAGAATGTTAAAAAACTCGACAGGAAGATAGACGTGGAGAGCGATAGCAAAAGCCAGGCAATCGGGAAATAATTGTTTCAATCTTACGCTCTAAAGCTTCAGCTATGGAGTGGCGAAGAAAGTATCCTGCGGTCCCACTTAGCGTTCAGTGTTTAGCGTTTAGAGTGTACTTACTTTTATCTTTTTTCTTTTTTCTTTTTTCATTTACTTTTTGCATTTTGCACTCTGCATTCTGTATTTTGACTTATTAAAAAATCTTTTAACCGCAAAGTACACCAACCTGTCTGCCGATAGACATGGTAGACAGGAAAGACGTAATGATCGCAAAGGGTTAATTATAAATACATTATTAAATTTTTAATCCTAAGATATCCTTCACGTTACAGTGAATGGCTAAGAGGATATCCGGAGGGCACATAGGTTTCTAACCTACATCCCGGTTAAATAATATTGATTAAATTTATACTAACTATTGATTTTAACTTTTCTGATTTTAATCAAATAAATCACCCCGCCATGAAAGAAAAAATTAAGGAAAACATAAATGATCCTGAAAAACTTGAAAGGCTATATCGTGAAGACAGAGAGTCTTTTGAATCGGGTTTTGAGAAAATTTATCCAGAGATTCAGAATACTGAAATGGCAAAATTCTGGAAAAGCCGGTTGGATTTTGACAAATCAACCAATAAAATAAAGATAGGTTTCGGTACCGACATTTTCATTATGATTGCCGTTTGTCTGTTTGCCGGATTCCTCATCAAAATTCCTGATCTGTTTAATATTAACATAAAGAGCTTCTTTTTTTATGAGAAGGATGCAGCGATAATTGTCTTCCTTGCTCTTTCAATTTATGCATTTGCAATCAACAGGGATTTCAGCAAGAGGAACCTGCTCATCACCGTTCTGGTTTTTATAGTATCTATAATATATATCAATCTGCTTCCAAATAACAGAAGTAGCGCCTCGGTCAACCTGGTATATATTCACATGCCTTTACTGATCTGGTGCCTCTATGGATTGGTCTACACTGACTTTGATTTTAAGGATCCGGGCAAACGGATTGAGTTTATCAGGCATAACGGTGATATGGCAATAATGGGAGCGCTGATACTGATAGCAGGTGGAATATTGATGATGATTACCATAGGATTATTCCAGGCAATCGGCATTCACGTTGAAAATTTTTATATGAATTATATCCTGTTAATAGGGTTAGTTTCTGCACCTGTTCTCAGCAGTTACATCCTCAAAAATTACACTACCCTGACAAACAGGATAGCACCGATCATTGCAACCATCTTCAGCCCATTGATACTGATTACTTTAGTAATTTATCTTATTGCTATTCCGATTTCAGGAAAAGATCCATACAACGACAGGAATTTTCTTATGATTTTTAATATAATGCTTCTGTGTGTTATGGCAATTATAGTCTTTTCGGTTTCTGAAACTTCACGGAACAGTAAACAAAAGTTCAATGAACTGGTTCTGTTCCTCCTGGCAATAGTTACTCTTATCATTAATTTAATTGCCCTGTCTGCAATTTTTTACCGTCTTGGTGAATTTGGACTGACACCAAACAGACTGGCAATTCTGGTTTCCAATATTCTGATTTTTGTCAACCTGATCTTGATTACAATAGATCTCTATAAAATTAATTTCAAAAAGGCGGAACTTGAAAAAGTGGAATTGACGATCTCAAAATACCTTCCGGTTTATATCGTGTGGGTGTTAATTGTAATTTTTGTACTCCCGGGGATTTTCGGATTGAAATAAAACCGAAATCCGTCAACCACACCTCTATGACAAGAAATATCAGATATTTACTATTAAGCATCTTCCTTGCTATCTGTTACATGAATTCCTCTTTTTCACAAACTGGCAATAAATTTGATTTTGAACGGATCGAAGATAATTCCTTTTTGATTGAGGAAGCATATAACCAGGATCCGGGTGTAATTCAACACATCTCATCATTTCAGTACATGAAAGACCATACCTGGTTGTATACGTTTACGGATGAATGGCCGGTGCCAGGCCGGAAACATCAGCTTTCCACAACAATTCCGGTATTAAATAATGGGGAAGCAGGTTTTGGTGACATAGCTTTAAACTACCGTTACCAGGCAATATATATGACTCGCTTCGCTTTTTCGCCGAGGTTTTCACTCATATTTCCAACGGGCAGCTGGGAAAAAGGTTTGGGTAGTGGAGTTGTAGGATACCAGCTGAGTCTACCTTTCAGCTATCTTCTCTCTACTAAAATTGCGACCCATTATAACATTGGTGTGACATTTACTCCTGATGCCAAAAAAGCAGATGGTTCAAAATTCGACCAGACAATTTACAATTATGGTTTTAGTATGATTTTGCTACTGAATAAAAACTTCAATTTCATGTTTGAAGCCGCCGGAAACAGAACTTTCATAAATGCAGCCAGTACAAAAACAATAATTACCAATTCCTTGTTTATAAATCCCGGAATTAGGTACGCTATAAACTTCAAATCGGGACTTCAGATAGTTCCCGGTATTGCCGTACCGATTGGTATCGGTTCCTCTAACGGATCGTCAGGTATTTATGCTTATTTATCCTTCGAGCATCCTTTGTGGAAACCATAACTATCAACCAGGTTTTACTATTTTAAGTCCGTTTTTTAACTTACTGAAAAGAGCCTTATATTCATCTGGCACTTTTCCCAGGTCAACAGGGGAACTTCTGGGGCCCGCTGTCAGTTCATAATAGTTACCGTCTTTGATCCGAGGTGCAGCAGGGTCAGGTTGAATGACTATAAGGAGCCTGTTTAACTCCTGATCACTCAGGTTAACTTCTGTTTCTGCTGCTTTGGTTATCGGAATAAATCCACCCGTTCTTATTAGTTTTATTTTCATCGCTCTTGTTAAACTTTTGCTTCAAGCCATCCCTGCTTCACAGCGTTTACCTCGGGACTGTTGATGCCAAATAGATTCTCAGCATGAACAATGGTGAGGTTTTTTACATCCGAAAACTTTGCATTCTGAGCTAATTTAACATCAGTTAATACAGCATACCAGATACGTCCTGCTTTTTCCCATGCATAACCACCCATATTGAAAGCGGCAACATAAAAAGCAAAATTAGGGATCCCCGAGTTAAGATGCACTCCTCCAAAATCACCCGACTGGGTATTTGGCAGGTTTTGATATTTATCCATGGTTGCAGGTTGCGGGTCATTCCCTAATTCAGGATGATTTATATATGCGGTACCGGGTGCTTTCATGCTGCGTAATGCATATTTTGGTCCTATCATCACCTTTTCGCCTATCAACCAGTCAGATTTCTTTACATCCAGATTATTAAATCTCTGCTTTATCATAATACCAAAAATATCAGAAAAGGATTCATTCAGGGCTCCTGCCTGATTTTCGTAGTCAAGATTGGCTTCATTTTCCGTGACACCATGGGTAAGCTCATGACCGATAACATCAATATCGCTGGTGAAACTGGTGAAAACCAATCCGTCACCGTCGCCATAAACCATACGCCTTCCATCCCAGTATGCATTATCCATTCCCTTGTCATAATGCACGTACTGTTTTATGAGCAGCCCTTTGTTATCAATGGAATTCCTGCCAAATAACTGCCCATAGAAATCCCATGATGCCTTTCCCCCTTTAATAACATTTTTTCCTGCAACAGAAGTGATTTTCTGATTGTTCTTTGTATTCCATAATAATGTGGCACCTGTAAAATCAGTTTTTTGTTTACAGTCGTATACTTCCATTTGCATTGTCTCCTTTCCAGTCTGTTTTGATATCAGGCCAAGAATAGTTTTTTCCTGAAGGCTGGCTTTCTGGAAATAGATCCTGTCATTACGGAACCTGAAGCTCCTGAAGTCAGAATTGATTGCAAGGTCGGCAATCTTTTTATTGCTCGATTCCATCAGCCTGGTCAGCATATAGGGTGGAACGATGCAATGAATCGGGTTGAAGTGGTTCTTACACATGATGTTTAAGATTTTAGTACTTAATCCAACATATTAACCAGAGACTTTTGGTAAAGTTTAGTCCCAAAGTCATATTCATATAATGTCTTATTCGCAGACAGGTATAAATTTAGGAAATTCCTAAATACAAAACAAAATGAATTTATCTGTTCATTTTTTGCTCACCCAAAGACATGTTACTTTCTTTGTCTTGAAACAAAGAAAGTAACTAAAGAAAATTCAAGGCTTCAGATAATTTTGGGACTCCTATTTTTCAGCTTGCCCACGCAATACAACTCCCCCGAGACTTCTCTCGGGGTCAAACAGTATTGCTTACTATAGGCCCTCGCAGCAAGCTTCAAAACAGTCGCTTTATCCCAAAATTCT
>OCZT010002353.1_pt1 | contig 19532 bp, 14 predicted proteins | sample 1539031 | NCBI WGS metagenome assembly OCZT01 (sample SAMEA3539308, study PRJEB22396) | soil metagenome | biome: tundra; feature: field; material: soil | place: USA | collected 2010-05 | depth 0.15 m | reverse complement strand
TTCCGCTCGTGCATGACCCTCTTCATGCGAGCGGCCCCCGACGAGCAGCTCTTTCGAAAGGCCATCGATCTGTTCTTCCACGCGGCCCCGGATCCGATGACCGACCACCTCCTCACGACTGACTCCTAAGCACCCATCCGCGACACGCCGAACTGCCCCTTTCGGTCTGGCCGCCGTACGCATAATGCGCCCACGTGCCGGGTCCGTTCGTTTTGACGAACCACACACGGTGCACAAGAGTGAGTCCATGACTAAGAAAGTGGTCCTCGTCACGGGCGCGTCGGCGGGCATCGGACAATCATGCACGGAGCAGTTACAACAGAGCGGCTGGACCGTGATCGGGGCGAGTCGACGCGGCACGTCGAGCGGCACCTGGCAGGGAATGTCAATGGACGTGGATGATGACCAATCGGTCGCCCAGTGCATCAACGACATCCTCTCCGAGCACGGCCGGATCGACGCCCTCGTCACGTGTGCCGGTTGGGGCGTCGCGGGCGCCGCGGAACACACTTCAATGAGCGACGCGAAGGCGCAGCTGGAGACGAACTTCTGGGGAACGGTGCGCTGCGTCCACGCCCTGCTGCCCATAATGCGACGCCAGGCGGGCGGTCGAATCGTGATGATCGGATCGATCGGGGGTGTCATTGGACTGCCGTACCAGTCGTTCTATAGCGCCAGCAAGTTTGCCCTCGAGGGCTACGCCGAGGCACTCGCCTACGAGGTCGGCCCCTTCGACGTTCAGGTCACGCTCGTCGAGCCCGGCAACTTCAAGACCGATTTCACGCAGCGTCGACGCATGGTGCCCGCCCCCCTCGACGACCCCTACGCCAAGGCGCGCGACCGGGTGATCTCGAAGATGGAACACGACGAAATGAACGGCGCTGATCCGAAGGACGTCGCTGAGACGGTCGAGAGAGTTCTTGGTGCCAGCCGAGCACCACGGCGCGTTTCGGTCGGTAAGTTCGACGAACGCCTGGGACTGGTGGCAAAACGCATTCTGCCGTTTCGCTTCTTCGAGAAGTCGGTCCGTGGAAGTTTGGGCGTCTGAGTTGAGTGGGCCGGCGCCGGGCGCCGGGCCATAAGGTTGGCTCATGGAACTTCACTCACTTGGTCGCACCGGAATAAAAGTCAGTCCGCTCTGCTTGGGGGCGATGATGTTCGGCGCGTGGGGCAACCCCGACCACGACGAATCGATTCGCATCATCCATCGCGCGCTCGACGCTGGCATCAACTTCATCGACACAGCCGACGTGTACTCCCAGGGCGAGTCCGAGATCATCGTCGGCAAGGCCCTGGCGTCGCTCGATCGTTCACGTGTCGTACTCGCGACCAAAGTACACGCCGCCATGGGCGACGATCCCAACGCCCAGGGCAACTCGCGTCGATGGATCATCGCTGAGTGCGACAACAGTCTGCGTCGATTAGGCGTTGACTACATCGACCTCTACCAGATTCACCGCCCCGACGAGTCCACCGACATCGACGAGACGCTTGGTGCGTTGAGCGACCTGGTTCACGCCGGCAAGATTCGTTCCTTCGGCAGTTCGACCTTTCCCGCCCATCAGATCGTCGAAGCCCAGTGGGTCGCCGAGCGACGCGGTCGCGAACGGTTTCGAACTGAGCAGCCTCCGTACTCAATCCTGGTTCGCGGCATCGAGCGCGACGTTCTTCCGGTCGCTCAGGCCTACGGCATGGGCGTCATTCCCTGGAGTCCGTTGGCCGGAGGGTGGCTTTCGGGAAAGTTCGGCGAGGGCAAGGAGAACGCCAGTCGGCGCGCCGCACGAATCCCGGCACGCTACAACCTCATGATTCCCGGCAATCAGCGCAAGCTCGAGATCGTCACCGAACTCGCGAACGTCGCCCAGGAAGCCGGACTGACCTTGATTGAGATGGCGCTGGCCTTCGTCCTCGAACATCCCGCGATCAGCGCCGCGATTATCGGACCACGCACGATGGAACAACTCGAATCGCAGCTCTCGGCGCCGACGATTCGCCTGGAGGCCGCGGTGCTCGATCGTATCGACGAGATCGTCACCCCGGGGACCAACGTGAACGCCGACGACGCCGGTTGGAGTCCGTCCGTCCTCGCCAGTCCACGTAAGCGCCGTCGCCACTATCGATAGCGACGTCGACGTCTTCCTTTCGACCTGGTGACGGGCCTTCGAGCGAGGAGGATGCGTTCAGTGCGCTCCCCTCGTCGCGCGCTAGTTCTTCGTCGTCGCCACGGTCACCACACTCTTGGAAACGGACGTGACGGCGCGCAGCGTAACGCGAATGGCACCGTGAGCGTCTGCCTTCAGGGCTCTCGCCGTGGCGTTCGCCCGTCGAAGCGCCAAACCGGGGTTTCCTTTGGCGAAGCCGGTCACCGTCAATGAAGCACCGGGAAGCAACTTGTTCGCGAGCGCCACGAGTGCATTCCTCGCAACCGCGCTGAGCGCGCTACTGGTACCGGTGAACGCCAACGACACGATGGCCGGTCGGGCACTCGTGGGCCTGGCGAGCATCATGACGGCGGTTGAAGGCGTCGAGACCGGACCGTAATTGACGTCGGCTCCCTTGGTCGCGGTAACGAGACAGGTGCCCGCCTTCGTGGCGCTCAGCGAACTACCCTTCACTGTGCAACCCAGGGCCGAGCCGTTGGTCACGCTGAACGTGACGGTGCCGGTGCCGGAACCTCCGAGCGTGCGAAGGGTGAGTGGTGTGCCGACCCGGCCACTCAAGGTCGTGACCTTGAGGTTGGTCCGCACGAGCGTGTAGTTCTCTCCGGCGGTCGTCGTGCCGGCAATGACGTTCGCGGAGGCGGTCTGGACCTCTTCGACGTAGTTCGACGGCGCGTTGCAGCTGGGGCTCAGATCGACGTCGTACGTGCCGGGCGCCAAGTTCGTGGCGATGTACGTTCCGTCGCTCTGCGTGGTGGCCGTGCTGAAACCCGAACCGCCTTGCGATTGACCGAGCGTAAGACACACGCCGGCAACGCCGGCGCCCGTGACCGCGTCGGTGACCGTACCCGAAATGGATCCGGCCAACGCCAAGGAAAAGTTCGCGCCCCCGGTGGTCGCGCCTGCGGCAACGACGAGCCCGGCGCCAACGGAGACCGCTTTCGCGTCAGTGGAAGGAATCGTGCCGTAGCACGTCGGGTCCACGACAAGCGTGTAGGAACCGGGCGAAAGACTCGAGATCGTGAAGGAACCGTTGGCTGACGAAGTCGCCGTCGCGAAACCGGTCCCCGCGTCGACGGGCCCAGCGATGACGCACACGCCCGAGAGACCGGCGGACGTCGGTGCGTTCGTCACGGTACCTGAGATCGACCCGCCCTGGACGACGGCGTAATTCTGACCCGTCGTCGCGGCACCCGCCACCACCGTCACCAGATTCACGGTGTCGTAGATGTTGGCGTACGTTGACACCTTGGTCTGGGCACACGTCGGTGAGACCAAGATCGTGTACGGTCCCGGCGTCAGATTCGCGATCGAGTACGTTCCGTCGCTGAGCGTCGCGGTCGTGCCGAAGCCCGAGCCACCCGTCTCCTCAACGGCGTCGATACAGATACCGGCGACGCCCGCGTTCGTCACTGCGTCCGTGACCGTTCCCGAAATGGATCCGGTGACGCCGGCGTGCGCGATGATCACCGAGGAGCCGACCCGGGGACCCGACTCTGGGACGCTGGCCCCGGCCGGAAGACTCGCGGCGAGTATCAGGAGAAGTGCACTCACGCTGACGGGCACGATGTGACGAAAAGCCTTGATGTTGGCTGTCGATTTCAAAACATCCCCCGAGCGCTGGCTCGAAGCCAGAACTTCCTCAGCGTAGCCCCGTGTGTGCCGAGCGTTCATCGCTCTCCTTGACAGCGCCCGTCGACACGCCCTTGACGACGATCAACACGACGGAAACATCAACACCAAGGCACCCGCAGGAAACGTCAACCCGCGGGGACCGTCGTCGTGGTCGTCGTGGGCGTCGTCGTGGTCGTCGTGGGCGTGGTCGTGGTCGTCGTCGTAGTCGTGGTCGGCGGTGGCAGCACGACGTCGCCCGGCCAACCGATCCACTTGACTTGGTCACCCGTCGACGTTGCGAAGTACTTCAGCGACGATTTCAGCGAACGTGACAGAGCCAGCGCCGCGTCGCCCGCCAAGGCCAAGGGATTCGATCCATGTTGACCAAGCACCACCGCGTATGTCGTGACGACAATCCTGTGGAACACGACGTTGATCGCCATGACGTCACAGCCCCCCGCGGGATTGGTGTAACCGGACTTCACGCCGATCACGCCGTAGTTGCCGATGAGCGGCGTGTAGGAACCAACAACGCCGGCGACCGGCAGGGCGACCTGGGTCAACGCCACGATGCTACGAATGATCGGTTCGCTCGCCATGAGCATGGCGGCCATCATCGCCTGGTCGTGCGCGGTCGACACGTTGCCTGGTCCGATGCCGGTGTAGTCGACGTAATGCGTGTGGCGCAGCCCCAACACTCTGGCCTCTCGATTCATCACCATGACGAACTGCGCGTCGTTGAGACCGGCGAGGCTCACGAGTAACTGGGCGTAGTCCCCCGCCGAGTGCACGAGCAGGCCGCGAAGCAGCGTTCCCTCACAGATTCTCATTCCGAGCACGATCTCAACGTTCGACTGTCCGCTCGCCACGTCGTAGTCGTACGCCGCGACGTCGCCCGCGCTCACGCTGAGACAGGGTCCGCGCTGGGCGTACCTAAGGGGAAGTCGGTGCAAGATAACCCACGCGGTCATCATCTTGGTCAAACTGGCGATCGGCACCTTGGGTTGATTGGGCGACGACGCGGCGACGGAAACCTGGGGAATCAGCACCGCTGCGCTCCCGACCTTTGGCCAGGGAAAATTTGATCGTTTGGGAGGCGTGACGGTCGTGGTGGTCGTTGGCGACGTAGTGGTCGTGGACGTCGGGACCGTGGTGGTCGTGGAGGTGGGTATGGTGGTCGTTGACGTCGTTGGCGTCGTGGTCGACGGCGGCGAGGTCGCCGTCGCAGGCGCCACTGCGATGAGCAGGCCGGCCATGATCGTGACGCTCGTTAAGCCTAGGGGTAACGCCCGGCGTGGCCAGGAGCGCGGGGACGTTATCACTGCTTCAATGTACCGTGTCTGATTCGAGGAACCTCGTCCCTCGGAGGCGATACCAACAAGATTGGGGGCGACGCGGAGAAGTTCGTGTCGTTACGATTCTGTAACATTTCCCACCATTAACATTGCCGCATGGCGAACCTCCCCCTTCGGGCCCTCAGCGGGTTGACAGCCAGTTCGATCGTCATCGCGTCCCTGCTCGTCGCGCCCGTCGCCCAAGCCAACGTCGCTCGCGAGCCATCACACGTGGTCGGGGCCAAACTGGGTCGGGTCGCCGCCTTCACGCTCACGATGGAGGACCAGCTCCTCGCCTATCTGCGGTATCTTCCCGTCTCCTTCTACGTCAAGATCAAGGTGAAGACCTCGGTCCCGACGACCACGTCGACCACCACGATGCCGGTCACGACGACGACGACGGTGGCCGGTTCGACCACGACGACACTTCCCTCGTCGACCTCGACCACGTCGACCACCACGACGACCGTCGTGGCAAGTACGCGCACGATCACGACGACGAGGCTGAAGAAACCGACGACGCCACAACCGGGTAGGTACGTGTGGCGTTTCCGATCCCTGCCACCGGTCTTGCGATCTCTCTGGCACATCGGCACGGACAACGTGATCCTCGAGGGTGCGTTGATGCGTTTCCAATCGGTGGCGAACCTGCCCACCACCGGTCAGATGGACACGAGGACGTGGGAACTGCTCAACGTCGCGGCGTCACAGCACCGCTACGACCCTATGACGTACAACTTCGTCTTGGTTTCAAAGGCACTCCCCCAGAAGCTCAAGCTCTACTTGAACGGTCGTCTCAAGTACACGTCATTCGTGAACACGGGAATCTCCGTCGCCCAAACCCAGAGCGGCACCTTTCCGGTCTACCTGCACTACGTCACGACCACCATGTCCGGAACGAATCCCAACGGCACGACCTACCACGACCCGGGCATTCCCTGGGTGTCCTACTTCAACGGCGGTGACGCACTGCACGGTTTCCTCCGCGGTTCGTACGGCTGGCCCCAGAGCCTCGGCTGCGTGGAGATGCCCTTCGCCAATGCCGGCGTCGTGTGGCCCCACACGCCGATCGGCACGCTCGTCTCGGTTCAGTAACCAACGCCAGTACGCCAACTGCCTCGACGCCCTGGGAATGACGTCGCGTCCAACGGCCACGGCGCGCGCCTTCACTCACTCCCCTCGCCGAGTGAATCCGTTCAATTGCTGGCTAACTGATCGAAGCGTCATGTGCGCGTCCATAATGGAGGTATGCACAAGAGGACGCTGGCTCAGAATTGGCTGTGCGACATGGACGGCGTGCTCATTCGTGACGGCGCGATGGTGGACGGTGCCGACAAATTCCTCGACCAGCTGAAGGCCACGGAGCGATCGTTCCTCATCCTCACGAACAATTCCTTCTTCACGCCGAGCGAACTCACGGCGATGCTCAAGACGACGGGTCTCGAGGTCGACGAGCGCCAGCTGTGGACTTCCGCCCTCGCCACGGCCGAATTCGTCCATTCGCAACGACCCCAGGGCACGGCGTTCGTGCTCGGAGAGTTGAGCGTGCACGACGCCCTTCGCAACGTCGGCTACCACGAGAGCCGTCGCAGCGCGGATTACGTCATCTTGGGCGAAACCCAGGACTACTCCTTTGACGACATCACGACGGCGGTGCGGCTCATCGAGGACGGCAGTCACTTCGTCGCCACGAATCCTGAACCGACCGGACCTTCGTCGGAAGGGACGCTGCCTGCGGTCGGGGCGATGGCGTCACTGATCGAGAGTGCGACCGGCATCGCGCCATACTTCGTCGGCAAGCCCAACCCGATCATGATGCGCGAAGGGCTCAATCGCCTCGGTGCGCACACCGAGAATACCGTGGTCATCGGCGACCGCATGGACACCGACATCCTCGGCGGCGTCGAAGCGGGACTCGAGACCATTCTCGTCCTCTCCGGCGTCGCGTCACGGCGCGAGATCGACCGCTTCCCCTTCCGACCGTCGCGCGTGGTCGAATCCGTTGCCGAACTTATCGACGAACTCTAGGGCAGCGCTTCGGCGCTGAGCGAATCACCTACTCGGCGACTGCAACGCGTTAAGGAACTCCTCGGTCCAGTCGTAGACGTCACGTCGGTAGATCTTCCGGCGCATTCTTGACATCCGCGACTTTGACTCCTTGGCGGTGGCATTGAGCGCCAATCGGATACCTTCCTTGATACCGTCGAGGTCGTGGGGGTTCACAATGAACGCGCCGCGAAGCTCGGTCGCCGCCCCCGCGAACTCGCTGAGCACGAGTTTGCCCGTTCCGTCGGCGCGACACATCACGTACTCCTTGGCGACCAGGTTCATGCCGTCGCGAAACGGCGTCACCAACATGACGTCGGCCTCGAGATAGAGCGCCATCAACTCCTCGAAGCCCATGCTCTGGTGCAGATAGTGAATCACCGGATTGCCCAACACGCCGTAGTCGCCGTTCATCTCGCTGATGACCTGTTCGAGGTCGTGCCGTTCGCGCTCGTAGTGGGCGTCGGTCTCGCGGCTGGGGACCGCGACCTGTACCAGGACGTGCTTGGCCGGGTCGAGCGTTCCGTCGGCGAAGAGTTCCGACACCGCCTTGATCCGCTGCTGGATTCCCTTGGTGTAGTCGAGACGGTCGACGCCGAGCAGGATCAATTCGGGATTTCCGAGGCTCTGGCGAATCTCGCGCGCCCGAGCGCGCACCGCGGGGTCGGCCGCGGAGGCGGCGATGTAGTCGCAGTCGACCGAAATCGGAAACGCGCCGACGTTGATGACGCGACCGTCGTAGATGAGCGAGGCGTCGGTTCCCGTCGCGCCGAGGAGGCGACGCGCGATGCGAGAGAAGTTCGCGGCGGCCTGGGGAACCTGGAAACCAATGAGATCAGCCCCGAGCAAGCCCGTCAGGATCTCTTTGCGCCAGGGCAACTGCATGAAGAGCTCGGTCGGCGGAAAGGGGATGTGCAGGAAGAATCCGATGCGCACGTCGGGACGGAGTTGACGCAGGTAGTTCGGCACGAGCTGCAGCTGGTAATCGTGGACCCAGACGGTCCCACCCTCGGCCACCGACGCGGCGGCGGCCTTGGCGTAGCGCATGTTGATCTCTTGGTAGGTGTGCCACCACGTGCGGTGAAAGGTCGGCGTGCGAATGGCGTCGTGGTACAGCGGCCAGAGCGTCGCGTTAGAGAAGCCCAGGTAGAAGTCGTCGTATTCTTCGGCGCTCATATCGACGGACTTGAGTCGAATCCCCTCGAAGGTCGCCGGGGGTGCCACGTCAGTCGCCGCCCCGGACCAGCCAATCCACAGACCTTGGCGATTCTGCAAGACCGAGGTCAGCGCCGAAACAAGACCGCCAGGGCTCGGACTCCACTCCTCAGCCCCAGGGGTGGCCGAGCGCTGGATGGGCAACCGGTTCGCGACGATCACCAAGTCGGCGCCCGCGTCGTTCGCGGCGTTCGTTGGTAGAGGGGTCGGGCGATATTCAGCCACTGGTTCGGTTGGCTGCATCATCAAGGGTACCTTCCCAGCACGCCACTCAATCCTTGCCTGCTGGTGGCCCGTGACGCAAGGACGAGTTACCGTCGGACTCTTCATCGCGCCTTGGTCACTCGATTGTCTACTTTTGGGCCTCAGCGTCCTAGAACCCGTTCACTTACCCGGGTTTGCTTGGCCTCCATCGTCACTGAGAACGGTCGCGTTCATCGGCGTCGCGGAGAAACTAAACATTACGTACAGAACCGTCGATCCTCGCCATTGCTCGTTGAAGAGTGTGAATCTAGACGATCGTCGTGGGTCGATCATCCTTGCCGGCGGCGTTCCACCAACTCGGTGAGCCGGCTGGACCGATCGACGCGCCCGTCGCTCGCTGTTCCGCTTCGATGACGTGCAGCAGAGCATTGATAAGTGAGAGGTGCGTCAGGGCCTGAGGAAAATTGCCGAGGTGCCGCGCGGTTAGTGGGTCAATCTCTTCGCCGTAGAGGCCCAACGAGCTGGCACTGCCGATGAGTTTTTCGCACTGGGTTCGAGCCCGGTCGAGTTCACCGATCTCAACGAGTGCCGACACGAGCCAGAACGAACAGACCGTGAAGCTGCCTTCGGGTTCGCCGCCGATACCGTCATCGGTCGTCGAGGTCTTGTAGCGGTAGACGAAGGCACCGTCGGTGAGCCCGTCAGCGATCGCGTGGACCGTGGCTCTGATGCGCTCATCGTCGGGTGGCAGAAAGCCCAGCATGGGCAGCAGCAGCAGCGACGCGTCCAGCTCTTCTGATCCGTAGGACTGGGTGAAGTAGCCGTTGGCGCCCATCGCGTGCTCGCAGATGTCGGTGTGGATCTCGTGCGCGGCGCGCCACCATCGGTCGGCTCGCTCCTTCTCGCCACGAAGCGCCGCGAGGCGTGCGCCACGGTCCGACGCGACCCAGCACATGACCTTGGAGAACGTGAGGTGTTTGGGTTCGCCACGGATCTCCCAGATGCCCCGGTCGGGCTCCTGCCACGACGCGAGCGCCGTCTCGACCGACTGAACCACGATGCGCCACGACCGTTCACTGAGCGAGTCGCGCGACCTCGTGTGCTCAAAGACGCAGTCGACGATCGCGCCCAGGATGTCGAACTGACTCTGGTGGCTCGCGGCGTTGCCGACGCGCACCGGCCGGCTCCAGCTGTAACCGGTGAGGTGGTCGAGTTCGTGCTCGACTTCTGACGCGGTGCCGTCGACGCCGTAGAGCACCTGGAGGTCGCTCCTCGCGGCCTTGGTGCCGTTGACGACGTGGCCCGATGGTTCGAGTACGTCGCCGAGGAATTCGAGGAAATCGTCGGCCTCAGTGTCAAAACCCAGCTTGTGCATGGCACGCAGCGTGAATGCCGAGTCGCGTATCCAGGTGAAGCGGTAGTCCCAGTTGCGCGATCCCCCGGGGTTTTCCGGCAACGACGTGGTGGGCGCGGCGAGCAGCGCGCCGGTGGGCGCGTAGGTGAGGCCCTTCAGCGTCAAGGCGCTGCGCTGGAGCAACTCTCGCCACGGGTGATCGGGAAAGCGGCCACCGTCGATCCACCCGCGCCAGAAGCGACTGGTTTCGGCTTCGCACTGATCGACCTCGGTCCGGTTGGCCGGCGGCGTCGCGTCAGTCCAACTCAGTACGGCGTAGGCCGACTCGCCCTCGAAGAGACGGTGACGGGCGCGCACGGCGCGACCCTCGATGCCAAAGCGCATGTCGCCGGTGAGACTCAACTGGTCGAAGTCGGGATTGGTCGTGCGGACGTGATCGTACGAATCCCCCGCGTACTCCCAGTGCGCGTCGGCACGACCGTAGTCGAAGGAAGGCTCGCAGTTGAGTACGAGATCGACGCTGCCGTGCAGGCACTTGGCCGTGCGCACGATGACGTGCCTGGCGTCGTAGTCCCCCGGGGTGCGACGATGGTGATCGGAACGGTCCCCCGTTCGGTACCAGGGACCGACGGCGAGAAAGTCGCGCACGACGAGCCACCCCCCACGCGTCTGCCACGTCGTTTCGAGCACCATCGTGCCCGGCAGGTACTGGCGGTGCGCCGGCACGGCGCTGTCGACGGGCGCCAAACGAAAAGATCCAGCCGCTCTGTCAAGCAAGGTTCCGAACACACTCTGGTTGTGCGGCTTGGGGAGACAAAGCCACTCGATCGCGCCCGTGGGAGCGACGAGACAACTGTTCTCACAATCCGAGAGGAACGCGTAATCGGCAATCGGCGGAAAGATCGTCTCGAGTGCCTCCTGATTCGGAGGCCCGAGCAGACCCGTCTCGCGCAGGGTCAGCGAGCCGAAGGCACGTGCCGCCATCGAAACGATCGAGTTGGCACTTTCCACAGAAGTGGGGGCACGGCGATTCGAGTCCGCAGTCACGTAATTACCTCTCTGTTGCACTAGGGGCACCGGCGTCGCATCGTCGCATCGACCACTAAAGGTCACACCCAACGAATAATTTTAGTTCCCCCTCGGAGAGAAACTACGTCGCTCTTCAAGAACGTTGCATGACAATTGCGTTACACAGACGACTTTTCCCGCTTCGTCGAGAAGAAAGGAGACTGCTTTCACCTCCAGAGCTCCTTAACTGCCCAAACATCACGTGGTCGTATACCGACATTTCGTATTGAAATGTTGTCACGTAGTTGCTGACGTGACAACGCGTTGATTCTCCATCGCGAGAATGGAATCGTACGAATTACTGAGTGTTTAAGCGCCCCCTAGGGCGGCGCGGGAATGCAGATGGCTGAATACACTGCGACGTCAGTCGAGGCTTCGAAGTTCCAGCGCTCGAGGCATTTTCGCCTCTGGGCGCTGTTCGCCGTACTGCTCGTGATTCTGGGCACTTTCGGTTCCACCCTCGGCGCAATGGCCCTTGCGCGCTCGGCGGATGAAAAGACCCACAAGGCGTTCGTCACGTCCGCGTCAGATATCGCCGACACGGTGAAACTGGCCATTCAGCACGAGCAGGACCTCGTCCTCAGTACTCAGTCATTTCTCATTGGCAATCCCACGTCCACTCAGGCACAGTTCTCCAATTGGGCGAACAGCGTACGTGTGCTCCAGCGCTACCCCGAACTGCAGGCGCTCGGCGTCATCGAGATCGTACCGGCGTCGCAACTCGCCGCCTACGCGCGACGCGCGTTGCGCAACCAGTCGACTCCGTTTCAACTGGTTCCTGCGGGCCGTCGTCCCTTCTACTGCATGTTCCCTGTCGGTCTCTCGCGTCCCGGCGCACAGGTGCTACCCAGGGACTACGACTTCTGCGCCACTCCCTTGGGCACGTTGATCACCTCAGCGCGAAGTTCGGGCCTTAGCGAAGTGCTGCCCTACAACTACCTGGGCAAAGCGACCATCGCACTCGAAACGCCGTACTACCGCGGCGGCGGCATCCCTTCGAGCATCGCGGCGCGTAATCAGACCTTCGTTCGCATCGTCGCCTTGAATCTGGTGCCCGACGTCATCTTGCGCCAAGCGCTGATCGGTCATCCCAACACGGCAGTGGTCTTGCGCTTCGGCACGAGTACCTCGACCATGGTCTTTCGCAGTGGCGCCGCAGCCGCGAACGCCCAGACCACCACTGTCAACCTGCACGACGGATGGATCCTCGCGACCAAGGGTATTGGTAAAGGCGGCGGGCTGTTCGGCGACGTCAACGCGCTCATGTTGTTGATCGGCGGCATCATCTTCAGTTTGATGCTCGGGGTCCTCAACTTCCTGCTTGGTACCGGTCGGACCCGATTGAAGGTCCTCGTCGCGCAGCGCACCGATCAGCTGAAGTTCCAGGCGATACACGACTCGCTCACGGGGCTTCCGAACCGCGCGCTCATCGTCGACCGCATCGAGCAACTTCTCGGACGTAATCGTCGCAACGGCACAATGGGGGCGGCACTCTACGTGGACCTGGATGACTTCAAGAACGTCAATGACTCGCTCGGACACGACGTCGGTGACCGACTGTTGGTCGCCGTCGCAGAGCGGATGAGTCAGGCCCTGCGCGAGGTCGACACGATCGGTCGAATGGGTGGCGACGAGTTCGTCGTTCTGATCGACGGCGGCGAACACGTGCTCGCTCCCGACATCGTCGCCCAGCGACTCCTCAACGTCATGCGCCAGCCCTTCCACCTCGACGGAGCGACGACGCCCCTCGCGGTCAGTACCAGCATCGGCGTCGCCGTGGGCGATCGCACGAGCGGCGGCGAGTTGCTGCGCGACGCCGACGTCGCGCTCTACCAGGCCAAGGCCCGAGGCAAGAACCAGTTCGTCTTCTTCGACCCCGAGATGCAAAGTGAGATCGGGCGACGCATCGAACTGGAATTCGACCTTCGTTCGGCCCTGGTCGGCGAACAGTTCCATCTGCTCTACCAGCCGATCTACAACCTTGAGGACCTCGCGATCGTCGGCGTAGAGGCTCTCCTGCGTTGGCAGCACCCCACACAGGGCGTCATCCAACCCGACGAATTCATTCCCATTCTCGAACGCACCGGTCAGATCCGTGAGGTGGGGGGTTGGGTTCTGACCGAAGCCTGTCGCCAGACGGCGGCGTGGCACGCGCTTGGTGACAAACTCGACATCTCGGTCAACGTCTCGAGGCGTCAACTCGACAGCGATCTCATCATCACCCAGATCGAACACGCGCTCGCCGCGAGCGGTCTGGACGTCGCGACGTTGATCGTCGAAGTGACCGAAACGGCACTGATGCAGGACGTCGAATCGGCGATTGCTCGATTGCGTGCGATCAAGGCGCTCGGCGTGCGCATTGCCATTGACGACTTTGGAACCGGCTATTCGTCACTCGGCTACCTCCAGCAGTTCCCGGTCGACTGCCTGAAGATCGACAAGTCGTTCATCAGCACTATCACCGACTCTTCTGAATCCAAAGCCCTCGTGAAGACCTTCATCCAGCTCAGTCGCGACCTGGGGCTCACGACGCTCGCCGAGGGTGTCGAGACGGTCGGTCAGATGGATCTGTTGCGCGACAGCCACGTCGCCGAGGTACAGGGATTTCTCTTCTCACGACCTCTCCAGCCTGAGGTACTGCAATCACAGATTCTTGAACCGTTGCGATCGGCCGAAGTCAATCGGGCGCCGTTCAAGATCTGACCGAGAACACCACATTCCTGCTCAATACGAGTAGGTACCAATGAACCCGGGTCCCACGACCCGCCCGCTCGCCGACGAGTTGGGGGCCAAACAGATTGGAGACGGTGTCCGGATTCCGGATTCGAATCGGGGTATAGGGCCTTGCGGGCCCCTCTGGTGTGTGACCGGTTGCGCCAGGCGATGCCAAGAAGCGACTACAAACTGCACTTTCACCAAAGAGGCAATGAGCGCTTCGCCTCTCGCAAGTCGTCTTATTGGCGAGTCTCCGGGGCATGAACCGTGGCACCACACGTTGTTCGATCTCACATCCAGCACTGGCTCTTCAACTATGCGCGGACCTCGTCCATGATCTGGAAGTGCCGCGTCACCTGCTCGTGCGCTTCGATGTATCGCAGGTTGTTAAATTCAATACAGACGAGTGCACCCATATACTCAGGCTCGTGTCCGACGAGATCTCGTTCCTCGCCCTGACGTCAGCGAAGCGATAGTCGAATGGCGCTCGCTCTGCGCGTCACGAACCTGAAGAAAGCCTACGGGAACATCAATGCCGTCGACGACATCAGCTTCGACGTCGAGCGAGGAGAGGTGTTCGCCCTACTCGGACCCAACGGTGCGGGCAAGACCACATCCATCGAGGTCCTTGAAGGCTTCCTGCGCCGCGACAGCGGCTCCGTCGAGGTGCTCGGCGTGGACCCGGGTGAGCGCCAGCACGTGCGGTGGCTGCGCACCCGAATCGGCGTCATACTCCAGGAACTCGCCGTAGAGCCATTCTTTACGGTTCGCCAGGTGCTCGAACGAAACGCCGGCTTCTACCCGAATCCGCGACCCGTCGACGAGGTCATTGAACTGGTGGGACTCACCGAGAAGGGCGAGGCCAAGGTCAAGAAGCTCTCCGGGGGCCAGCAACGTCGACTCGACATCGGGCTCGGCATCATCGGTAATCCCGAACTGCTGTTCCTTGACGAACCGACCACTGGCCTCGACCCTGCCGCACGGCGCACGACTTGGGATCTCATCCGTCGGCTCTCCTCGGAGGGCACGACGGTGCTTATGTCAAGCCACTACATGGACGAGGTCGAGGCGCTGGCCCACCGCGTGGCCGTGTTGTCGCGCGGAAAGATTGCAGCGATAGGGCCGACCACGTCCCTCGGCGGTCGTGACAAGGGCGAGGCCACGATCCGCTTCATCCTCCCCGAGAGCGTCGTCGCCGCCGATCTGCCAATCACTCCGTCACGTGTCGACGGCGGTGTCGTCGAAGTGAGAACGCCCGACGAGGTGACGACCCTGCACCAACTCACCGGATGGGCGCTGGACCATCACGTCGCGCTCGCCGGGCTGAGTGTCTCGCGCGAGACGCTCGAGGACATCTACCTGGCCCTCACCCGACACGACCGCGACGAGTCCGAAGAGAGGTCCTCGTGAGTTCGAGCAAACGAGGTGAAGTGATGGGATCGCGCTGGCGCCGCGACGTGCGATTGGTAGTCCATCAAGTCAAGTACGAGCAACTCGCGTTCTGGCTCAACTGGGTCGGTGCGGTGTTCACCGTGGGCTTCTCGGTCGTCTTCCTCGTCATGTTCGGCTTGAGTGCCGGAAACCAGCGCATCCCGCTCCTGGGCAATATCAGACTCGTGCAGTTCTACGTACCCGATTTCTGCGCCTACGGTGTTATGGCCGCCGGGTTCACGACCCTCGCCATCACCCTCGTGGTGCGCCGCGAGACCGGACTCTTGAAGCGCCTCCGCCTGAGTCCGTTGCCGTCATGGGCGCTGCTCGCGTCGATCTTCGTAAGCACCACCATCGTCGCGCTCGTCCAGGTCCTGCTCCTCCTGTTGATCGGGCGGATCGGCTACCACGTGAGCTTCCCCCCATCGTGGGCCGCGCTCGCCATCGCCGTTCTCGTCGGGATCGTGAGCTTCTCGGCGATGGGCGTCGCCGCCAGCACTGTCATCCCGAACCAGGAGACCGCGGGACCCGTGACCAGCATCGTCTTCTTCGTCTTGCTCTTCCTCGCAGGATTCTGGTTCCCCATCGCTCCAGGATCAGGCCTCGCGAAGTTCTCGAACTACTTGCCGGTGCGTCACCTCATCCTCGCGATGGACGCGTCGTTCCGGATTCCACCGGGTACGACGTCGCTGTGGGCCTGGCACGACCTGTTGGTCGTCGCGCTGTGGGGCGTGGGAGCGACTCTCATCGCGCTGCGCCGCTTTCGCTGGTCGCCGCGCCGGGCATAGCCGCACTCCTTGGCGAGGGGCGAGTAGGGCGTGGAGGCGGCGTCCGGATTCGAACCGGAGTAAAGGGTGTTGCAGGCCCCTGTAGGGCGTGACTGACTGTGCCTGGCTTTGCCAAAATGCAGATAAGAACCACACTTTCGCCGAAGGACCAAAAAGCGCTTGGTGTCGCGCTGGTCGCCGTTTCGGAAATTCACAGGGGCAGTTCGCCGGTTCCTGATCTCAGGTCCAGCCCTGGCTTTTCCACTGCCCACGATTCTCGTCCATCATCTGGAAGCGTCGCGTCACTTAAATCGGCCTGGGTATCTTGGAGAGCCTCCGGAATACCCAGGCCGATTCATTGACCCTCGGATGCTTCTGAACTCACCGGAGAAATCCGACCATGGTCATACGCCTTACGGACCCCACGACTTGTCGCACAGGTCCGCCGATAATTACTGCAGATTCGAGCGTTCGGGCAGATTCGAAATTGCGCCAGAGACGATGGGATGTCGTGGATTGAAGCAAGGATTGGAGGAATGGGTGCGGCGGCGTTCCGCTATTGCGGTGTTAACCGTTATTGCTTTGGCGGCGGCGCGGCTTTGCGCGGCTTTGCACGGCGAGGTACGGGTACGCACAGTGATCGAGGATGACCTCGTGGGCGAGGAGTTCGACCGCGCGACCGGACCCCGGTCGCTCGAACGCCCGCGCCAAGCGGCGACCAACCTGCTCGAGTTCGTGCGCGGCCAGATTTGCGCCGAGGGCGTTGAGCCCTCGCGGGTGGAGGTGAAGCAGGCCGTGGGCGAGCCCTTCCACCTCATCCTCGATGAAGCGCGTTCGTGGCCCGCTGACATCATCGTCATGGCCGTCTCGGACGAACGTCGGGTCCGCTCAAACTACGTTGGCAGCGTGACCGAGCAGGTCATCGAATTCTCCACCTGCCCGGTGCTGGTCGTCCCCACCTCGAGTGAGCGCCGATCGACCTAGAACTCGCGCCCTTGGCGGGGATGGCGGGACTGGTGTCGCCGCGATCCGGGTGGGCCTTGGTTCGGGGACTTGCGGGTCACCGGCCCTTCTGGTTCGCGCCCTCGACGTCCAACGGCAGCGATCGAAGCCGCCGGGCGTTGAGGTCGAAGATTGCGTTGGCGATGGCGGGCGCCACCGCGATCATGGGCGTCTCGCCCGCGCCCGCCGACGCCACGTCGGGACGGTCCAAGAGGACCACGTCAATCGCGGGGACGTCGTGGAACCTTGGCACGCGATAGTCGGTGAAGGATCCGTTCGTGATCACTCCCTCGCGGAAGCGAATCGCCTCGAACAGCGCACCGCCCAGGGCCATGACGGTAGCGCCTTCGATCTGGTTGATCACGGTGTCAGGATTGACGACGGCGCCACACTCATAGGCGGTGACGAGTCGAACGACCCGCAGGTTCCCCTCGAGGTCGCGCACCTGTGCGACGGTCGCGACGCGCCCGCCCTTCTCGACGCCGCACGCGATGCCTTGACCCACGCCGGCGCCGCCGCGCACCCAGCCGAATCGCTCGGCCGCCGCGCGCAGCACCGTGACGAGGCGCTCGTCGTCGAGATTGTCCGCGCGGAACTCGACCGGGTCCCAGCCGAGTTCGCAGGCGAGCTCGTCCATCTGCGATTCGCGCGCGAAGTTGTTGGCGGTCGCGGCGAGCGCCCGATACGAGGCCTGGGCGAGCGGGCTCGCCGAAGGCTGGTAGTCAATTCGAAGGTTCGCCACCCGGTACGGGCTCTCGATCGCGGCGGGACCTGCGTTGATGTTGGTGAACGTCCAGGCGGCGAGCTCGCCGCTCGATGAAGCGGCGCTCGCCACGTCGACGATCGCCGCGGGGCGCAACGTGCCGGCCGTGAACTCCTCGTGGCGCGACCACGTGACCTTGACGGGTGCGCCCACCTCTCGGGCCAGAAGCGCCGCTTCGCTCGCGACGCCGCCTCCGTGCTTGCCGCCGAACCCGCCGCCGGTCGGCGGCACGATGACCCGCACCAACTCCTCGTTGAGGTCGAGCGACGCCGCGACTTGGGCGCGCGTCGAGAAGGGGGTCTGGGTCCCGACCCAGACCGTGAGGCGCCCGTCGTCGTCCCAGACCGCCAGTGCACTGCGGGTTTCGAGGGGCGCGGGCGCGATGTAGGCGGTCGTGTACGTGTCCTCACGGCGCGCCGCCGCCGTCGCGAAGGCCGCGTCGGGATCTCCTTGCTCGACGTGGACCGGTCGGCTCCAGCCGCCGGCGTCATTCGACGGATGGGCACGCAGAAACTCTTCCAGATCGTCGTTCGATGGTGCGTGTGGCACGTCCCACGTGGGACGCAGACTGGCGAGGGCCAGGCGCGCCGTGATCGGGTCGCCGGCCACCACGCCGGTCACCGCGTGCGTGCGCACCAGGACGACGTCGTCACGATCGTGCAGGGCGCTAGCGTCGAGTTCGCGAAGCGTCGCGCCGAGGACGGGGGGTCGCAAGACCGTGCCGTAGCGCAGTCCGCGAACGGTGAGGTCCGACGCGAACCGTCGCGCGCCCGTGACCGCGTCAATCATTCCTTCGGGCACGTGTGGCGTGCCGGCCAAGTGCCACTCGGTGCCCGCCATCACGGCTGATTCGCCAGCGACGATCTCGACCCGTCGCAGGCCTGCGCGCACGGGCAGCAAGGTCCGCGCGTAGGCCGCCGCCTGGGCGAGCGCGTGGCCGGCGTCGGGCATCGACCGGCTCCCGAAGGTTCCCATGTCGTAGGGGCAGAGATCGGTGTCCCCCATCGCCAACCGGACGTTCGCCAGGGGAACGCGCAGTTCCTCGGCGACCAAGAGACGCAACGCCGTGCAATTGTCCTGACCGACGTCGACCTTGCCGGTGAAGGCGGTCACCTTGGCGTCGGCGTCGACGTGGAGCCACGCGCCCGCGCCGGTCGACCAGCTTCCCGGCGCGAGGGGCGGCGTCGGGAGGACCACGACCAGACCGTCGCCGAGCACCTCGAACCAGTCACGGTCCTCGGGTTCGGTCAGGTCCCAGGGGCGCGAGGGGCGCGGCGGCGGACCCTGCGGATCCCCGAGTGCCCAGCGGTCCGCCGCCGCAGTGGCGTCCATTGGCTTGGCGCCCGGCTGCGCGGCGAGTTCCGCCGCCCGATGCACCGCCCGTCGAATTCGCGGATAGGCGCCACAGCGACAGACGTTGCCATTCAGGGCTTCATCGATGGTCACGTCGTCCGGATTCGGGTCGCGGGCCAACAAGGCCAACACCGACAAGACCATGCCGGGCGTGCAGTAGCCGCACTGGGCGGCGCCGATCTCGACGAACGCCTGCTGCACAAAGTGCAGTGTGCCGGCGCACGCGAGGGACTCGATGGTCGTGACGTCGTGACCCTCCGCGTCGCTGACTCGACGCCGACAGGCGTGTTCCGGTTCACCGTCAATCAGCACCGTGCACGATCCGCACGCCCCCTCACCGCAGCCCGGCTTCGCGCCCGTCAGAGCCAGCTCGCTTCGCAGTGCCGACAGCAGCGGCATCGTCGCCGGCAAGGACCGGGCAACGCCGTTGACCAGCAACGTCACTTCCTGCGCCCTGGCGTTCGAACCGTCGTCACCGTCCACAATCGGATGCTAACCCCGTACGCG
>OCZT010002352.1_pt1 | contig 19534 bp, 18 predicted proteins | sample 1539031 | NCBI WGS metagenome assembly OCZT01 (sample SAMEA3539308, study PRJEB22396) | soil metagenome | biome: tundra; feature: field; material: soil | place: USA | collected 2010-05 | depth 0.15 m | reverse complement strand
CCGTACTGGTTGCGCACCGCGACGGCCAGGACGTTGCGCGTCCGGTAGCCCGTCTGGTCGTCAATGGCGGTGTAGAAGCGCGGGTCGCTGTAGGCGTCGCTTACGTTGATCGTGTTGCCGGTGAGTGCGGTGTTGCCGGCAATGCCGCGGCGCGCGTCGAAGCGCAGGATTTCCTCCGATCCCAGCGCCACCTTGGACCAGAGTTCATTACGTTCCCGGTCGAGCAGGAAAATGCTGGCGCGCTCGCAATCGAGCAAACTGGTGGCTTCGCGGGCAATCAGATCGAGCAGGGCACCGAGGTCGCGCTGCGAGTTCATCCTGTGCGAGATGGCTAGAATGGCGGCCAGCCTCTCGTTCAATTCGGGCGGTGGAAGCGAACCCATCGGAAGCCCCCAGTCTACTTCATCCGACGGCTTGTGTCCACAAAGTAGACAGAAGCGTCTACAAGGTAGACGGTACCCAGCGAGCTGGCCGGAAGACTCTCAACTGAGCTGCTGATAACAGGTGGTTTACTTGCTTGCCGCCGAATGGCGCCTGCCGTGCACAATCTGCCAGCGCGGTGGGGAAACTCCCCGATGCAGGTTGACCCGGGGGCGTTGCGGAGGACGCCCGTCGGTGCTCTGTGGAATCCTCACCGCACCTGCCTGGGATCCAGTGAAATCTCCGGGCCGCAGGCTCACTCTGCACCAATTTGCCGTTTCGGCTGCTCCGGAATATGGCAATTTAGAGTATGCCGAAAGAGCGCACGCATGAGTTTCGGATTACCAGCCGTTGGACCGGCAATCTAGGCAGCGGGACCTCCGCCTATGCCGCCTACAGCCGGGCTCACGAGTGCACGGGCGATGGCAAGCGAGCTCCCATCCCGGGCTCCAGCCATCCGGCGTTTCGCGGCGACCCGGCGCGCTACAATCCCGAGGAACTCCTGGTAGGGGCGCTTTCGACCTGCCATATGTTGTGGGTGCTGCACCTCTGCGCCGATGCCGGGATCGTGGTGACAGAGTACGCGGACGAAGCGTGGGGCGAAATGGTGGAGCACGCTGACGGCTCCGGCGAAATGACGCGCGTATTGCTGCGGCCTCGCATGCGAATCACCGACATTGAGCGAGCGCCGGAAGTGGCAGCGATCCACGATCGCGCGCACGCCGTGTGCTGCCTGGCGCGCAGCGTGCGGTTCCCGGTACGGCACGAGCCGGTCGTGTTAATCTGAGGAGGAATCGATCCGCCACGCCGGCGTAGCTCAGTTGGTAGAGCATCTGATTTGTAATCAGAGGGTCGGGGGTTCAAATCCCTCCGCCGGCTCCAAGATCCTCAATAGTTTATTGTTATTCTTCCTCCGCACCCCGTGATCTCAGTGAAAGCAGCGATCTGGGTGCGGCGGGCACCTTCGATGTCGAAGACCGCGAGCGGGAAGAACCTCTATTGCAGCCATCGGTACCGCGGCGTTACTGGGTGCGGACGGCGATGGTGATTTGAGCAGTGGTCGTGATGCTGCCGATTTGGATTTGAATCGGGGCGGCGTCGCTCGACGTGATGCCGGCGGGGACGACCACGTTCAGCAGGTTCAGGCCGGGAACTTTCGGGGAAAGGCCGGAGAAGGTCACTTTGGCGGACTGACCCTGGATCAGGACAGTGGGAGTGGTCTGCGTGATGCGCGTGATGTCCAGGGAATTGGCGCCAGTGGCGATACTGGGGGTGACGGCACCGAGGCCGTTGGCGTAGACCACGATGGCGTCGCCGACGTTGGCAGGGTGCGACTGGAATCCTTCAATCGTGCCGGCGGCGGCGGCCAAGGTTCCGTCGGCATTGAGTGCCATCGCCTGGGTGGTCCACGGGTGAACGCGATAGACCGCGGGCGCGACGGGGATGATGGGGATGGTCACGAGTTGCGACTGGGTGCCCGGCCGCGTGACTACGACGCTGGCGGTGCCGGAGACGGTCGGGTCCGCCAGGACATCCCATGGGACCTGCGCGGCGATCATGTTCTCGGATACGAATTGCAGGGGCGCGGCGATGCCGTTGAAGGTCACCGAGACGTCGGCGATGGTGGTGGAGAGGGGAACGGTGTCCAGGCGCGCCAAGCCGGAGGCGAGACTGGTTCCGAAAATCGAGATCATGGAGCCGGGCGCGACACCGGCGCCACGCTCAAAGCTCGCGGCGTTGGCGACTCCGCCATCCGAAACGACGGGGGATTGGGCTTGCGCGGCGGCGACGCAGCAGACGGCTGTAATGCAGAAGCTGAACGGTTTCATGCTAGTTCTTCCCGGCAGGGCAGACCGCACCTGCCGATCGCTGTTTTGTATTGTCGGTAGCCAACCGAACGCGAGCGGCGATGGTGGCGACCATTTTCCGTGGCGGCCCTGTACAATGAACAGTCCGCGTTGATCACAAGCGGAACTTATCCCTTTGCTTCTGCATCCTGACCGTGGCGCATTTCGGGCATTTCCACTTCCGCTGCTGGTGGTAGATGTGGCCCTTGATCTCCTTCATCGGGACATTGCACTTTCGACATGTCACTTGTACTCCAGCATCGCACCGTGGCCTACGCCGAAGCCAGGGAATCCCGGCATGTCTGGCGGAAACCGCAACCCCGGCAACGGGCCGGGCTGTTGTGGCTACGGGCAACGTCGCTCATCACTTCGGCCGATTTCAATTCGGCTATGGCATCGAGGAGTTTGCTGCGGAGGTGGTCGTCAAAAAGGATTTCCATCGACCGGTTTTGATACAAGAGCTGTCCACGACGCACCGGTTCACGAATCCCGCGAACGGTGCGACGGTGGGTCCAGTAGAGGACGTCACCGGAAAGGGCTGGGAACCGAAGCTGAACAACTACCTGATCGTGGAGCCGGTCGACCAGTCCGGCCGGCGGTGGGTCCAAGCTCAGATCGCTTCGGCCGATTGGACTCGTAGCGTGCAATTCGGCCAGGGTGACTCGCCATCGGGGATGCGCTACCGGGTTTACGTCCTGTCCACCTCGACGCCACTACCGGTAGGTGAGTTGACGAAGCAGACGGCTACCCCGCAGGAATCGCCAGCGATTTCGGTCACGCTGAAGAAGTAGATCTCGGCACACCGGTGCGCGATGTCTAGCCGTACCGGCTCTTGCCGACTATGGGTCCTGCATCCCAGCTTCCAGGCGGGGCTAAAGTATGGGAGAGTATGCCGCAGCTCGATACAGACGGATCTGGCGGAATGTGGGGTTGTCGCCGTATCGTTGACGGGATTCCGCCGAGAGTTTCTGCCAATCCGGGTCCGCGCTGAACGCCGCCCACGCTTTGTCGCGCGCCGCTTCGTTTTCGAAAGCGGTGATCCAGGTCATGTTTGGCACGTCGTCGCCAATGACGGTTGGCGCGAACAGGATCGGCGCCGCTCCTATTTTGGCGAGGATGCGGACTTCTCCCTCCCGGAAGCGCCATTCCAGCCCTCGCATGTTCTTCCATGTCGGGGCGTGGTAGATGCGCATCTCGAATACCCGGGGCGCGGTAGGTTGCGGGTTGAGCGGAGCCAACTCCGGCGAGTAATCCCCAACGCGAAGGAGGGAGCTGGTGATGTTCTCGAATGGCGCCTCGGTCTCCCATGCATCTGTGGCCGCCTCCAGAGCCTTGTCGCCATCGAGTTTCGCGCGCAGGCCCCACATCTCTTCTACGGATTGGTAGCCGGTGAGCACCGTCACCTGTGGCAGGTGAGGTGCGAGCGTCGCCTCCAGCACGAGCGTCGGCCCAGTATGGACTTTGACCAGCGCCGGAAGGTACGTCTTACTGAGGTAATTCGTAAGGCGCGCGCCCTGCGAGCCGGCCTTGAGAAGGTAGTTCTGCTGTACGAAGACCTGGGTCTTCCTCGCGGGCGCGCTCTGGCTGCGGCTGACCTGCGCGGCTCCGGCGGCCGCCATCAGTCCCACAAACGATCGTCTATGCATGTGCGGAATCTCCGTAACTCTACGATTATGGCATCGTAACGCAGCTCAGATCGGTTATCAGGGCTGAGCAGCCGCAGTCAAGCCCGATCACCGGTGGCCGCGTTAACCCGGAAGCCACTGAATCGATGCCACTTCTGACGGGGAGTGGAGCGTACTGACTGTCAGAAAACACGAAGGCACCCCTCCTCATAACCCAAAGGTCGAATCGTGATGTGGCGAGCGGCGCTGAATGCGAGCAGTCCGCCACTTGAGAATAGCAAGATTGTGCATTGGCGTTACCGATCAAACCGGAGGATTTGTGGCAGTCGCCGGGAGGTTCGAGGGGTCCAGTTCCGGCTGACGTAACGGGGAATCACTCGGGTTGTACCCGGCGGCGGCCGAGGCGCTGCTCCGACCGCGGCGCCTGCCGGACCGACCTGGGAGCAACAGCACCTGGCCGAGCTGGACAGCGCCGCCAAGAAGGGACTGAAGCTGCTCTGGTTCAGCACGGGTGTGGACGATGGCCTCATCGCCACCACGCGCGCCACCGTGGACCTTCTGAAGAAGCACGGTTTTGAGCCTGTCTTCAAGGAAAGTCCGGGCGCCCATACCTGGATCAACTGGCGCAATTACCTGAATGAGTTTGCGCCGCAGTTATTCCAGTAGCAGCATCGCATTTCCTCGGCGCTGCGAGCGGCGACGGAGTGGAGATGGTTTAGCGCCCGGCGACTCGCATGCGCACGCCATAGAGCGAGCTGCGCGCGGCGATGAAAAGCGAGCGCCGGTCTTTGCCACCGAAGACCACTTGTAAGGGCCGCTCCGGCGTCTCAATCGTGTCGATCAGCCGGCCTGACCGGTCGTACACGTAAATCTGGCCGGCGGCCAGATAGACATTGCCTTCCACATCGACAGCCACACCCTCGCCGCCCTGGTTGACGAAAGGTTTCAAATCGGTGAGGTTGCCGTCGGGCCCCACTACGCCGCGCCACGTCATCATCTCCCACTCGGCCGTATAGTAGAAGGGCTCGCCCGGAGCTGCCTTGGCCAGCCCGAAGGCGCGCAGCACATCGGCGCCCTTGACTCCCCAGCTCATTGCTCCGCTGGCGAAATCGTTGCCGGCGGAAATGAAGGTGGTTCCATCGGGTGAAATATACTGGCTGGTTCGCGGCATCGGGTTGCCGGTGTTCCGGTCCCTGCGCAGGCTATAGTCACTCACGGGGATCACGGCCGTCATGCCGGGCCGCGGCGCGGCGGGGACCGCCTCCAGAATCCTCAGATCGTCTTCCGCCGAGCCCGGCTTGAAGGCGTAGACCGTTCCCTTTCCTTCGTAGGACACCACCATCAGGTTGCCGGCCTTGTCGAATGCCAGATTAATCGGGTCGAGCGGATTGTCGCGGACCGTGGAAAGCTGGCGGGCTTCGGCTGCCCACTTGTAAATCCGTTGCCAGTGGGCGTCCACGAAGTAGTAGTCGCCGTTGGGATCCACCGCGCCGCCGGAGATGTTATAAAAGCCGCCGGCGAGCTTCTCCATCTTCGCGCCGGGCGCCAGCACGGCCGACTGTTGAGCTTTGCGGGCCGGCGGCGCATTGCCCGAAAGCGTCATCCACGCGAAATCGCGCTGGCGCAGTTCCGCATTGTGCGTTTGGTCGTATACCACGGTATCGAACCCCGCTTTGCTGTTGCTGTAGCAATGAATGTTGCGCAAGCGAATGTTCTTGGAATCGGTCACCTTGATGGCGTAGGGGAACGGCTGGAAGGAACTGATGACGCGGTAAAGGTTCATGTTCGCCACGGTGATGTTGCTGGAGCCGTCGATTTCCAGCGGCAGCGCGAAGCCGCCCTCGCCGCGTTCCTCCTCAGTTTGCAGCGCATAAATGCGCCAGTTCGAGGCATTGCGGATCTGGATTTCGTAGCGTGCGTGGTGCTCGCTGGACATCTGGTAGATCCGCCCTTCGGTGGAGGTATTAGAGATGAGCATTCCGCCCTGCGCGAACGTGCTGGGAGTCCAGATGTCGAAGAATGTACCGCCGCCGCCGTTGGTGATCCAGAGGCTCGGGTACTGCCCGTCCCAACGCCGGTTGAGGTCGGGATCGGCCGTGTGGGTGTTGTTGTAGACGTTGGCACGGCTGCCGTCGAGATTGGGGGTTCCGTGGCCGCCCAGGAAGCGCACATCGTTCATGAGGGAATCCTTGCCGGCCATCCACTTCACCGCCACCGCGCGCGGATTGACCCCGTTGGTGTACACACCGATCCCGATCATGATGTTGGTACCACCCTGGGGCGCCTCGATCATCGGCTTGGGGCCGCCCACGCCCTGGAAGGCCGGCGTTCTGTCGAGCAGGTCGATCTGCGTCATGCTGGGATGCAGGCCGATTAACACCGTGTTGGGCTTGAGCTGAAGCGTGTCGGTGATGACGTAGTTGCCCGAAGGCGCGTAGATCGCGCGATGTTCGGCAATGGCCTTGCGGAACACCGCGGTGTCGTCGGTAACGGCGTCGCCTTTGGCGCCCAGCGAGCGGATATTCACCCACGTGTCGCCGGGCGGCAGCAGAACCATGTCGGACTTCACCGGCTCCGGCATCGCATCGAGCGGGGCCGCCTCGAAGATATCTTTCATCTCCGCCGCAGCGCCCATATCGGCGTAGTACAGCCCGTGGGAGAACGTCTTGACTTCGTAGATCCCGGCCGGTCCGGCCACCTCCCGGCCTGTCTCCAGGAACCTGGCGAAATGCGGAACGCGGCGGCACACCACGTTCTCCATATTGATCTCATTGCGCGGATTGCCGTCCCGCGCGATGATCACGGCCGGCCCGCTGATGTCTTCCATGCGGCCGTCCTTGATCCAGAGATTCTCGGACTGGTCCTTGTCGATGGAAATGGCGGTCGGGACGTTACGGAAGTGCGGGCGGACAAGCGTGAGGCCCACCGCCGACGTTTCGCGAATGGCTGTCTCGCGCTGGCCCTCGAAATACACATCCACCGCGGTGAACTGCCAACTCGGGGACGGCGTGCGGGTCAAGATGCCGTATTGCCCGCCGAAGAATCGCACGTCTTCCATCACATTGCCGGTGTCATGTACGCCGGCGATTCCCGAGCCGGTGTGGAAATCCATGTGGGCCAGGAAGGAGTGTTGGGCGTACGTGCCGCGCACCCCGACTGCGCCGGCGTTGCCGTCGCCGATCTCGAGATCGACATTGCTCATGGCCGAATAGAATGTACCGGCGCCGGCATCGGAAGGACGCCCGTTCGCCGGAGCACCGCGCCCGGACGCGCCGGCTGGAGGCGGGCCGCCGCGGCCTCCCCGGCCGCCCCCGCGAGATCCGGCGAAGAATATCAGATAGTTTTCGGCGCCTTTGTCCTGGTAGCCGGGCGTATTGGCGGCCAGCCCCACCACCGGCCGCTTCGCGCCGTACCCGATCAGCCGTATACCGGGCCAGACGTTGATCGTCCTGGTGAGCCGGTAGCGGCCGTCCGGCAGGAACACCACGCCCTGCCCGGTTGTTTCCTGCACCCGATCGATGGCCTTCTGAATGCCGTCGCTGTCGTCGGCAGCGCCGTCGGCGCGCACGCCGAAACTATCGGGCGTCAGATACACGGCCTTGGGATCGTCCAGCCGGACGGTATAGTACGACGCGGCCCACAACGGGGCTGCCGCCTGCACAACAACTGCGAGGATGAGGGTACTCTTCATGGTCTAAAAGTCCTGGTGGCGGCCCTGCCGGCGGCAGCGCCACGGCAAATGCACGGTGGTGAATTCCGAAGGGTCAAATGGGTCATTCTTGCGAAGCGCCGAATTTCAGGGCCTGGCGTCGATCTGAAGCGCGCCGCGGAGCGGCAAATCCCTCGAAGATCCACCGGCGTACACGTTGTAGGTACCGGGCCGGAGTTCCCAGGATTCCCGATCCGGATTGAAGATAGATAGGTAGTGCGGGTCCAAGGCCAGCGTGATGGCGTGGGTTTCGCCCGGGGCCAGGTTCACTTTCTCCCAGGCGACCAGCCGGCGGAACGGCTCTCCCGCGGCGGGCGGCAGCGTCACATAGACCTGGGCAACCTCCGCGCCGGCTCGCGGTCCCGTGTTCTTCACGTTGAATGACACGGAAGGTGCGCCGCCGGGAGTAACCTTAAGATCCGAGTAGGCGTAGGAAGTGTACGAGAGCCCGAAGCCGAACGGAAACAGCGGCTGCTTACCCTCGGCTTCATACCACTTATAGCCAACCTTCAGGCCCTCGTCAAAGGCCAAGTCGAACTGGCGCGTGTTCACCTTGAAGGGCACACCGGGGAAAATAGGCACCATATCGGCATCGCTGGCGGGCGGCGGCTGCTGGGCGAGTTTGGGCCGCGGCAGGTCGGTTTCGTAGCGGGGAAAACTCAGAGGGAGCTTAGCGGAGGGGTTGACATCGCCGAAGAGGATGTTGGCGATGGCTTCACCGCCGCGAATCCCGGGGTACCAGGCTTCGAGGACGGCGGCGACCCGATCGAGCCACGGCATGGCCACCGCGCCGCCGGTCTCCAGAACCACGATGGTGCGCGGGTTGGCGGCTGCGACAGCGGCGACAAGCGCGTCCTGATTGCCGGGGAGCGACAGGCTCGCGAGGTCGCTACCCTCGCTGGCCGGTTGGTTCACGAAGACGATGGCGACATCCGACAATTTGGCAAGCTTGGCCGCGGTGGCGGGATCGGAACCCGGGTCGAACTCGACCTTTGCGTTGCGCGCTTTGGCGCGTATCGCTCTCAAAGGCGACGAGGGGTGCCACACGACGGCGCCGAAAATCGGCGGCGGATCGCTGCCGGGCGGCGGCGGAACGGCATTTCCGCCGGGCGGATCGACCTGCGCGGAGCCGCCGCCGGACAGCACCGCCACATCGGCGTGGGAGCCGATCACGGCGATGGAGCCGACGGCTGTGGAGAGCGGCAACCGGGCATCGGCATTCTTGAGCAGCACGGAGCCCTGCTCGGCAATGCGTTGCGCGACGTCGAGGTTTTTGAAGATGTCGGGCACCCGTCGCTGCGCGGGCAGGTCGAACAGGCCGGCCGCAAATTCGGTGCGAAGTATGCGCTGGACCATATCGTCGAGGCGCGATGCGGAGACTTCGCCGGCTTCGATGGCCTTCTTCAGCGGGGCGCCGAAGTAAGTGTCACCCGGCATTTCGAGATCGAGGCCGGCATTGGCGGCCTTGGCGACGCTGTGGGTGCCGCCCCAATCGGACACCACGAAGCCGCGGAATCCCCATTGCTTTTTCAGGACGTCGTTGAGGAGATAGCTGTTCTCGCAGGCATAGTCGCCGTTCACCAGGTTGTAGGAGCACATGACGGCGCCGATGCCGGATTCGCGGATGGCGATTTCAAAGGCCAGAAGATCCGTTTCGCGCATGGCACGTTTGTCGATCTTCACGTTCACGTAATTGCGGCCATTTTCCTGATCGTTGACGGCGTAGTGCTTGATGTGGCCGATGACGCCCTGTTCCTGGAGCGCCTTCATTTCCGCGGCGGCGAGTTTGCCGGCGAGGATGGGATCTTCCCCCTTGTACTCGAAGTTGCGGCCGTTGCGAGGCTCGCGAGTGAGGTTGACGCCGCCGCCCAGCGACATGTTATAGCCCTGGGCGCGAAGCTCCCCGCCGATCAGGGCGCCGTATTCGCGCGCGACATTGAGATCCCAGCTCGCGGCTTCGGATACACAGGACGGAAGCGGAGTAGAGTATCGGCCAAAGACGGAGCCCCGGGCGACACCGACCGCGGCATCCGCCATTTGCAGATCGGGGATTCCCAGGCGAGGAATCCCGGGAATAAAGCCGGCGCCGCCAAGCGAGCGCGCGGGCACGGCTTCGGGGCCGCCCAGCAGCGCACCCCAACCGAGACCGTGGACGAGAGAGATTTTTTCATCGAGCGTTAGTTGCCGGACCAGGAGCGCGGCGCGCTCGTCGGGCGACCGCCCTTTCTCCATCCACGGCCCGGCCGGTTTCGCCGGCGGCGCCGGGAACTGCCCTCGCAGAAGTGCCGCCGAGATCGTCAGTAGCGATATAAGTATGATGGAGCCGGCCGGCGTGATGACGTTGCGGTGTGTCATTGAATCACCTCCCGCCTCGAATTCGAACCAGGTAGCCTCCTGCCGGTCAACAGGGCCGATTGCCGCCGGCCTGAAGTCGAAGCGCCGATCAATAAGATCTGGACTGCATGCAAGACGATAACACCTGGTACGGAAGATCGCAAAAAGACGGCAATTATGAGGTTCTTCGGCATCTGGCTTCGGCGCTTACTACATGCAGAATGCCTTTCTGGGCGATGCCGCTCCCCCGGGGGTTGCTCCAGCCGAAGCGATCGCCGCAGTACCCCGCCAGCGGACTGCCCAGCGCCATTCCTGCCAGACCGATGGCGAGCACGGGGGCGAAATCGGCGCGCGCCACGTGCCACTCGCGGATCAGGGAAGGAATTGCAAACCCCAGGATCTGTATGTCGAAACCGTCGAAGATGACGGCGAGCGCAGCCAGAGCGGTCAGCAGTTTCCGATAGGTTGTCCATGCGCTGCCATCGAGCAGCGCGCCGGCATCGACGGCGCGGCTCACTCGCCCCACACGGTCCGCGCGACCTCCACGATGCGAGGTTGACTTCGTCCAGTTGCAGGTAGCGGCAGCCCGCGTCCGCAAATGCGCCCACCGCACCGCGATATGCCGCCGCGAGATCGTGGTAGAACTCCTCCATCTCTGGGTAGACCTCCGGGCTGACGGCACGCCGTCCGCCGCGAAAGTGCAGCGCGCTGGGCGATGGAATCGTCATCTTGGGCGTGGCCCGCGTGTGGTCGCGCAGAAAACGGAAGTGGTCGAGCATCGGATGCGTGGAGAACCCCAGCTTGCCGGTGACGCGCAGCCCTTTCGCCTGCGTTTCGATGCCGCCTTTGAAAGCGATGCCGTGATCGGCGCGAAACGATTCCACGCCGTCGAGATGTTCCAGAAAATCGAAGTGCCACATGGCGCGGCGGAATTCGCCATCGGTGGCGCTGCGCAAACCGATTTCGGCTTGCTTGACGATGATGTGTTCGATGCAAGCATCTTCGGCGGCGCGCAGATCTTCGCGGGAGATCTCACCGCGCTCGCGGCGGGCGCGCGCCTCCTTCAGCTCAGCGGGGCGGAGCAGGCTGCCAACGTGGTCGGCGCGAAAGGGAGGAGTATTTCGGGTCATAGGCGTTCTCCAGGCAGATCGAAAGGGAGTCCGGTGTAGTTTTCGGCGAGGCTGGTGGCGGCGGCGCGGGAGGTGGTCATATCGTCGAGTTCGGCCAACTGCCGACGGTAGTCGAATCCGTTGCCGCCTTCGAAGCGGTGCAGCATGTTGGTCAGCAGAGCCATCCGCGCCACGTTGCGATTGTCTTCGCCGGCCTGGTTGACGCAACCTAGAATCACGTCGTCGAGCGCCGCCGGGTCCAGCGCAGGATTACGCGTGAGCAATGCCCTCAAGGGGATTGCCGCGAGGTCATCGGGGCGCACCGAGGCAAGCGAACCGCTGTAACGGCCGCAAGGCGTGCGGAGGGAATCGCAGATGTAGGCGTACACTATGTGCGCTTATCGCTCATTTGTACGATAACCGCCCATGCTATGTCAAGCCACTAACGCGAGCTTTTCCATGCGTCCGTTCGGTCAGCCGATTCAGCGCGTTAACGTGGACGTCACTGCCGCCATGTTGGAGGAACTGGGTAACGCGGTTCAGGACCTTAACGTAAGCCGCCAGGCGGTCACCAAGGCGCTAGTCCGGCAAGACCTCGATCAACACCACCTGGCACAACGCGCAAGGCGGCCGCAGTCGCCGCCCTAACGGCGATCATCGCCAAAAGAGCCCCGATCAACTTGGACGATGCGATGCCGACTGGTGGGTACGAATCTGCCAACGTACCATCCCTCTGCCCGAGTGGGCGACGACACGCCTGGGGCCGGCAGCGGTACCGGCTCGAACCTTCCGAGACGCGGAATGTTCAGCCGCGAATCCGCTGGGCGAACCACTCGAAGGAGGCTTCCAGGGTCACGCTCCCTTCGGCGTCGAGCAAGCGAACGCGCACTTCGATGGCAGCGCGGCCCCGCCGGGAGAGCGTATCCAGGAAGCGCTCCGCCTCTTCCGGGACAACGTCCGCCTGGGCGGTCAATTCCCCAGCCGCCGGCCTACGGAATTTTACGTCGGCGTGGCGAACCACCGCTAGATTGCCGGCCGCCTCGTCGCCGAAGCGGCTGAGCAGCCACTGCCCGCTAGCCGCCTCGGCGAGCGCGAACTGAGCGCCGGCATGGACTGTCCCAAGGTGATTTTGGTAATTGGGGTCCGCGGGGAGGGTGAGAATTGCTCCATCGGCTCGCAGGCCAAGGAACCGATTGAAGGGAATCGCGGTGACATTCACGTTGGTCTCCGTTACTTACGTACATCCGAATCTCGCGTTCGATGGCGCGACGGCACACCGCGCAGAAGCCGCCCTCGTGGCGCATGAACATGATGCAGTCCTGTTTCCCAGAGGTGGTGGCATTGGCATTTCTTGCCCGGCGCATTCGAAACCAACCAGGCCCGTATTCGGCCCGGAGGCAATCTCCATTTTGGCATGCCGCATTCATGCAGGGGCAACGAGCAGCCGGATCCGCAACATTGCGACTCTCACCCCAACGCGCGGCCCAGCGAGACCGCCCCATCCTTCAGTGCCGGCAGAAATCGCTCGACCATCTCTTTCACGCTCACCCGCGAGGCATGCACGCCCGTGTTGATGGCCGCCACCACTCGTCCGCCCCGGTTCACCACCGGCACCGCCAGCGATCGCAGGCCCAGTTCCAGTTCCTCGTCCACCAGCGCGTAGCCCCGGTCGCGCACGCGTTTCAGTTCGTCGCCCAGTGCCACTCTCTTGGTAATCGTCTTGGGAGTGCGCGCCGCGAGGACCACCCGCTTCAGGTACCCGGCCAATTCCTTATCCGGCAGCGCAGCCAGGAGGACCCGTCCCATCGAGGTGCAGTACGCGGGAAGACGGCTGCCGATGGAGAGCCCCACCGACATCACCCGTTTGGTGGCGGACCGTGCCAGGTACACAATCTCGTCGCCTTCCAGCACGCTCAAGGAGCTCGATTCGTGAATCGCGATGCTGATCTCTTCGAGAATCGGGAGGGCCAGCGCGGCAAGGGAGTGCGAAGAGAAGAAGGAGAAACCGAGCCGCAAAACCCGGCTGCCCAAGCGGTAGATCGGACCGTTATGGGTCGCATAGCCCAGCAGTTCCAACGTGATCAGGAGCCGTCGAACCGACGCCCGGGAAAGTCCGGTCCGCGTGGCGACATCCCCCACCGTCACCCCATCGGGGCGGTCCTGAAAGGCTTCGATCACCGCCAGCCCGCGCGCCAGCGAGAGGACGAAGTCGGGATTGCCTTCAAACACGCCTAACTCTAACATTGGCCGATTATCGCACACGTGACCGGCCTTGACGACCGCTCCACTCTATGCGAATATCGCACTGAAGGGCGATATTCGCGCATTCCATGGAGTTTCTCACCCTACATGACGCCGTCGCACAGTACGTAAAGGACGGCGGCAAGGTCGCTCTCGAAGGCTTCACCCATCTCATCCCCTTCGCCGCCGGACACGAAATCATCCGTCAGGGCCGCCGAAATCTGACGCTGATCCGCATGACCCCCGACCTGATCTACGACCAGATGATCGGCATGGGCACCGCCCGCAAACTGGTTTTCTCGTGGGGGGGCAACCCAGGTGTCGGTTCGCTCCACCGGCTGCGCGATGCCGTGGAGCGCGGGTGGCCCGAACCGCTCGATATCGTCGAGCACAGCCACGCAGCCACGGCCAACGCATACGAAGCCGGGGCCGCCGGAATGCCCTGCGCGTTTTTCCGGGGATATCGCGGCAGCGACCTGCCCACCGTCAACCGGGAAATTCGCTTCGTGCCGTGCCCCTTCACCGGCGAGGAACTCGCCTGCATTCCCGCCCTACGTCCCGACGTCGCCATCATCCACGCGCAAAAAGCGGATCGCGAAGGCAATGTGCTGATCGAAGGAATCGTAGGTGTCCAGAAGGAAGCGGCGCTGGCCGCGCGGTGCGCCGTGGTGACGGTGGAGGAAGTAGTCGCCGACTTCGGTCCGCGCAGTTCCAACGCAATAATCCTACCGGCGTGGACGCTGAGCGCCGTCGTGGTCGCGCCCAACGGCGCCCGCCCGTCTTACGCCCACGGCTACTACTCGCGAGATAATGCCTTCTACATTGCGTGGGACGAAATTTCACGCGAGCGGGAGACCTTCCTGGCATGGATGCGAGACAACGTGCTGCGGGAAAACGTGCTGCGATGAACTATCTGCCGGCGGAGATGATGACGGTGGCGGCGGCGCGCGCGATGGACAACCGGGACGTCTGCTTCGTCGGGATCGGGCTCCCTTCGGCGGCGTGCAACCTGGCGCGCCTGATGCACGCCCCGCGCATCCAACTCATCTACGAATCGGGTATGGACCAGGCCGGGCTTGGATCTGCGCGTCAGGCGGCTCCTGGTGCTGGCGATGACCGCTTCGCTCGGGCGGTGGGAGGAGTTCCGTCTGCACGTGCGCACCGGGCTCGCCAGGGAGCTCGAGATGGTCGATCTCAAGGAAGTGCTGCTGCAGGTCGCGGTATATGCCGGAGTGCCGGCGGCAAATACCGGGTTTCATCTGGCGGCCGAAGAGCAGTCCAAGCTGGGTTCGTGACGCCGTTCACCGAATCGCCATCACAGCGCGCGGAGGCTCTCGCCAGCGTCGACGATGGCTTTGGGCCGTCGCCTGCGCGCTACGGCAGCAGCGCGGCATAGCCCGCTACGGATCCGATGGCCAGCACGAAAGCGGGGTGCCAGCGGAATTTCCGGAGCAGGAGCAGGGATGCTCCGCAAAGAATCCACCCACGCCAGGAACCGATGGCGCTGCCCTCCAGCAGCACGGCCGCACTCAAGATCAGTCCGGCCACAGCCGGATTCACTCCCGCCAGAAACCGCTCTGCGCGAGGATCGCCGCGATAACGCTCATATTGCCCGCTCATCAGCCACATGAGGCCGATCGCGGGTGCCAGCAGCGCCGTCGTGGCAACCAGGGCACCGGCGACTCCGGCAATGTGATACCCGGCGAAGGTCGCAAGCACGGCGATGGGGCCCGGGGTCAGGTTGCTGATGGCGACACCGTCCAAAAACTCCCGCGGGCTTAACCAACCAAGTTCCGTCACCAGCCGATGATGCAGGGTCGGGACGAGGACGAAACCGCCTCCGAAGAAAACCAAGCCCGTCTTCAGGAAGGTCATCGCAACCGTGCCGAGCAGCGAGAGTGTTCCGATGGCCGCCGGGATGTGAAGTGCCGGAAGCGTCCCGGTGGAAGGACCAGATGGGGCACTGGGACGGGACCGGCGGACATTCGGCAACAGGAGTCCCACCGTTCCGGCAGCTAGGATCACCCACACTGCATTGGTCTTCAACGCCCCTGCTGCCAGGGCTGCTCCGGCAATGCAGACGGCGGTGGGTGAGCGCAGAACCTGTCGTCCAAGCGACCACGCCGCATCCAAAATCAAGGCAATGACAACGGGTCCCAGACCGGCGACAGCACCCTGCAGCGCGGGAAGCGAATGGTACCGGAAGTAGAAGTGCGATAGGGCGGTGACCAGAGCCAATGACGGCATCAGGAAGGTGCTTGCCGAAAGGATACCCCCCGCTAGTCCAAACAGACGGTAGCCGATAAAAAAGGCGGCGTTGACCGAGAACGCCCCAAGAATCTGCCCCAGGCCCACGCCGTGCAAGAACTCCTCGACGGTGAGCAGTTTGCGTTTCTGGACGAACTCCCGCTCCATCAGCGCAATTACCGCCATGCCGCCTCCGAATCCGGTGCTGCCGATTTTGAGAAAAGCCGCGAGAAGGCGGAGCAGGGAAATGCGTTCGCTGTCACAAAGGGCGGGAGGGGTGGATGGCGGACGGTTCATTTGTCACTGTAATGGGCCAGCCCGCCTAGCCGGCGTACGCCTCAACCGGCGGGCTCACTACGGTTTCGATCGCGGGCGCGTGGAGCAGGGTGTTGTGGACCAGACACGCCTTTACCGCCCGCAAGCCGCCTGCCTGATGTTGCGGGTCCAACCCGGGAACGATGACCTCGATCCGAAACTGCCCGAGCCGCGCCGGTTGCATCGCCTTGTCCGCGCTGACCTTCACTTCCAGGCTCTGGTGCGTCAGAGACCTTGCCTTCATATACTGAGCGGCGTAGAAACCGGCGCAGGTCCCCAAGGAAACCAGCAGATACTCGGGTGGCGTCATACCGGCGTCCGATCCGCCATCGCCGGCCGGCTGATCGCAGATCAAATGGTGACCCCGCGCGCTGGCCTCGAACTTCACGTCTCCGCGGTGCTGAATTGTGACTTCCATAAGAGCTTCCACCATGAAAGATACCATTGGCAGCCAAAGGTGACATGTCACCGTCTCATATCTTTCACGCAACCGCTCCGAAACGCATCTAAGGCGGAATATGGCCTCGTTTTACATACTCGACGGTGCGCAGGCGTTGACCCATTGGATCATTGGGCCAGGTAGCCGATGTCGACCGCGCTAACCGTGCCGGGCACCGTGCATGCCTTCGTCATACCTTGCTTCGGGTTGCGCTACCCTTGACTCAGGCGGTTTCGGCGAACGCCGGTTGAAATAATGAGATCGATCCGAATCCTTCTTGCGGACGACCATACGATCGTCAGGAAAGGTCTTCGCATGTTGCTCGAAAGCCACGAAGGTTTTCGTGTCGTTGCGGAGGCCGCCGATGGCCGCGAAGCGGTCGCGCTGGCGGAGCAGCATCAACCGGACGTCGTCGTAATGGACTTGGCCATGCCTGTTTTGAACGGCATTGAGGCGGCGCGGCAGATTTGCAGTAGCGGCACACAAACGGCCATCGTCTTCCTTAGCATGCATTCCGACGAGGGCTATGTTCTGAAAGCGCTGAAGTCCGGCGCGAAGGGGTACTTGCTGAAAGACTCGGCGGAACACGATCTGATCAATGCCGTCCAGACGGTGAGCGAAGGCAAGGCCTTTTTCAGCCCGGCCATCAGCAAGATGCTGGTGGAAGACTACGTCCGCCAAATGCGCGAGCTGAAGGTCGAGGACAGCTACGATCTGTTGACCACCCGTGAAAGGGAGATATTGCAGTTGCTGGCCGAGGGCAGGAGTAATAAAGATGTCGCGGCCTTCCTCAATCTGAGCCTGCACACGGTGGAGACCCATCGTGGTCACATCATGCAGAAACTGAACCTCCACAGTGGGGCGGAAGTGATTCTCTACGCAATACGGAAAGGCGTCATTACTTAGACCTTCAGGCGGGCGAGTCTCCATTCTCCTGAGGTGAATGCAAGGGAGGCCAACCGGCTTCGCAGTGCTTTTGGGCAAACGCTAGGGTTCGAAGCACCTCGGAGCGCTCGAATGGCCGCGCGAGAACCTCGAAACCTCCGTACTGCACCAATTCGTTCCATAAGTACGGGTCGGAGACGTCCGAAAGTAAGATCAGACAGCAGTTCGCCGTAGGATTGAGAAGCGATGAAACCGTGAAACGCCAATCTGAGCCTTGAAAGTGCCTGTCCACCAAGACGACCGGGTTCACCACGCGGCCGCAGAAACTGGACGCCTCGCCCCAGGATAACGCCCGTGCTACAGACCACCTCGTATTGTGGAGAAGCGCCTGGAGCGTTTGATAGTCGTCATCCCGCTCGGATGCGAGGAGAACCGGCATCGGGGCGGAAGCTTGGCCGCGCTCCACGGGAGCGCCAGGCGAGGGGAGACCGTTCCCTCGCACTACCGAACGAAACCAACTTCTAAGCGCTGAAACTGCCCTATTCATAACCGATGGCGCCGGCGGCACGCCTTGGACCGCGTCTCTAGTGCAGGACTCCAGTCTGGTAATCGACAAAGATCCTCTGTGTCTGGTATTCGTAGTGCGCGCTGGTATCCGCGATCTGTGCCGAGGTGAGGTTGAGCTGCGCCGTACTCAGTTCGACGATGTTTCCCAGCCCGAGATCATAACGGGCTTGGGCGAGATCGAGCGCGGAGCTGGCCTGCTGGAGCAACTGTTGTGTCAGGGCCATGCGATCGTATGCCGTGGTGGCGTTCAGCCAGGCGACGCGCACGTCCCGGATGACGCGGTTTTGCAGGTCGTTCACGTTCTCGGTTGCGGCCTTAGCCCTCAACTCGGCTTGCGTCTGCCGGGCCTTGAACAGTCCGCCGCTGAAGATCGGGATCGTGACGTTCATACCGATCGCACCGTAACGTCCCGGAATCGTTGCATAGCCGGTAGGCACGAACCCGGCGGTACCGATGACGCCAACGGAAGGGTAGTAGAGGGCGTGCTCCGCCTTGGTGAACCGCTCGGCCGCGCTCTGCTGGAGACGGAGACTCTTCAGTTCGGGACGATTCTCGATCGCCTCACGGAGCAGCTCGTCGACCCGGTCCGGCATGGGCGCCGGAATTGGCTCCTCGTCCAGAACAAACCCCGATTCGTTGGGAAGTCCGATGGCAGTTGCCAGTTCTGCTTCGGCGGCCTTCAGGTCGCTCTGCGCCTGAACCAGGAGCAGTCTGGCATCCGCCAGGTTGACGTTCGCAAAGCTGACGTCGAGGCTCGATTTCAACTTGTTTTCCGCCAAAGCCGTAATCTGGTCCGACACCGTTTGGCGGGCAGCCACGGTCTGGGTGGCGACCTTCAGTACTGCTTGCGCGCGTAGTATGGCGAAATAGGCGCGGCTGGTATTTAGAAGGATTTGCGCCCGCGTTGTTTCCGTCACCTGATCCTGCGCGGTGGCTTGCAGTTTGGCCATGGCGATCAGGTTGCTTGTCCGCCCAAAATCGGTGATCATCTGCCCGATCGAGAGACCGGACCCGATGCGATTGTACACCACAGGGTTGTTCAGACCGCCGGCCGCGAGGCGGCTGCCGTTATCGGCGCCGACGCCGGTGAAACTGCCGAAGACGGTCGGCTCGTAAGCAGCCTTGTATTGGGGCGCCGTCTGATAGGCAGCCGCGGCGTTGTAGCGGGCGGCGGTGAATTGCGGATTGTTCTGGATGGCGAGGCGCTGTGCTTCGGCGAGCGTGAGATGCGTCGGTGGTTGAGCGACGAGCAGCGCCGGCCAGCCGCAGATCGCCAGGGTGGTAACAAGACGTATTGAGTTACGCATGATTCGTGAGCCCTCCGGAGCCCGTTCCACGCTTTCCGTAGACCAGAACGTAGGCCGCCGGAACGAGGAATACGGTGAGCGCCACCGAAACGCTCAGCCCGCCCAGAATGGCGCGAGCGAGTGGCGCGTACGCCTCGCTGCCGGCGCCAAGTTTGAGTGCCATGGGCAGCAAGCCGATGATCGTGGCGAGCGAGGTCATCAATACGGGCCGCAGCCGGACGCGGCACGCCATCGCGACTGCTTCACGGACCGCCATGCCCTCGCTACGCAGGTGACGTGTGAATTCCACGATCAGAATGCTGTTCGAAACCGCGATCCCCACCAGCATCACCACCCCCATCAGCGACATCACGTTCAACGTGGTATCCGACAACCACAGCGTTAGAATCACCCCGGTCAGGCCCGGCGGCACGGCGATCAGAATCAGGAACGGGTCCACGAAGGATTGGAACTGCGCCACCAGGATCAGGTACAGCAGCACCAACGCCA
>OCZT010002351.1_pt1 | contig 19537 bp, 12 predicted proteins | sample 1539031 | NCBI WGS metagenome assembly OCZT01 (sample SAMEA3539308, study PRJEB22396) | soil metagenome | biome: tundra; feature: field; material: soil | place: USA | collected 2010-05 | depth 0.15 m | reverse complement strand
GGGCGGTCGCCGTCGCGCATGAGGTGCGGGGACGTGCTCGCCATCCCGATCGGGCGGCCAGGCGTCGTTGGGCAGGTTTCTTTTGCCATATCCGAGAGTACCGGGGCAAAACCGACGTGACCGCCCCCTCGTCGGGATGCGTCCGGAGGTCTGGAAACGCCACGGAATTGCCGAATTGAGCCCGAAACGCGCCCGAAGATGCCGAAGATGGACCGAATGTGCGTGGCCGATGTCCCGAGCCGATGGCAAGCCAGAAGCCGGGACGTGAGGACCAGACGCCCAGAAACGGACGTCCCGGAGGGTCAGGCGGCCGAGGCCGCCGCGCCGGCGGAGTTCTTGGCGAGGACCGCCGGATTGGACATGCCGGACCGTGCGCGACAGGCGGTCTCACGTGACGGGCGGCTCTCATCCCGCCGAGTGTGCCGGCGGCAATGACGGTCAGCCCCGCGGCAACGTGACGAGCGCTGCGCGACCTACATATATGACGGAGGTTGAGTTGACGGGCGAGGGAGAGCGACGGCACCGAGTACCCATGCATGGTCACCGGCACGGCGCCGCCGGAGCCGAGTGGTCGCTCTTCGCGGCCCGGGATCCCGGGCCTCGAGCGCGGGCCCATTCCGGCCCAGCGGTCGCCGACCGACGCCATACGACGTGGCACCCGTCGCGCGGCGCCCGCGTCACGCGTCAACGTGGCTGACCATGGATCGTCCTCCCGTCCCATGCGCACTGGACATGCTCGTCCAGGCATCGCGCATCACCATGCCCCTCTTGGTGATCATCAGGAACGCGCGGAGCGTTGATGCGGTGTGTTCCAGTCTGGAGTGCTAGAGTTGCGCGAGATTCTCTATCGCGACGAAGCAGGGCGCGCAGGCGATGGTGTCTCAATTCCGTCGTAACGCGTCTCGCGAATCGAGCCAGCGTCCGACCGCACGCTGTTCGCCGCCATTGTCGCGTGGTACGTTCGAGGGCGGCGACGGAGATCGGTACTACTTCACCGGCCCACGCATGCGTTCTTCCACAAGATTCTGCATCGGGCGCCGACGTCGAACACCATGAAACTCGTTCGCAATACTGGTACGGACCGCGTGTTCGACCTGCTCCGTCCGGCGCTCGCCCCGGGACGTCAGCTCGATATCGTCACGCCCACGCTGTCGATCTTCGCCTTCGCCGAGTTGCGCGACGAAGTGGCCGCGCTCGCGAGTTGTCGCCTCGTGCTGCCACCGGCTGGCGCGGACCTTGAACTGCTCGGCTCCGATTCCGACCGTGCCGCGCGCAATCGCATGCAGGCCCGATGGCTGGCTCGCCGGTTCGAGGCCTGGCTTCAGGGCGCCGCCGCGGTTCGACGAGCGACGAGCGCCGTCCCGCAGGGCGCATTGGTGGTACGCGATGCGACCGCTCAGCCGCTTCAGGTGCTGCTTGGCTCTCTAGCGTTCAGCACGGCCGGTCTCGGGCTGACCCCCGGTAATCCGATGAGTCTCATCCAAGCGTCGGAAACGCCGACTGAAGCCACGCTTCTCAGCGGTTGGTTCGACGCGCAGTGGTCCGGTCTCGCTGCCGATCCTGCCGTCAAAGCCCAACTACTCGACGCACTCCAGTCGATTGCCGCGTATCGCGACCCGCTCTCGGTGTACGCGCTCATCCTGCACCACATCTTCGCTGGCCGAGGCGACGACCTCGACGAAGAGCGCATCGTCAATTCAGCCACCGGAATCCGGGAGACGAAGGTCTGGAAGAAGTTGTACCGGTTCCAACGCGACGGTGTGGTCGGCGCGCTCGACAAGCTCGACCGTTTCGGAGGCTGCATCATCGCGGACAGCGTGGGCTTGGGAAAGACGTTCGAGGCCCTCGCCATCATCAAGTACCATGAGCTGCGCAATGATCGGGTACTCGTGCTCTGCCCGAAGCGCCTACGCGACAACTGGACCCTCTATCGGGCCAACGACAAGCGCAATATCCTCGCGTCCGATCGCTTCAACTATGACGTGTTGAACCACACGGATTTGTCGCGCGACGGTGGCATGTCGGGCGACATTGACCTGACGCACGTGAACTGGGGCAACTACGACCTCGTGGTGATTGACGAGAGCCACAACTTCCGCAACAAGAAGACGCCTCGCGTCGGCAGCGAAACGCGCTACGACAGCTTGATGCGCAAGATTATCAAGGAGGGCGTCAAGACCCGTGTGCTGATGCTGTCGGCTACGCCCGTCAACAACCGGCTGGCCGACCTGCGGAATCAGATCGCCTTTGCCACGGAGGGCAACGACACCGCCCTCGCGGACCACGGCATCGGAAGCATCGACAGCACCACGCGCCTGGCCCAGAAGCAGTTCAACCGCTGGCTGGAACTCGAGGACGGCGAGCGCACGTCGACGCGGTTGATCGAGATGCTCGGCTTCGACTACTTCACGCTGCTCGACCTCCTCACCATCGCCCGCTCACGCAAGCACATCGAGAAATACTACGGCATCGCAGAAACCGGCCGGTTCCCCGACCGCCTGAAGCCCATCAACATCAAGTCGGATGTCGATCGCCTCGGCGAGTTCCGCTCCATCCGCGAGATCAATCTCGAGATTCGGCGTCTGAATCTCTCGGCGTACGCCCCGTTGCGGTATGTGCTCCCGGCCAAGGCCGACGCCTACGACAAGAAGTACAGCACCGAGATTCATGGTGGCAAAGGCTTCTTCCGGCAAGCGGACCGCGAGGAGAGTTTGATTCACCTGCTGCGAGTGAACGTGTTGAAGCGCATGGAAAGCGCGGTGTCCTCGTTCGCCCTCACGCTGCAACGGCAACTGCGGGACGTCGAAGCGACGCTCGCCCGCATCGACGGTCATGCCGAGCAGATGGACGAGATCGAAATCGACGATGTCGATATAGACGACCCCGCCTTCGAGAGCCTGCTCGTCGGCCGCAAGGTGAAGGTGTTGCTCAAGGATGTGGATCTCGTCCGCTGGAAGCAGGACCTCACCGAGGACCGGAATCGGCTAGCGACGTTGCACGCCGCCGCGACGCAGGTCGGCGCCTCCCGGGACGCCAAGCTGGCGGCGCTGCGCGAGATGATCGAGCACAAGTGCCAGAATCCGATCAACCCCGACAATCGCAAGGTCATCGTCTTCACCGCCTTCGCCGACACCGCCCGCTATCTCTATGAGCAGATCGCGCCCTGGGCGAAGGCAAAACTCGGGGTCGATGCCGCGCTGGTAACGGGGAGTGGCGGGAATCAGACCACGCTGCCGGGACTTCGGAGGGATTTGGGATCGATCCTCACAGCGTTCTCGCCGCGCTCGAAGGAACGTCCCGAAGAGTTCGTCGCGGAAGGGGAGCTCGACCTGCTGATCGCCACGGACTGCATCTCCGAGGGGCAGAACCTTCAGGACTGCGACTGGCTGATCAACTACGACATCCATTGGAATCCCGTCCGGATCATCCAGCGCTTCGGCCGGATCGACCGAATCGGGTCGCCGAATGAACGCATCCAGCTGGTCAACTTCTGGCCCAACATGGAGCTCGAGGAATACATCAATCTCGAGCAGCGCGTCAGCGGAAAGATGGTGCTCCTCGACATCTCGGCCACGGGTGAGGAGAACCTGATCGAGCAGCAATCCGGCGACCAGATGAACGATCTTGAGTACCGGCGCAAGCAGTTGCTCAAGCTCCAGGACGCGGTCATCGACATGGAGGATCTTTCCTCCGGTGTCTCGATTGCCGACCTGACGCTGACCGACCTGCGCATCGACCTGGCGCAGTACGCCAAGGACCATGCCGGAGTGCTGGAAAACCTCCCGTTGGGAACGTGCGCGGTCACGCCGTCCAGCGAACCAGAGATCGCCCCGGGTATCATCTTCTGCCTGCGCGCCGAGGGCGAAGCCGCCACGCGCATTCCGGAAACAGGATACCCGCTCGGCGCCAACTTTCTGGTGCACGTGGGCGATGACGGGACGGTGCTTCTGCCCTATACCCAAGCGAAGGCGATCCTTGACCGCCTCAAGCGCCTTTGTATCGGACGCGACGTGACCGATACCGCGGCGTGCTCGCGCGTCGACCGAACAACAAAGGGCGGGGAGGAGATGGGAGCGTTTCAACGCCAGCTCGCCGCTGCCGTGGCCTCCGTCGTCGGCAAGAATGCCGAGCGGGCGGTAGCAAGTCTGTTCACGCCGGGCGGTACGCACGCCAAACCCGGGGAGTTCGCGGGCATCAACGATTTCGAAGTGCTCGCTTCGCTCGTCGTGCTCGCCCCAACCGTAGAATGAACAGCGACGCGATTATCGCGGCGCTCGACCTGCCGGCCGGCAGCCGCGTGGGGCAACGCGTGCCCAAGAAGCTGCTGCTCGAGAACGGCGCGCCAACGGCCGCCGACAAGCGCCTGATCAACGCGGGGATCGAAGAGATGGTCTGGCTGGCAGCGCTCAAGCCTACAACCATCGGTGTGCCAGAGTATCGCGATGACGTGCGGGAATATCTGGAGATCGCCGTGCTGCGGCTTACCCTGAGGGCCGCGGCCAAGGCGCCGCGACTGCTGGAACTGGTACACCGGGCCGTGCCGTATCCGCTGCTGCTGTTGACGGAGAATGGCGAACGCACCGGACTTTCGGCCGCTCACATACGTTGGTCGCAAGGTGAGAGCGGTCGGATGGTGCTGGAAGGCGACGTGGTCGCCACCGAGTGGGACGCGGAGCGCGACGCAGAACGCTGGCCTTCCTTCCGCGAAGCGCTAGCGCTGGGCAAGCAACCACGAACCAATCTGCACGCGCTGTACCAAGGTTGGATCGACACGTTACTGGCGCTGCAAGCGGCGCGCGTAACCGGCGCGTTCTCGGTCCCGGCCTCCGCCGAACACGCTTCCGTCCGGCGCGACGCCCTGCAAGAAAGCGCTCGGCTGGACGCGGAGATTGTTCGCCTGCGTGCCACCGCCGCGAAGGAGAAACAGATGTCGCGGCGGGTGGAATTGAACTTGGAACTCAAACGCGTGGAGGCGGCTCAGGCCGCTGCTCGCGCCAACCTGTGAAGTTCGAGGAGACGATGAAGAAGCTGACCGCCGTCGACCCAGAAACCAAATCCTCCGACATCAAAGAGGAGAACCTCGCCGCGTTGCGGGCGCTTTTCCCTGAGCTCGTTACCGAGGGGGCGGACGGAGTGGTCGTGAATCTCGACGTGCTCAAGCAGCTCGTGGGCGACCGGATCGTGACCGATGCAGAGGAGAAATACGGCCTTAGGTGGCATGGCAAACGCCGCGCCCGTCAACTCGCTCTGACCCCCTCTACCGGTACCCTGCGCCCCTGCCCGGGAGAGAGCGTGGACTGGGACACCACCCAGAACCTCATGATCGAGGGCGACAACCTCGAAGTCCTCAAGCTCCTCCAGAAATCCTACGCCGGGAAGGTGAAGCTCATCTACATCGACCCGCCCTACAACACCGGAAAGGATTTCGTCTATCCCGACAACTTCCAAGACAACATCAAGAACTACCTCGAACTCACCGGCCAGACCGGCGAGGGCGGCAGGAAGCTCTCCTCCAACACCGAAGCCTCCGGCCGCTTCCATACCGACTGGCTGAACATGATGTATCCGCGGCTCAAGCTCGCGCGGAATCTATTGCGGGAGGATGGAGTGATCTTTGTATCGATTGACGACTCCGAGTCGGCCAACCTGAAGATCTTGCTTGATGATGTGTTCGCGGAAGAGAACTTCATCGACACCATCGCTGTTGAGATGTCCACGACATCCGGGCCAAAGACCGTTAATGCGCAGCAGGGGACGATCGTGAAAAACGTCGAATTCGTCCATATCTACAGGCGGTCAGCGGAGTTCGACAAGACGCCACATACACCTCTACTCGACGGGATTGATTCTTACGACACACACTATTCGGTGTGGCTGAACGATGACGGGACCCTGGGAACTCTAGCTGAGAAGCTTTTGGCTGATAGCAAAGTAGGAGCCGAGATACGTCAGTATGGATTTATGGATCGCGGCAATTTCAGCATCAACAGCGTAAACAACCTTCTCCTCGTGTCCGGGGAAACAAGATCTTTTGTCGAAGCCAACCTTAAGAACATTGCACGCGTCGATCGCGCCCCTGTGTCCGCTGCGGGAAGGTCAACTGAGGTAGGTCGATGGGAACCGTTTGAGGTCGACCACAGAACCTATTTCCTCACAACGTTGGCTAACGGAACTCTACAGGCGTTGATGCCGCTGTCTCTGAACTACCGAATGTCAGACGATTACAAGCCCAGATTTGGGAGGACCGTCATTCGTGGGGATCTATGGAAAGGCTTTCACCAAGACATGGGGAATGTGGCGAAAGAAGGTGATGTTGCATTTTCCAATGGTAAGAAGCCGGTTCGCCTCATCAAGCAGTTGATCAAGTGGTCGAATAGCACGCGGGACGCAATCATCCTCGACTTCTTCTCTGGTAGCGGCACCTCCGCGCACGCGGTCATGCAGCTCAACGCCGAAGATGACGGCCATCGCCGCTTCGTAATGGTTCAACTTCCAGAACCGCTAGACATAAACAACGTCGAGCAAAAAGCCGCTGCCGAATTCTGCGACAAACTGAAGAAGGTCCGGAGCATCGTCGAATTGACCAAAGAACGTCTGCGCCGGTCCGGGAAGAGCATTCGTGACGAGAACCCACTCTTCGCGGGCGACCTCGGCTTCCGCGTATTCAAGCTCGCCAGCAGCAACATCCGAGCGTGGGAGCCGAGCCGCGAGAAGATCGCCGAGACCCTTGAAGCCTCCATCGAGCACCTCAAGACCGACCGCACCGACCAGGACATCCTTTTCGAGCTGCTCCTCAAACTCGGCCTCGACCTCTGCGTGCCCATTGAAAGGAGGAACGTCGAAGGCGGAAAGAAGCAGGTGCATGAAATCCACTCCATCGGCGGCGGCTCACTGCTCGTCTGCCTCTCGCCCGCCATCCCTCAGGCCGACGTGGAGCCGCTGGCCCTCGGTCTCGTGGGGTGGCATAAGGCACTGAAGCCTGCCGGCGAAACCACCGTCGTCTTCCGCGACAGCGCCTTCGCCAACGACGTGGCCAAGACCAACCTCGCCGCCATCCTCCAGCAGCACGGCCTCGAAACCGTGAGAAGCCTGTGAGGGTGCAGTCATGAAGCTTCACTTCGAGCCCAACCTCGACTATCAGCTCCAGGCCATTGAAGCGGTTTGCGGGCTGTTCCACGGGCAGGAGAGCTGCCGGACGGAGTTTACCGTCACCCGGGACGTCGCCAGTGGGCAAATGGCGTTGTTCGAGAACGACCTCGGCATTGGCAACCGGTTGAACCTGCTCGACGACGAGCTGCTGGCCAACCTGCACGCCATCCAACTCCGACACGGCCTCGCGCCCTCGGGCTCGCTCGCGTCCGGCGATTTCACTGTGGAGATGGAGACCGGCACTGGCAAGACTTATGTCTATCTGCGCACCGTCTTCGAGCTGAACAAACGCTTCGGCTTCACCAAGTTCGTCATCGTAGTGCCCTCGGTGGCGATCAAGGAAGGTGTCTATCACACCATCGAGACTGCGGCGGAACACCTCAAGGGGCTCTACGCGGGAGCGCCATTCGACTTCTTCATCTACGACTCGGCGAAGCTCGGCCAGGTGCGCAACTTCGCAACGAGTTCGCAGATCCAGATCATGGTGATGACGGTCGGCGCCATCAACAAGTTCGGCGACGAACAGCAGGCGCAGTCGGAGGAAGCGGACGAGGCCGCCCGGCGCGAGAAATCGAAGAACGTGATGTATCGCCCCAGCGAGAAGACGGGCGGGGAGAAGCCCATCGATCTGATCCGGGCGACGCGCCCCATCCTGATCGTGGACGAACCGCAGAGCGTGGAAGGCGGGCTCGACGGCAAAGGCAAGAAGGCCATGGAGCGAATGAACCCGCTGTGCAACCTGCGCTACTCCGCGACGCCGAAAGAGGCTCACCACATGGTCTTCAAGCTCGATGCGGTGGACGCCTACGAACGCAAGCTGGTGAAGCAGATCGAAGTGGCCGCGGCCTCCGTGGAGGGCGGGCACAACAAGGCGTATGTGCGGTTCATCGCGCCCGTGTCCCGTGGCAAGAGTGTAGTGGGCGCCAGGGTGGAAGTGGACATCGCCACCGCACACGGCGTCGCTCGGCAAACGGTAACCGTGGCACCGCTCGACAAACTGGAGGAGGTCACCAAGCGGGAGATCTACCGGGATCACATAATCGGACAGGACATCCGGGATGCAAAGGACGCCAAGTTCATGGAGCTCCGTTACCCTGGCGGCGAAGAATACCTCCGCCCCGGACAAGCCTTCGGCGACGTGGACGCGCTGGCGGTCCAGCGCCAGATGATCCACCGCACCATCAAGGAGCACCTGGATAAGGAGAAGCGGCTACGTCCGCAAGGCATCAAGGTGCTCAGTCTGTTCTTCATCGACGCTGTGGAGAAGTACCGGCAGTACGACGCCGACGGCAACCCGGTGAAGGGCGTTTACGCTCGCATCTTCGAGGAGGAGTACCGCCGTCTTGCCAAGCATCCCGATTACCAAACTCTCTTCAAGGAAGTGGACCTGGCGACCGCCGCCGAGGATGTGCATAGCGGGTACTTCTCCATCGACAAGAAGAAGGTCGGCAGCAAGACGGTGGAGGTGTTCAAAGACACCAAAGGCACCACGCAGGCCGACGACGACACCTACAGCCTGATCATGCGGGACAAGGAGAAGCTGTTGAGCTTCGACACGCCGCTGAAGTTCATCTTCTCGCATTCCGCGCTACGCGAAGGCTGGGACAATCCGAACGTCTTTCAAATCTGCGCATTGCGGGAGATGGCTTCCGAACAGCAGCGCCGCCAGACGATCGGGCGCGGCCTGCGCCTGTGCGTGAACCAGAGCGGCGAGCGCCTGCGCGGCTTCGAGATCAACACGCTGACCGTGATCGCGACCGAGAGCTACGAACAGTTCGCCGAGAAACTTCAGAAAGAAATCGAGGACGAGACTGGAATTCGGTTTGGCATTGTGGAGCCGCACCAGTTCGCCGGTGTCACCGCGTTGGGGGCCGACGGCGAGCCCGCGCCGCTGGGATTCGACCAGTCGAAGGTGCTGTGGGAACACCTGCGCGCCGCCGGCCTCGTGGACGCCAGAGGCAAGGTGCAGGACACGCTGCGCCAGCAACTCAGGGAGGGCACCCTAAGCCTGCCCGAGCCGTTCAGTGCCCAGCTGCCGCAGGTGAAGGAGATTCTGCGCAAGCTGGCCGGGCGGCTCGAGATCAAGAATGCCGACGAACGGACGCAGGTGAAGACCCGTCAGGCCGTACTGCAGGGTGCGGACTTCAAGGCGCTCTGGGACCGCGTCAAGCACAAAACGACATACCGCGTGCAGTTCGATAACGGCGCCCTCTTGGCGGCCTGCGTCCAGGCGCTGAAGGACGCGCCTCCCATTGCCAAGACGCGCCTGCAGTGGCGGAAGGCCGATCTCGCCATCGGACGCTCTGGCGTGGACACCAAGGAGACCTCAGCCTCCGCGCCAGTAACGCTCGACGAAGGCGACGTTGAGCTGCCCGACATCCTAACCGACCTGCAAGACAAGACGCAGCTCACGCGCCGCAGCATTCACCGCATTCTCGTAGATAGCGGTCGGCTCGATGACTTCAAACGCAATCCACAGCAGTTCATCGAACTAGCCGCCGAGGCGATCAACCGCTCGAAGCGTCTGGCGTTGATCGATGGCATCAAGTACCAGCGGCTCGGCGACGAATCGTATTACTCCCAGCAGTTGTTCGAGACCCAGGAACTGACTGGCTACCTCAAGTCGATGGTCGAGGCGAAGAAATCAGTACATGAGCAGATCATCTACCAGTCGAATACCGAGCGCACTTTTGCTGAACAGTTGGAGCTGAACGAGGCGATCAAGGTCTACGCAAAACTGCCCGGCTGGTTCAAGGTGCCCACCCCCCTTGGCAGCTACAACCCGGACTGGGCGGTGCTCGTCGAGAAGGATGGCGAGGAGAGGCTGTACTTCGTCGTCGAGACCAAGAGTGAACTCTTCGAGGAGGCCCTGCGGGAGACAGAGAGGGCCAAGATCGAATGCGGGCGGGCGCACTTCAGAGCGCTCGCGGTTGGCGAATCGCCGGCGACGTACGTAGTAAAGCGCACAGTGGACGACTTGTTGGCCAACTTGTAAGAGAGAGGGCGTTCGGGTCGGCGCACGGTATTTTAGTTTGGAAATCGAGTCTTCACCCGAATGGCGGGATCCCGCGCCGGAGCCTGCCCGAGATGGAGGAGTAAGGCCGCGCGGCCATGTTGACCTCGCACATTGATGCTGTACCGCGAGAGCCGAGAGCGCAAATCACTACAAGTGCCCGAACCGCGTCGGCAGCCACTGCGGTTAGGCGCTCATCTGCAAGCGAAAGTATTCGTAGTACTCTGACAGTGTCGTTAGGCAGGCCTTGCTGAGGACGTGCACGTCGGTGGCGCCAATCGCATGCAGGCGCTTCCTGATTGCTGCTGTGCGAGGTTGAACCAAGTACAGATATTCGACTCGCACAGGCGCTACCGGTTCTGTGGCCTGCCCTGAAACTGGATCGTTGGGATAGAAGTTGATGACGCCGCCGATTGGGCTCTCCGTCAGTTGATCGCTCAGAACCCAGGTCCCCTCAAATGGGAATATCTGATTCGGCTGTCCTGGGAGTGCGTAGAAGCGGCGCTCATGTACCGAGAGAAAGATTGGGTGTTGATGCTCCTCTTCGTTTCGAAGAACCTTGAAGAGCTCGGTCACACCGTTCCATCCTGAAAAACGGCTCGCCACCCAAGCGCCGCCGCGATTCGCACTGAAGTCCTTTCTCATTGCGGCCGTGAGTCTCTGTGTCAGTCCCACGAAACGAGAGAACTCGCGCCTGACTTGCTTCGGTGATCCCCTCGCAGCCTCAAGCTCACCGAACGCGTCCGTTAGGTCCGCAAAGACAAGCGCCGTGTCGTCAGACATGCGCCTGCGGGCTCCAGAATCCGAGCGCACTGCGTGTGGCCATCACGGTAAACCGAGCAGTGAGAATGGAATCACGGGGAGAATTGTCGGACGAGCGCCTAGAAGCCCGAGTTCAGCTGCATGGGAATCAAGTAAGAGCGCTCCCGAAGGCAGCGCCAACCGAAACTCCCATGTCAGCTGCAACGCACGTTAGGCGGTTCGATTCGGCGGACCGCGAAAAGGTACCCAGCGAGGGCCGTTCAGGTGCGACTGAAACTGGCCCGAGTAGCGGAGCATGGCTAGGATGGTTCGCCTGAGTATCTCCCGCATCATGCTAGCGCGCGCCGTCACGGTGCCCTGCGGATCGTCGGAGCTTGTGTCGGCACCGTGAACAACCCGGTTGCGAGTCTTCAAGAGCTCTAAGACCGGGACCGGAAGGTCGTCGAGGGGCACGTCGTAGTAAGCGAGAAACTCCTGCAGCTTCGTGGCTAGAGACCGTTGGTTCATGCTGCCGATCTTCGTTCCCATTTCCGTGAGGGCGGCCTCGACGGCCTGCGACTGAACATCCGCGGCGAGGTCCGCGGCGATGGCGCTACGAACCTCGGGAGCCGTCAGAGCGGCTTCGATGCGCGGGCGGATGCGATTACGAAACGCGTCGGGTGAGACGAGGCAGCCGGTCGCAAACTCGTGGCCGGTCAGCAGCCCCTCGAATGCGGTGGCGGCTGCCAGGAGACGGATCTCAGCCAGAACGTGCCATGGCGCAATCCAGTCGATTGCCTCGCTAAGTCCAAGAGTGGGGTGGCGCAGCACGTCATGATGTGCCAGTGCGAGATCCAAGACTGGCTCAAGAGAGAGATGGCTGAAAGCAGCGTCGGCGATCGGAAGAGGCTCGCCAGTGGCGAAGAATTGCGACCCAACGCGCTCGCTCGCAGCCCAGTGCTCGCGGACTGCCCAGTCGACTGGTCGGCCAAGGCCCAGGGACATCACCTGCAGAATCGAAAGAGTCCGAGCGTCGCACTTGGCGAGCCAAGCGGCGAGGTCGCCGACCGCGGCGCTGCGAAATAGGATATGGCCTGAAAGAACGCTCTCTGATGGCTCCTTGTGTGGTCCGCCTACGATCACCTCGCCCTCTTCGCATGTGCGGCGGAGGTTGCCGAAACCAAGCATCCCCACGGTGTGGTACAGCAGCTGATGCTCGGCGTCGCCGACTACTGGTGTGATTCTCGCAGCCATGAGGTTCAGCGTGCTAGCTCGACACTGGAGCCGTAGGCCTGTGCCAGTCGCGGTCGAGGCCGTTCCTACCGACACGACGTAGACAGAATCAGACGCAAGGGAGTCGCCGTCGGGCGTTCGCACGGCAAGGTCGAATAACCGCAGGAACTCGCCCTTGTCGTTGACGGCCGCATCAAGTAGCCACGTATCCTGCTTGCGAAGGGGGATGTCGGCGGGCGTGACGTGTATCTCACCCTCGTTCGTGAATTCGATTGCACACTCGACGTCTACGGCCGACCCGGCGAAGGAGAGTGTACCGCTGCACGAGGGCCAAGATGCAAGAGGTGCCATAGCCAAGAGGAAGCGAGAATCGGCCTAACGACTGGCGTTCTGCTGCGAACGCATCCAATAGAACGCGGCCGCGGAGCGGCCGCTACCACAACTTGTTGCGTTCGGCAGCAGCAACGTGGGTTAGGCAACCGTTAGGCACGATGCCTACTGGAGCGCGTGCGCCAATTGTTCGGCGAAACACTCGATTGTCTCAACGAACGCATCGTTGAAGGCGCCCGTCAGTGTCACGGCTGAAAGATCTGTAGCGACAGAGAACGTTCTCACGCGCCCGGCGAGCTGCTCAATAGAGGGGGCCTTGGTATTCGCGGACAGATCACCGTCCGCGTGCAAAAGGGCGTTGCGCAGCAACCCGTAGTCGCAGAGGTCTCTCCACTCCGGGGTGTCCGGGAATGCCTTGCCGGCGACTTTCGTCAGATAGAGCCGTGCGCGGTGAATGCCTTCCCCGCGCAGATCCCTCAGGCCAACCCCTGCACGCTGCTTGGCATCGTGAAGACAGATTGAGTTGATGTATTGCTCGAACGTCCCATATGCTGATGCGAAGATCGCCTTGAAGAACAGCTGCGGATATGCCTCCGCAGCATCCGCTTTCTGATCGGCGTACAGTTCATCGAGGTAGTCACGATCTTCCGCGTTCTCGTCCTCGTCGGCGACCATGCGGCGCTCTTCGTACCATTCATCAACTCCTTTGTCGTGCCGTGACAGTGCCTCTCTGGCAATTGCGTTGATTGATCTGACGCGATTGCACTCAACGCTTAGCAGTGAATTGCGCAGATGGATAAAGCTCGACACTCGTGCTCTCCCTAGGTTGCCTAACTACAATTATGCTGTCACGTTATCCAGCGTCGCGGGCCCAATCCCAGCGCAGTCTGTACGGGGGTATGTCTCAGGTCTAGTTGAAAAACAGGTGGTGCCGCGGTACTAGAGTGTGAATCCCGCCAAGGATCTCCACTCATTCCCGAGGACACCACCCATGCAAAGGATACGACGGAAGTCGACGAAGAACCAGCCGCACGCGGGAGGGTCCGCACGGCCGGTGGCGCAGTAGGCGATGCCGTTGGATGATGGCACCGTGACCACGCCGGTGACGCTGGTGATGATTCAAGCGCTGATCCCCTTGGGCTTGCGGGCGGTCGAGGACGCGTTGCTCGCCGAAGTCCAGGCGCTGGCGGGGCCACGGTATGCCCGCGACGACGAGCGCTCCGCGGTGGTGCGCTGGGGCGCGCAACGCGGGTCGATCTATCTCGCCGACCAGAAACTGCCGATCACGGTGCCCCGGGTGCGCGACGGGCGCGCCCGGCGCGAAGTGCCGCTGGCGACGTATGCCGCGTTGCAAACGCCGCGGGCGCAGGACGTGGGCCTCTTCCGCCGCGTGTTGGGCGGCCTCTCGTGCCGCGAGTATGAGGCCGCGGCGGAAGCGGTGCCGGAGGCGTTCGGGCTCGCGCGCTCGAGTGTGTCGCGGCGTTTCATTCGCACGAGCGCCCGCGAGTTGCGACGGCTCCAGGAACGGCGGCTCGACGATGCCGAGTGGTTGGTGTTGGTGCTCGACGGCAAGACGTTCGCCCGCGATCAGCTCGTGGTCGCGCTGGGCGTGACGGCCACGGGAGAGAAGCGCATCCTCGGCCTCGTGCAGACGGCGAGCGAGAACAAGCGCGTCATCGCAAGCTTCCTCCGCGAGCTCGGCGAGCGCGGGTTCCCGCTCGATCAGCCCTTGCTGGTCGTGCTCGACGGATCCAAAGGGCTGCGGGCCGCGGTCCGGGATGTCTTCGGCGACGACGCCGGCGTCCAGGTGCAGCGCTGCCAATGGCACAAGCGGGAGAATGTCGTGCGCTACCTCGCGAAACAAGATCAGCCGACTTGGCGGCGGAAGCTCCAGGCCGCGTACGCGCATCCCACCTATGCGGACGCGAAGCGGGCGCTCGACCGCCTCCACCGTGAGCTGCGCCTGATCAACGAATCCGCGGCGGCGAGTCTCGCGGAAGGGCTCGACGAAACCCTCACGCTCCACCGGCTCAACGTGTTTCCGGAGTTGGGCGTGAGCTTCAAGACCACCAACCTGATCGAGAGCGTGATGGCGCGGCTGGAAGCGAAAACGCAGCGCGTGACCCGCTGGCGTACGAGCGATCAGAAACTGCGCTGGTGTGCATCGGCGCTCTGGGCGACCGAACGACAGTTTCGCCGCGTGAAGGGCCATCGCCATCTTCCCTTGCTCAAGCAGGCGCTGCACGTCAGACTTTCACTCACGAATTCCGCCGCGGCGTAAGCCGCATCATCGGCGACATCACCTGCTTTTCAACTACAACTGACACTCTCCAATGTCGCCACTGAGTGCGAACACCCTCTTTCACTTCACAGGCAGTTTCGAGAATGTCGTCTCCATTCTCACCACGGAGTTCCGTCCCCGTTATTCGCTCGAAGATTTTGGCATGGTGCTGTCCGGTGGAGCAGAGCCTCACGAGCGCGCGGCACCAATGGTTTGCTTCTGCGACATTCCGCTTTCGCAGACGGCGAAGCACATGACGACCTATGGAGACTATGCGATTGGCCTGAGCAAGGAGTGGGGAATCAATAAGGGCATCTCGCCCGTGCTGTACATCGTTGCCGGGTCCCTAGTCTCGCAAGCTCTCCATGATGTCTTCATGAACAATGTCATGAACGAAGCGTCTGGACTTCCGAACTTGGCACGTTTGAAAATGTTTCTTAAGGCGTACAAAGGAGATATATATCGTCGAGGCATCAAACAACATTCTGACGTGCGCTTCTACGATGAGCGCGAATGGCGATACGTTCCTACGAGCGGTACGGGGATAATGTCGCTGAATAAGGAGGACTACCTCGACCCGGTGCGTCTAGTAGAATGGCATCAACGCCTTGATGTGCCTTCGCTACAATTCGAGCCGTCAGATATTCGGTTCCTCATCGTTGCGAATGAGAGCGAAGTCTTGCCCATGATCCGCAAGATACATGCGATCAAGGCTAGATATAGCGATGACGCCCGAGCCATCCTGTGTTCGCGAATCCTCAGTGCCGAGCGAATCAAGGAGGACTTCTAACAAGGAATCGCCGGCTCAACTCAAATCAACCCCAACACCGTTCGCATCGGCTCGAAAGGGGAGAGCGGAATCCAATTATTTGTAGAGGCGAAAGCTGTAGGCTCCGCCATCATGTACCGCGACGGGAATCCATGCTGAGTTACGAAACGCGAATCAACGAATCGTGGTTGACCAACTGCTCCGCTGAAGCGGCTTGCCAATGGATTAGGGACACTTGGTCGAGCCCTGCGACGGGAGAACTGGACATAGTTCGATGGGACGACCGGAGAGAGGCGCTCGAAAAGCTCCTGCTCTTCCGGAATGATCCGCTCGTCAATCTTGCTCTCGCCCGATACGGGTATTCGCAAAACATCCATGTGAAGCTCTTTGCCGGAGGCGATTGTGGTGTACGCTGTGCAATCCTCGCGAACTCTGATCTCAATCCCGATTCGCTCGACATTGCGAGTGTGGTCCGTGGGGGCAATAGAGATGAACTAGAGGCACTGGCACGTAATCCTTACTTCAAGGACAGCTTCTTCTATGAGGCATTGCTCAAACGTGAGAAAGTCTTCTCGGAACTGAGTGAAGAGAACTACCAGTTCATACTTACCTGCTTCGGAGAGAACTCGAGGATTTCCACGCCTTACGATGACACGAAGCTTGATGGTTGGAGCGACTACGCATACCACACCGTGTTCTTCAAGGCGTGGGAACTTACTGGGAGCGTACCTGCGACCGAAGAATGGGCTGGCGTTCTCAATTACCTGTTAGGGAAGGCGCAGCCGTATCCGGGCGGTCGCCTCGACAACTTGGACGCGATTCTAGAGAGGTGGAGGCTCGCTCCCTCCACAATGGGACAACCGATGTCATCGTCGGCATTTTGGCTTCGCGCCCGTATTGGCGACCAGATTGATGCAAACCAAGATTTGCTTGGCTCGGACGACTTGGCGCTCCGGTTCTCGTTCTATCGCCGCTTCGACCCTCAGACGTTTACGGAATGGCCAAGATTCGTGGACAAGGATGGGGAGGCGTTTGCTTTGGCTATGTTGGACAACAACAAACTTTGGCAGAGCGACAAGGAGCGGCGGCGACTCGAAGAGGTCGCGTGGAGCTATGATGGGAGCAAGGGTGATGGCAACATGTGGATGGCGAGCATGTACAGGTCACGTCGCGAACACATGGAAACTCAGCACCCCGAGTGGTTCGAGACTTCGGTCGCCGATGCAGAGACACTCATAGTGGTCCGACAGTTGAAAGAGAGCGTGACGTCACTCTCTAGTGCTGGAGGTTACCTACCCGCTGTAGTTGAACGTCTCGCCGACCTCACGGCGCGCCAGCGCCGTGTCGAGAAATGGTTGGTTGTCGTAGTTCTTGCCCTCCTCGGTCTGCTGTGGCACTTGCTGTGATGCAACCGAGCCGTGCCGTTTCGCCGTCTCAATGGGAGAGACGATGAACAGAGACTTGAATGATGTGTACGACCTCGAACTCGTTACCCTGACTGCCGAGGGGCTCTCGCTGGATGAGATGGCGGTACGTCTCGGTGCCACGAGCCGTGTACTCGTCCGTCAACGTCTCGCGCAACACTGCGAGTACACTCCGGTGGACCCGAAACCGGCTAAGTCTGCCGTGACCGATGAACGAACTCCGCCGCGGCGTAAGCCGCATCATCGGCGACATCACCTGCTTTTCAACTACGACTGGGACACTCTCTGCCACCACCGCAGATGTGATAGCGAAACCCATTCCGCTGACAAATCCCACATATATGCACCTACCGGAGCCAACCCGATACGCAGACACCCTGACGTCCTCGGGGTACTCCCGCCGAGCGGACAGGCTTCAGGAGCGACCCGCCACCTTAGCGCTCGGCACCTGGTTTCCCCACACGTGCCAGCCGGGCGCGCGACTGCGCGCGAACAACTCGACCTTCCGCAGGCCAGGATAGAAGGTTTCTATCAGCTGCCTGACTTCCGGGGGCTTTGCCGAGTGAGCCCCACGTTTGATGGTTATGACGGAGTTCACCCGGGTCGCTGGCGCCGGAGTAGGCATTGCGCCGCGCACTGCGACGAGCAGATGTTCGTGTGCGATCCGGAATCCCCAAGAGCCCATGCCGGCGACGCACTTATTCCACACAGCGCATGAGCGGTAACTGAATCCCCATCCGTCGATTACCTGCATGGAGTTCTGCAGAAGCGGAGCGGTCGTCCATAGAAAAAGGACCGCTTGGGCAGCCGCGATATCGCGTACGGGCACCGCGACGATGTCCGCGAGCGACATCGTCGGATACTGACTGCGGACTCTTCGCGTGGGGTCAGTCGAGCCGTCGTCATACTGCCACGGCGGGTCCGCATAGATCACGGAGAATCGCTGGCCACCGTCTCGCGCGAGCGGACCCGGCTCGGCGAGCTGCCTGAACACGTCGGCGCGATTCTGCTCGCGTCGAACACCGTTGGCTGCCCGGCGAGCGTCGGTGGCGGAGAGCACCGCATCGTCGTCAGGGCCGAGCAGGTGGAGCGTTCGCGAGACACGCCGGGCCTCGCCCTCGTTGGAGGCCAGGATACTCCGGAGCGGCGACCGCTGGGGCAGCTGACGGCGCTTCCCATCGTCTCCCAAGCGGGTCACCAACTGGTTCGATGTACCAGTTGTTTTGGAGCGCTCCATTTTTTCGAGCGCGGCGCGTGCCCGTCCTACCGTGACGTGGCTCACGGCCAGCTGACGGCCGATCGAGCGGTCGCTGCGACCCGGTGTGTCCCGCAGCTGTGCCTGAATCACCGCCCGACGCTGGGCGGGGCTGAGGTGCCTGCGATTGAGATTCAAGGAGCGGACGTGGCCGCGCTTTTCGACTTCGCTAAAGCCAGCCCTCACGATCACTGGGGGGTCGGCGACGAAATGACCCTCGGCCCGCAACTCTTCAATCGCACGCGCACGGTGGTGCCCGTCGAGCAGGACGCCATGTTCGTCGCGCTCGATAGGGACCAGGACCCCGCGGTCAGCGATGTCGGCCTTGAGTGCGCGGAATGCTTGCTCGTCGAGTGCGGGTAGCAGCTGGTATCGGGGCGGGGGCACCTTGGACTTCGGGGCGCGCGACCGTCCGCGCACACGAGACTGTTTCATGCTCACCTGGGGAACGGGTGGGTTTGGATCCTGCGGGAGTATTGGCTCCTGCAGCGACGGCCGCTACCTCCACATGCAGGGGAGACAGGTGCCCGTCGGTCCCAGGACGATGCCAAACGCGCCGCACCCACGTGGGTGCGGCGCGTTTGCTCGGCCGGCCGATTAGTTCAGATGAGCCGTTGCGCGCTGGTTCGAGCACTCGGGCGAGCGCAACGCAGTGGCCGTACGCGTCGCGAGTTCGAGCTCGACCGCCGCGTCGAGCGTCCGGATCGCCTCCTCGTAATCCCGATCCACGTCGCGCTCCAGCTCGGCGAGCGCCGCCCGGCGCCGTCGCGTCGGCAGAGCGTTCGCGGCTTCTAACCTCGCGGAGTGTCGCGCGCCGATCGGCCCAAGGGCGAGGTCGCTGGCCACTCTCGCTTCGATGCCATCGAAGTATATATCCCCAGCCTGCTCCGTCAGCCGATGACCCACCGCTTTCAGCATGATAAACGCGGCGAGCCCGCGGACGAGGTCGTACGCTGCCGGAGACGCGCATGCCCCTTGGAGCACGATATCACTCGCCGTGTTCACGTCCACGGCGGCAATGTGCTCGAGGTGGCCCTTCGAGCAACGCTGGATTGGCAACGTCGTCCTGCCGACACACCGCGCTACCTCACGCTTGCAGCGTGCGATCTGCGCTTGGGTCAGGTCACGGGCATACTCGTCGAGCGATGCCGTGCAACGGTCCTTCAGCCTCGCCGTGCGTGCCGTCAGGTGAAGCAGGAGCGTGAACGTGAACGCATCCTCGGTGTTCGCGTTGCGCTTGCGGGGGCTCATGCGACCTGCGGGGGAGGCGACGGATTGGAGCCCACTTTGTCGAGATGAGTGATGACCCAATCCCGGAGATCCGCGGCCCCTTCGCCCCGGT
>OCZT010002350.1_pt1 | contig 19544 bp, 17 predicted proteins | sample 1539031 | NCBI WGS metagenome assembly OCZT01 (sample SAMEA3539308, study PRJEB22396) | soil metagenome | biome: tundra; feature: field; material: soil | place: USA | collected 2010-05 | depth 0.15 m | reverse complement strand
CGTTGCGCTCCGTCACACCAAACACAGAGATACCGTAGTTCAGCCGCACTGGGCGCGGAGCCTGAATGCGAAGGGATTCGCCATGGATTCGGGACGATTTGAAATCGGCGACAAGGTCGACCAGAATTACAGCAATCACGTCGAGGGAACCGTGGTCGCGGTCTTCACCAACAAGGCGGGCGAGCGGCGTTACGCGGTCGAGATGTACGGTCACCGCACCATCCAGGTCGTCAGCGCCGGCAGCCTGGTCGCTCACGGCAATGGGCCGAAATGATTTTCGGGCAGGCAACCGCCGATACCTTGTTGCCTCACCTCGTGCCGAACGTCGTCGCCCCGAACAGATCCTTCTGCTCATGCGGCGGGGCGCGCCAGTAGGCCGGCGGCGCATCGACGTGGCCGCCGAGTTCGGCCGCGGCGTGCCAGCCCCAGCGTGGGTCGTAGAGCATGCCGCGCGCCAGCGCGACCATGTCGGCCTTCCCCGATGCGACGATCTGTTCGGCCTGTTTCGCCTGGGTGATGAGGCCGACGGCGATGGTGTTGACGCCGGTTGCCTCTTTCAGGGCCTGCGCGAACGGCACCTGATAGCCGGGGCCGAGCGGAATTTTCTGCAAGGGCGACACGCCGCCCGAGGAGGCGTCGATCCAGTCGACGCCGCGCTTTTTCAGCTCTTTGGCAAGTTCGACGGTCTGCGCGAGGTCCCAGCCGCCCTCGACCCAGTCGGTCGCCGAAACCTTGACGCCGATCGGCTTCGAGTGCGGAAACGCCGCGCGGATCGCGTCGAATACTTCCAGCGGATAGCGCATGCGGTTTTGCAGGCTCCCGCCATATCGGTCGGTGCGCCGGTTGGAGACCGGCGACAGGAACTGGTGCAGGAGATAACCGTGCGCGCAATGCAGCTCGAGGCCGTCGAGGCCGAGCCGCTCGGCGCGTTTCGCCGCCGCGACAAACGCGTCGCGCACGCGGGCAAGACCCGGCGCATCGAACGCCCATGGCGCAGCCTCGCCCTCCTTGTGCGGCACCGCGGATGGTCCTTCCGCCTGCCAGCCGCCTTCGGAGAGGGGAATCAGCTGCCCGCCGTTCCACGGCGTATGGCTGGACGCCTTGCGGCCGGCATGCGCGAGCTGCATCGTCACGGCGATTTTGGAATGCTTGCGCACCGACGCCAGGATCGGCTTCAGCGCCGCCTCGGTGGCGTCGTTCCACAGGCCGAGGCATCCCGGCGTGATGCGGCCGACGGCTTCCACCGCGGTCGCCTCGATGCAGAAGATCGCCGCCCCCGACAGCGCGAGCATGTTGATGTGCGTGAAGTGCCAGTCGTTGGCCTCGCCGTTGACGGCGGAATACTGGCACATCGGCGCCACCATGATGCGATTGGGAAGCGCAAGGCCGCGCAGCTGGAACGGAGAAAACAGGGCGCTCATGGGGGTGTCCGGATGGGAGGGAGGGAAGATCGGCTGCGAGCCCTATCCTTACCTCTCCCACCTCCGTTGTGGAAACCGCTTGGCCTGGCTCCTGAAGATTTCAGGCTTGGCCGCGACGACAAGACTATTCCATCAGCGTGAATTGCAGCAGCAGCGTGCGCTGGATCAGCGAGAAATTGTCGTCGGAGACCATGGTCAGCACGGTTTCGCCCTCTGGTGTGACGTGGGCGTCGATCCCCTCCATGTTGTCGATCTCGTGGCCGAGATCGGCGTCGAAGATCGAGGGGCCATCGACCACGGCGCCCGGCGCCAGCGATTTGAGCGCGATGCGGCGGATCCGGATGCCGATCCCGGCGAGCAGTGAAAACCTCCGCTCCAGCACCAGCAGGTCGCCCGACGGCAGCAGCACCGCGTCGCTGACATCGAAATTGTCGGTGCGGCGAACGCTGAACCGGCCGGGCGAAGGACCCCCGACCAGAAACGCGATCAGGTTACCCTTCTCATCGAGGCCGCGCTCGGAGATCGCGATCAGCGTGCCTACGAGCGGCAGGCCCCTGGGCACCATGACAAGCGCTTCCAGCCCTTTGTTGAAAGGCAGCTTGCGCACTGCCGGTGGCATGGGAACGACTTCGCCGCGCGAGCGGGTAAAGCCCTTGCTGAAATCGAAACGAAGCACCTGGTTGACGCGTTCGAGGCCGATGTAGACATAGGGACCGTCGAGCGCGATCGACTCGGTATCGAACCAGCCGCGCGCGGTGATCGGCCTGCCGTCGGGCCCGAGCATCGGCGCGGCCTCGACGTCGTCAAGCCCGGTCATCTCGCGGCCTCGGTAGACGATGCTGCCGGTGAACCAGCTGCCGTGATCGCTGAAGGAAATGAAGCGCTCGGCTTTGGCGTCGAGCCGCAATCCCGACAGCCCGCCAAAGCCGCGAAACCCCGAGGTCAGGATCAGCCCGCTGCGATATTCCAGCGAGCCGAACCGCAGGTGCGAGCGATCGCGGGTATCGAACGAAGGGATCGGGCGGGCGTTGACCTCGATCGAGACCGGTGCGGCGACGGAAAATTCGTCAGCCGTGGCCTGCTTCGGCGGCGGCTGGGTTGCGAGTTGCGCTCGCGCGAACTGCGGCATCGCAATCGTCGAAAGCCCCGCCGCCGTCGACTGCAGGAAGCGGCGGCGGCTGAGACGCGTGCGCATGAACCTACGAATGCAATTTGCGCCGGCGGCCCGCCCTGGCGGGCGCCGCACCCTGGGTCTCGCTGAACAGCTCGGCGAGCTTTTCGGTGATGGCGCCGCCGAGTTCCTCGGCATCGACGATGGTGACCGCGCGGCGATAGTAGCGGGTGACGTCGTGGCCGATGCCGATCGCGATCAGCTCGACCGGCGAGCGGGTCTCGATTTCCTCGATGATATGGCGCAGATGGCGCTCCAGATAATTGCCGGGATTGACCGACAGCGTGGAGTCATCGACCGGCGCGCCGTCGGAAATCATCATCAGGATCTTGCGCTGCTCGGAGCGCCCGAGCAGCCGCTTGTGCGCCCAGTCCAGCGCTTCGCCGTCGATGTTTTCCTTGAGCAGGCCCTCGCGCATCATCAGCCCGAGATTCTTGCGCGCGCGGCGCCACGGCGCGTCGGCGGATTTGTAGATGATGTGGCGCAGGTCGTTGAGGCGTCCGGGATTGGGCGGCTTGCCGGCCGCGAGCCAGGCTTCCCGGGATTGCCCGCCTTTCCACGCTCGCGTGGTGAAGCCGAGTATTTCCACCTTGACGCCGCAGCGCTCCAGCGTCCGCGCCAGAATATCCGCGCAGGTCGCCGCCACCGTGATGGGGCGTCCGCGCATCGAGCCGGAATTGTCCAGCAGCAACGTCACCACGGTGTCGCGGAAGGTCGCTTCCTTCTCGTTCATGAAACTCAGCGGATGATAGGGATCGGTCACCACGCGCGACAGCCGCGCCGGATCGAGCACGCCCTCCTCGAGATCGAACTCCCAGGCGCGGTTCTGCTGCGCCATCAACCGGCGTTGCAGCCGGTTCGCCAGCCGCGCGACGATGCCCTGCAGATGCGCCAGCTGCTTGTCGAGATAGCTGCGCAGCCGTTCCAGCTCGTCGTGGTCGCAAAGGTCTTCGGCCGCGACCACCTCGTCGAACTTCGGCGCGAAAGCGTGATATTCCGGCCCGCGGTGCTCGTTGGCGCCGCGCGAATTCGGCCGCGTCGCTTCGCCCGGCGTCTCGTCGTCGCCGAGTTCGCCGTCGTCGAAGGTGTCGCTGGTGGAGGCCTGCGCGCTTTCCATCGCGCTCTCCGACATCTCGTCCGAGCTGGCCTGCGCCTGATCGGCGCTCATTTCCTGCGCCGCGTCGCTGTCGGGCGAGCCCTCGGCGCCGGACTGGTCGTTTTCGCCGTCGCGGTTGTCGTCCTGGTTCTCGTCCTCATCGGCCTCGGCGTTGCGCTCGTCGCCGAGTTCCAGCGCGGACAACAGATCATGCACCGCGTCGCCGAATTTCGCCTGATCCTCGGCGAGGCGATCGAGCCGGTCGAGCCGCGCGCCGATCTTGTCTTCCAGCACCGGACGCCACAGGTCGACCATCTTGCGGGCAGCCGCGGGCGGCGCGAGGCCGGTCAGGCGCTCGCGCACCAGCATCGCCAGCGCATCCGACAGCGGCGCGTCGGCGCGGTCGGTGATCTCGTCGAACTTGCCGCGGTGGAAATGATCGTCGAGCATCGCGGTGAGATTTTTCGCAACCCCCGCCATCCGCCGCGAGCCGAGCGCCTCGACCCGCGCCTGCTCCACCGCCTCGAACACCCCGCGCGCCTGCGGATTTCCCGGCATCAGCTTGCGGTGCACTTTCGGATCGTGGCAGGCGAGTTTTAGCGCGATGGAGTCTGCATGGCCACGGACGATGGCGGCGTCGCGCCGGGTCATCTTGCGCGCCGGCTCCGGCAGCCGCGCCTTGCCCGGCGCCAGACCCGGCCGCTCGGCGGCGAACGTCACTTCCAGCTCCGGCGTCTTCGCGATCGCGCGCAGGCAGGCCGTCACCGCGCGCTTGAACGGCTCGGTCGGCGCTTCCTTCGATCCGGTGCGGAATTTGGTGTTCGACGTCGTCATCGTGGCCTCACCGCGGGTCGTCCCCGCACCTCGGGTCGTCCCCGCGAAAGCGGGGACCCATAACCACCGGCGGTCATTGCTCTCCCGAGATCCAGCACCATCATCCTACTGAAACTTCCCGGCGTATGGGTCCCGGCGTTCGCCGGGACGACGCTAGCTCATCGCCACGTTCACCGAAGACTCCGCCAGCTCGACGTTGAAGCAGCGCTGATAGAATTCAGCGACCAGCGGCCGTTCCAGTTCGTCGCACTTGTTGAGGAAGGTGACGCGGAATGCAAAGCCGATATCGGTGAAAATCTCGGCATTCTCGGCCCAGGTGATCACGGTGCGCGGGCTCATCACCGTCGACAGATCGCCGTTGGCGAAAGCGTTGCGGGTGAGATCGGCAAGCCGCACCATCTTGTTGACAATGTCGCGGCCCTCTTGGGTGCGGTAGTGATGCGCCTTGGCGAGCACGATCTCGACCTCCTCGTCATGCGCGAGATAGTTCAGCGTGGTGACGATCGACCAGCGGTCCATCTGGCCCTGGTTGATCTGCTGGGTGCCGTGATAGAGGCCGGACGTATCGCCTAATCCGACCGTGTTGGCGGTCGAGAACAGCCGGAACGCCGGATGCGGCTTGATCACCTTGTTCTGGTCGAGCAGCGTCAGGCGGCCGGAAACCTCCAGCACGCGCTGGATCACGAACATCACGTCGGGACGGCCGGCGTCGTATTCGTCGAACACCAGCGCGATATTGTGCTGCAGCGCCCAGGGCAGAATGCCGTCGCGGAATTCGGTGACCTGCATGCCGTCGCGCACGACAATGGCATCCTTGCCCACCAGATCGATGCGGCTGATGTGGCTGTCGAGGTTGACGCGCACGCACGGCCAATTGAGCCTTGCCGCGACCTGCTCGATATGGGTCGACTTGCCGGTGCCGTGATAGCCCGTGACCATGACGCGGCGGTTCTTGGCAAATCCGGCGAGGATGGCGAGCGTAGTGGCGCGATCGAAGCGGTAATCCGAATCGACGTCCGGCACATGCGGATCGACTTCGGAATAGGCCGGCACTTCGAGGTCACTGTCGATACCGAATACCTGCCGGACCGACACCTTCATGTCGGGTAAACCGGCGGGCTCCAGCTTTTTGGTCATTGCGGCGGTCGTCATCAATCCTCCGAGGTCTCGGACGCTCCCGAAACCAGATTTGCGGTATGGCTGCGGATGGGTGCTGACCGGAACCTATCAGAGAGCAACGGCCGGCAGAAGCCCGCGGCTCAATCAAAGTTCCGTCGCGTTATCATCAAGATAGGTGTTGGGCCCGGTTTTTGGAAGGCTGCCCTGCGAATCACGCCGCACTTTCCCCGAGACAATTGGCCGCCGGCTCGGAGCGGGGGGTTGATGGCACTTTCCATCCCTACCCTGAGTTATGTTAGGTCTGCGCCTAAACTGGACAGGCCGCGCCAGCACAGGAACTTTGTGACTTCATTCATCGATCCATTGATTGCCTTCGTCTCGGCACATGCGTGGCTTGCCTACCTCACGCTATTTCTCGCCGCCCTGCTGGAGGCCGTTCCGGTCGTGGGCTCGGTGATTCCGGGCTCGACCATCATCCTTGCGCTGAGCGCGCTGGTGCCCGGCGGCGAGCTGCGGCTTGAGTGGGTGCTGGCGGTCGCGGTCGCCGGTGCGTTGCTCGGCGATGGATCGGCGTTCTGGATCGGACATCGCGCGCAACGCGAAATCCTCAGCGCCTGGCCGATGACAAGTTATCCGCGCGTGGTGGCGCAGAGCGAAGCGTTCTTTCATCGCTGGGGCTCGCTGGCGGTGTTCTTCGCGCGCTTCGTGCCGCCGATTCGCGCCTTCGTGCCGATCACGGCGGGCGCGCTGGGCATGCCGCCGCTGCGCTTTTACGCGGTCAACATCCCGGCGATCCTGCTGTGGGCGCCCGCGCATGTGCTGCCGGGTGTCCTTGCGGTATCCGTGCTCGAACAATACGGCGGATTCGCAGGTGTCGGCGGCAGTGCCAAACATTACTGGATGCCGCTGGTGTTGGGCGCAGCGTTGATCATCGGGCTGGCTACCTGGACCGTCCGCCGCAGGCATGGCGGAGGCGCGATCGAGCCCGCAACAGAGCCGGTTCGCAGGAAGGCCGGCTGATTTCCGCCTGCGATACATCCCCTAATTATGCTAACCGTTAGTCTCACGAACTGACTTCTCGCCGACCGGGCGAGCGGAACATTCCTGATGATGAAGCGCCGCAAATTCGTCACGCTGTTGGGCGGCGCGGCATTGTCTTCAATTTCCTGGCCGCTCGCGGCGCGCGCGCAGCAGGCGATGCCGGTGATCGGTGTGCTGAGCAGCGCCTCCTCCCGCGACTACGTACCGATGCTGGCCGCCTTCCGAAAGGGTTTGGGTGAAGGTGGCTATGCCGAGGGCCAGAACGTGAAGATCGAGTATGTCTGGGCCGACGAACAGTATGACCGCCTGCCGGCGCTGGCGGACGATCTGGTCCGCCGTCAGGTGAGCCTGATTGTTGCGGCCACCACGCCGGCGGCGCTTGCACTGAAACCTGCAACCACAACCATACCGATCGTCTTCGCGATTGGTGGCGATCCGGTGCGGACGGGGCTCGTCGACAGCCTCAGTCGACCCGGAGGCAACCTCACCGGCGCGGCCCACATCAACGTCGAGATTGCGCCGAAGCGCCTCGAGCTGCTGCACGAACTGTTGCCCGCGGAGAAGAACGTGGGGCTTCTTGTGAACCCGACAAATCCGTTGGCTGAATCTGTATCGACGGGTGTGAAGGCAGCGGCCAGCGCCCTCGGGTTACAGCTTCAAGTCGTGCGCGCACATACGGACGAAGACATCGGCGCCGTGTTTGCGAGTTTGCCCGGAATGAAGGTTGGCGCTCTGGTGATCGGAACCGATCCGTTTTTTACCAGCAGGTCCGAAAGGCTGGGCGCTATTTCGCTGCGAATGAAAATCCCCGCGATCTACCAATATCGCGAGTTCGTCGCGGCCGGCGGCGTGATGAGTTACGGCGGCAGCATCACGGATTCATATTATAGGGCTGGCATTTATGCCGCCCGGATTCTGAAAGGCGAGAAGCCCGGCGACCTGCCGGTACAGCTGTCCACGAAAGTTGAGCTGCTTTTCAATCTCAAAACCGCCGAGGCGCTCGGCCTCACCGTCCCGCTTCCGCTTCTCGGCCGCGCCGATGAGGTGATTGAATGAAGCGGTGTCGGATCGCCGCTCGCACCACGGTCTTGAGACAATCATAAAGTCAGGCTGCGCCCCGGTGCCGGGCCGATATAGCGCGCGCGGGGGCGGATCAGTCGGCCATGCCGCAATTGTTCGCTCGCATGCGCAATCCACCCGACGGTGCGCGCCATGGCAAACAGCACCAGTTCGTTGCCGGGCGGCAGGCCGAGCGTATGCACCAGCACCGCGAGCGCGTAGTCGATATTGACGAATTCGCCGGTCGCTTCGGCGATGCGCTCGGGTATTTCCCTGGTGAGTTTCTCCATTGCGCCGGCGCGCGCCAACGCTTGCAGCAATGCGCGAGCACGCGGATCGCCGTGCTTGTAGACGCCGTGACCGAAGCCCGCGAAACGCTCGCCCAGCGCAACGCGCTCCCTGATGACAGACGCGACATCGCCATCAACCAGCGTCTTCACGAGCTGCGCCGCCAGAACCCCCGCACCGCCGTGCTTTGGGCCTTTCAACGCCACCAGGCCGGGAATCATTGCATCATAGAGATTCAATCCGGTAGATGCCGCACACCGCACGGTAAAGGCCGAGGCGTTCAGTTCATGCTCCGCCAGCAGCACCAGCGCACGGCGGATCAAATCGGCGGCACGCTTGTGGTCCGGCGCCCATGCTTTGGCGATCTGCAGATGAAGCGGTTCCGACGATGATGTGCGGTTCAGCATCGTCGCGATCACCAGACGCAGGATGCGGCCGCCAACCATCGCGCGCCCGTCGGCGGCGCGGGTAAAAGCCCGCGGATCGGCGCTGGCGGCCAGCGCCAGCACGGCAACCGTGCGATCGATCGGTGCGGCATGGCGCGCGGCTTCGGCGACCGCGCGCATTTCGCCGGACACAAGCGGACAATTGTCTTGGGAAAACGGATCGACGCCGGTCACGTCCCACAGCAGCGTCGCGGCATGTTCGAGCGTCTCCGTCTCGGCAAGATCGATGCAGTTCACGCCGCGGTAAATCGGGCCGTCCTCGGTGATCGTCGCGATCGCCGAATCCATCACCGGCAAATCGGCGTCGAAACTTTTGAGGCCGCGCGGCTCCGGCGACGGCGCGCGCCGTTCCTTGAGGCCGCGGACGTCCTCCGCGCGATAGCGATGGCTTCGCGAATCCGACGAAGGCTCCGAGCGGATCAATCCGCGGCTGACATAGGCGTAGAGCGTGGCGGGCGAGATCGCGAGTTCAGCCGAGGCCTCGCGGGCGGAGAGGTAAAGGGCGGCGGATTTTTTCATATTGATTTACATAATCAAGATTGATCAATCTGTCGAGAGGGTCGACCTTTGAGGTGTCACAAGGAGACCGACCATGAACATGCAACTTTCCAAAAGCCCGATCGGGCTGGACGGCGTTCCCGCCGCCGAAACCGTGCTTAGCCATGTCGATGGCGAGCGTGGCGAACTAATCATCGCCGGCGAACGCGTTGGCGACCTCGTGCGCAAAACCGGCTTCGAGGGTGTGACCGCACGGCTGTGGAGCGGCGGAACCGGCCAGCCGGCGGCTGAGGCTACCGTGCGCGCCGCTCTGGGCGTGGCCCGCGAACGCGCCTTTGCCCGGCTTCCGGACCTGCTGAGAATTACCCGCGGCCTGTCAATCGTCGATGGTTTCCGTGCCGCCATCGCCGGATTGCGCGCGGAAAACGGATTGCCGCATGAGGCCACGATTGTCGGGGCGTTTCCGGTGATCGCTGGCGCGCTGGTGCAGCGCGCGAGGGGCGGCGACCCCGTCGCGCCCGATCCGACCGTCAGCCATGCTGCCGATACGCTGTCGATGATCCTCAACCGCAAACCCGACGCGCGCGAGGTGGCGGCGCTCGACGCCTATTTCGTGACGGTGTGCGATCACGGCATGAATGCATCGACGTTCGCAACGCGCGTCGTGGCCTCGACCCAGGCCGACCTGTTCGCGGCGGTTACGGCGGGATATTGCGCGCTGACGGGACCGCTTCACGGCGGCGCCCCGGAGCCGGTGCTGAAAATGCTTGATGCCATCGGCACAAGCGCGCGCATCAAGCCGTGGGTCGACAGCGCGCTTGCACGCGGCGAGCGGCTGATGGGCTTCGGCCACCGCATCTACCGCGTCCGCGATCCGCGCGCAGATGTGCTGAAGGGCGCCATCGAGCGGCTCGCCGGTGGCGGCACCGGCCTTCCGTTCGCGGGCGAAGTTGAGGCCTATATCCGCGCGGCGCTGCGGCGGGAAAAACCGGACCGTCCGCTTGACACCAATGTAGAGTTCTTCACCGCGATCCTGCTCGACGCCCTGACGATCCCGCGGCAAGCCTTTACGCCGATCTTCGCGGTTGCCCGCGCCGCAGGATGGACGGCGCACGCCCGCGAGCAGCAGCGGGGCGGCCGGCTGATACGGCCAAGTTCGGCCTATATCGGCCCGATGCCGGATTGAGACCGCGGCTTGACGGCCTTTTGAGAGCGCGACCGCGCGCTCATAAGAAGGTCAGCTGGCGCCGCGCACGATTGTCTTGAGATAATTATACGCCTTGATGATCTCGATCAGGCGATCCTCGGTGGAGCGGTCGCCGCCATTGGCGTCGGGATGGTGCTGCTTGACCAGCGCCTTGTATTTCGCCTTGACCACCTCGAGCGTCGCATCGGAGCCGAGCCCCATCACCTGCAGCGCCTTGCGCTCGGCGTTGAATATCTTTCGGGTTTCGACCTTGGTCTCGCCGGCGGCGCCGCCCGGTCCCGGCCGCCAGCGGCCGCGGCCGTTGAGCTCGCTGAACATGCTGAACGGATCGGACGCGCCTTCCAGATCGGCCTCGGGGCTGCCCTTGCCCTTCTTGGCGCTGGTATTGGCGCCCATTTTCCAGGTCGGACGGTGGCCGGTCAGCGCATCCTTCTGGTAGCGCGCAACCGCGTCCGCATTCATGCCGGAAAAGAAATTATAGGACTGGTTGTATTCGCGGACGTGATTGAGACAGAAGTGCCAGTATTCCTTGTCGTTGGCCCGGCCCTTGGGTGCGCGGTGCGGCCCCTTGTTCTTGCAGTCGGGCCATTCGCACATGGCGGATTCTTCGCGCGCCTGGGCCTGCTGCTTGGCGGTCAGCTTGTTGGGCTTGATCCGGATGGAGTCGAAGAATTTTGATGAATCAATCGGCATGGCTGACTATGACAACGCAATGCGAAAGGCTTCAAGTCTTGACATTGCGAATATCTCACTCTCGATGCGCCATTGACGAAAGGCGGTCACAGACGTATTGCCGCCGCCATGAGCACCAAAGACATTATCACGAACAAATTGCGTGAAGCTTTCTCGCCGGAAAGCCTCGACGTCACGGACGAATCACATCTGCATGAAGGCCACGCCGGCCACAGGCCGGGCGGCGAGACGCATTTCAGAGTCTATATTGTGTCGCCGGCCTTCGAAGGGAAGAGCCGGATCGAACGCCACCGCATGATTAATGCGACCCTCGCGGGGGAACTCGCAGCCTCCGTGCACGCGCTGGCGGTCAAGGCGCAGGCGCCGGGGGAAGCCGTGGGCTGAGATTTTTCTTAACCCGCTCCTGGAGGGGAGGGTGAGTAAGCTAAAACGACGTGCCCGCCCGCTTCGGCTTTTTCTCCTCGACCTCGGTCTCGCGCGGCACCGCCACGATCCGCAGCGCGGTGATGCGGTTGCGCTCGCGGCGCAGCACGCGGAAGCGGAAACCGTGGAACGTGAAACTCTGGCCGCGTTCCGGGATCGAGCGCGCCTCGTGGATCACCAGGCCGGCGATGGTGGTGGCCTCTTCATCGGGGAGATGCCAGTCCATCGCGCGGTTGAGATCGCGGATCGGCACCGAGCCGTCGACCACCACCGAGCCGTCGGGCTGGGCGCGAACGCCGGCCACCACCACGTCGTGCTCGTCGGAAATATCGCCGACGATTTCTTCCAGAATATCCTCCAGCGTCACCATACCCTCGACTTCGCCGTATTCGTCGACCACCAGCGCGAAGTGGGTCTTGCGGCGGCGGAACGCCTTGAGCTGTTCGGACACCGACCGCATCTCCGGCACGAACCACGGCGGCAGCGCGATGGTCGAGACATCTATCCTGGAGGTATCGCCTTCGGCGGTGCGGATCGCGCGCAAGAGATCCTTGGCGTGCAGCACGCCGATGATGTTTTCGGGCTTGTCGCGCCACAGCGGAATCCGGGTGTATTCGGTGGCCAGCACCTCGCGCACCAGTTCTTCCGGCGGCAGGTCGGCGTTGATCATCACCATTTCGGTGCGATGAACCATGACGTCGGAGACCTGCAACTCGCTCAGATCCAAAAGGCCGCCGAACATGTCGCGGTCCTGCTTCTCGACCTTGCCTTCGTGGTGCAGAAGATCGACCGCGCCGCGCAGCCGCTCGGTCGGCGACAAAAGCGGCTGGTTGTGACCGATCTTGATGCCGAGCATTTTCATCAGCACCCGGACGATCGCCTCAACGACGGTGAGCAGCGGTCTCAGCAGGTACACCATCAGCTTCATCGGGCGCGCGACCAGCAGCGACACACGGTCCGGCGCATTGATGGCAATGGTCTTCGGCAGCACCTCGGCAAAGATCACCACCATCACCGTCATCACGCCGGTGGCGTAGAGCACGCCGACCTCGCCGAACCAGGCGGTGAAGATGCCGGTCGCCAATGCCGAGGCGCCGATATTGGCGATGTTGTTGCCGAGCAGCAGCGCGCCGATCAACCGCTCGCGCATTCCGAACAGGCTGGAGACGACGCCGGCCTCGCGATTGCCCTGCTTCGACAGCCGCAGCATGCTGGCGCGCGACGCGCCGGTCAGCGCGGTCTCGCTCGCCGCGAAGAACGCGGAGACCAGCAGGCAGCCAATGACAATGGAGAGTGCAAGCCAGTCCATGACGTAATATTCACTTCATCTATCGTTGGAGCATGATCTTTTCGGAAAGACCGGCTTCCGCTTTTTCAGGATCATGCTCAGGTTTTGTGCGCCAGTTTGCGCTGAAGAAAATCGCGAACCAGCGAAGGTTCGACGTCGGGGGCAATCACGGCACGGCCGACAGCCCTCAGCAGAATGAAAGTGAGCCGGCCGCGCCTGACCTTCTTGTCCTGCGCCATCAGCGCCATCAGCGCATCGGCATCGCTGAGCCCTTCCTGGGCAAATCCCGCGATGTCCTGCAGATGGGTCGGCAGACCGGCCTCGGCAAGGTGATGTTTGACCCGTGTCGCGTCCGATTCCCCGATCATTCCAAGTTGCGCGGAGAATTCCGCGGCCAGCACCATGCCGACGGCGACACCTTCGCCATGGAACAGGCGGTCGGAAAAGCCGGTCGCGGCCTCCAGCGCGTGGCCGAAGGTATGGCCGAGATTGAGCAGCGCGCGCTCGCCGGTTTCGCGCTCGTCGCGCGCCACGATCGCCGCCTTGGCGCGGCAGGAGGTGGCGATGGCGTGTTCGCGCGCGGCGCCGCCGGCGAAAATATCGGCGTGGTTGGCCTCAAGCCAGGCAAAAAACGCTTCGTCGCCGAGCACGCCGTATTTGGCGACCTCGGCATAGCCGGCGCGGAACTGGCGCGGCGGCAAGGTGTCGAGCACCGCGGTATCCGCGACCACCAGAACCGGCTGGTGAAATGCGCCGAGAAGGTTCTTACCGCGCGGCGAGTTGATTCCGGTCTTGCCGCCGACCGAAGAGTCGACCTGCGCCAGCAGCGAAGTCGGCACCTGCACGAAATCGACGCCGCGGCGCAGGATCGCGGCCGCGAAGCCGGCGAGATCGCCGACCACGCCGCCGCCGAGCGCGACCACCAGATCGTTGCGCTCGATTTTCGCGGCGATCAGCGCTTCGCTGACCTTCTCCAGCCCGGCATAGGTTTTCGAGCCTTCGCCTTCGTCGACGATGATTCGCGATGTGGCAATGCCGGCCTCCGTCAGCGAGGCCACGGTTTTTTCGAGCCAATGCTTGGCAACATTGCGGTCGGTGACCACAGCGGTACGCGCGCCGGGCCGCAACGCGGCGACGCGGGCGCCCAGCGATTGCAGCACATCGCGGCCGATGACGATGTCATAGGCACGCTCGCCGAGCGCAACGTCGACCGTGATCGGATCTGAATGTTTTAAGGGCGCGGTCATTGTGTTGCGCCCATTGTGTTCGATGTTTCCGCGCCGTTGTGGCATAGCCAGGCATGCAAGGCGTCGATGCATTCATCGACGATTTTTTCGTGCGGCACGTCGCGCGACCAGATCGTAATATCCGCGTGCTGGTAGACCGGCTCGCGTTCCTCGATCAGACGCCCGACGGTCGCGGCGGGATCCGCGGTCTGCAGCAGCGGACGGTCGGCGCGGCGCTTCACGCGCTTCATGATGACATCGGCATCGGCCTTGAGCCAGATCGAGACCGCCCTGCTGCCGATACGGCTGCGGGTCTCCTCGCGCATGAATGCGCCGCCACCGGTGGCGATCACAGCGGGGCCGCCGTCGAGCAGCCGTGCGATCACCCGCGCCTCGCCATCCCTGAAATGCGGCTCGCCATGGGTTTCGAAAATGTCGGGTATCGACATGCCCGCCGCCGCCTCGATCTCCATATCGGCGTCGAGGAACGGCAGGCGCAGCCGCGCCGACAGCCGCCGTCCGATGGTGGACTTGCCGGCACCCATCATGCCCACCAGCACGACCGAACGCGTTCCCAGCGCCGCTGATATCTCGGCCTCCTGGGATGCGCTGGCGCCGGCCGGTGAGGCTGTCTCAGGCATCTAAATCGCTCAGTCGCCGCGGATTGCGGCGTTCCGCGCCACCTATACTACCCCCGCCGATACCGTTGCCAGAGACTCTTGCAACGGAGGGGCGAACATGTTGGTAGTCGGGGAAGTCAAGCCCGGCCATCCCCGATGATTTCAATGGTTAATTCGCCGCCTGAGGCTCGCTGATGCCCAGCCTGTTCCGCTTTCTGACGGTGGTCGCCGTGATCGGCGGGATCGTTTATGGCGCGATTTTCGCGCTGGCGAATCTCGTCAACCCAAAACCGCGGGAAATGACTGTCACCATCCCGGCAGACAAGTTCCTCAAGAAATAGGCGCTAGAGTCTGATTCGTGGATGTGAGCGGCGAACTCGGCGTTACCTCTCCCCAAGGGAGAGGGCGCATCCGTTGTTGCGGAGACGTCAGATCAATGCGTTCCAGCAAGACCTCAGACGCCAGACTGACAGCCCTGTTCCTCGACATGCTCGCGGCGGAACAGGGTGCAGGCCTCAACACGCTCGATGCCTATCGCCGCGATCTCACGGATCTTTCGGAATTTCTCGCCCGCGCCGGCAAGGCCTTTGCCAGTGTCGAAACCCAGGCGCTGCGGGACTACCTCGCCGATCTTGACGCGCGCGGCTTCAAGTCGTCGAGCGTGGCGCGCCGGCTGTCGGCGATGCGGCATCTGTTTCGCTTCCTGCTGAACGAGCGGATCCGCAGCGACGATCCGGCGGCGATCCTGTCCGGGCCGAAGCGAGGCCGCGGCCTGCCGAAAGTGCTGTCGATATCGGATGTGGACCGCCTGCTGGTGCGCGCGAAGGCGCTGACCGGAACGCCGGAAGCCTCTGCGCTGCAGCGGCTTCGCGCGATGCGATTATATTGCCTGCTGGAGGTGCTCTACGCCACCGGCCTGCGGGTGTCGGAACTGGTGGCGCTGCCATTATCGGCGTCGCGGCGCGACGCCCGCATGATCGTGGTGCGCGGCAAGGGCGACAAGGAGCGGCTGGTGCCGCTGAACGAGGCTTCAAGGCAGGCGATGGCCGATTACCTCGCGGCGATGGAAGCGCTCAAGCCGGAGAAGAAGAAAAACGCAGCAGCCTCGAAGTGGCTGTTTCCCTCGTTCGGCGAGAGCGGACATTTGACGCGGCAGCATTTCGCGCGCGACCTGAAGGAACTGGCGGCATTGGCCGGTCTGGCGCCGCGGCTGGTCAGCCCGCATGTGTTGCGTCATGCGTTCGCGAGCCATCTCCTGCACAACGGCGCCGATTTGCGCATCGTGCAGACGCTGCTCGGCCACACCGACATCTCGACCACGCAGATCTACACCCATGTGGTCGAGGAGCGCCTGAAGAGCCTGGTGCGCGACCTGCATCCGCTGGCGGAGAAGTAGAAATCTTGGTCGTCCCTGCGAACGCAGGGACCCATAACCGCAGGCATATGTAACTGCGAAGGCTGGAGCCCTGCTGCCCGGTGCAACAACGAACATCGGTGGTTATGGGTCCCCGCATTCGCGCCGCATTCGCGGGGACGACGCAATGGGCGCGGATCCCCACCTTGACTTCGGCGCCTTCTGCCGTGAAAGAGCCATTTCCCGCCCGCGACCGCCTTGCGCGCTCAGCAAAACGGGTCTCATTTTGCGTCGGAATGCGCGCTAAACAATTGAAGAAGCGTGCTTTCTTGGCGCGAACCGGAACCCGCTTCGCTCTCAAGCGCGTTCGTCCTTATATTGATTTGATGCCGGATCACATGCGCTCTTATCTCGATTTCGAAAAGCCCGTCGCCGAACTCGATTCCAAGGTCGATGAATTGCGCGCGCTGGCGGCGACCGGCAGCGACATCGGGGAAGAGATTTCGCGGATCGAGGACAAGGCCGCCCAGACGCTGAGCGACCTCTATGCCAATCTGACGCCGTGGCAGAAAACGCTGGTCGCGCGCCATCCGCAGCGTCCGCATCTGACCGATTTCATCAACGCGCTGATCACCGAATTTACGCCGCTGGCGGGCGACCGAAAGTTCGGCGAGGACGAGGCGCTGGTGGGCGGATTCGGCCGCTTCCGCGGCGAGAGCATCTGCGTGATCGGCCAGGAAAAAGGCGCCACCACGGAATCCCGCATCAAGCATAATTTCGGCATGGCGCGTCCGGAAGGCTACCGCAAGGCGGTCCGGCTGATGGAGATGGCGGATCGATTCGGCATTCCGGTGCTGTCGATCGTCGATTCCGCCGGCGCCTATCCCGGCATCGGCGCGGAGGAACGCGGACAGGCCGAAGCGATCGCGCGCTCCACCGATGCCTGCCTGTCGCTTGGCGTGCCCAATGTTGCGATCATCACCGGCGAAGGGATGTCGGGCGGCGCCATCGCCATCACCACGGCGAGCCGCGTGCTGATGTTCGAACACGCCATCTACAGCGTGATCTCGCCGGAGGCGGCGTCCTCGATCCTGTGGCGCGACGGAACCAAGGCCCAGGAAGCCGCCACCAGCATGAAAATCACCGCGCAGGATATGCTGCGTTTTGGCGTGATCGATGCCATTCTGAGGGAGCCTTCGGGCGGCGCGCATCGCGATCCCGACGCCATGATCGCGACCACCGGCGACGCCATCGCGGAAGCCCTGAACGATCTGCGAAACCTCGACCGCGACATGATCCGCAAGCAGCGGCGGCAGAAATTCCTCGATATCGGCAGGAAACTGGGCTGATAAGCGTTATTCGCGAGCAAGAGGCGGCGCCACCCCGACCCCTCCGGGGAGTTCGCTCTCGGAGTCGGACGGCCTTGGCCGTCCCGGGAGGGGTGAACTTTCGGGCACCAAAAGTTAACCGCCGCCGCTCATCCCAAGCTTTTTCAAGAATCCGCCGTTTTGGCCCCAATTAGGCCCAGACACCGATATTTAACGTCTATTGGCCATGCCTAGGTGGCAACCCTTCGTGACCCCCTGATCGGCTTGCGAGCAAGGGGGGCCAAAGGATAGTATTTTAGCGAATGGCTTCAGGGCATGGACGCTATAATCGGGGTGCGAAAATTGCCCGTTGGGTGTGGAGCTTTGCATTGATTTATCGCTCGCTGGTTCGCGCGCTCATCACCTCGGCCGCGCTCGCGGCCGGTGTGCTGCTGGCCGGCTGCAACAGCGACGAAATCTCGCTGGCGAATAACGCCAAGGCCAACCAGCCCGTTCCGCCAAAGCTCGTCGCCGACATGGCGGAAAAAGACATGGACCTGCAATCGCCGATGCTGGTCCGGCTGTTCAAGCAGGAAGCCGAGCTTGAGGTCTGGAAACAGGATCGCTCCGGCCGCTTCGCGCTGCTGAAGACCTATCCGATTTGCCGCTGGTCGGGAGACCTCGGTCCCAAGGTCCGGGAAGGCGACCGCCAGGCCCCGGAGGGCTTCTATTCGATCTCGCCGGCGCAGATGAATCCGCAATCGGCGTATTATCTTTCATTCAACACCGGCTACCCCAATGCCTACGACAAGGCGCTGGGACACAGCGGCTCGCAGCTGATGGTGCATGGCGACTGCTCCTCGCGCGGCTGCTACGCCATGACCGACGAGCAGATCGCGGAAATCTATTCCCTGGGGCGGGAATCCTTCTTCGGCGGCCAGCGCGCGTTCCAGCTGCAGGCCTATCCGTTCAGGATGACGCCGCTGAACATGGCCAGGCATCGCAACAATCCGAACATGCCGTTCTGGAAAATGATCAAGGAAGGCTATGATCATTTCGAGGTGACGCGGCAGGAACCGAAGGTCGATTTCTGCGAAAAGAAATACGTGTTCGATGCCGTCAAGGCGCCTGATGCCAAGCGGGATCCGGTATTCGACGCGTCGGCCAAATGCCCTGCCTATGTGATCCCGGATGAAGTCGCCGACGCCGTGCGCGACAAGCAGCAGGAAGATCAGGTCGAGATCGCCAGGCTGGTTGCAAAGGGAACGCCGGTCGCCCGCATGAACACCGGCATCGACGGCGGCATGAACAGGGTGTTCGCCTCCAAGCTGCCCGACGGCAGTACCGGACTGTCGGAAGGCGGCGACGGTCAGGGCCTGTCGCTCGTCGCGCTTTCCCGCGCCCCCGGCACCATTCCCTCGACGGTCAATCCGCCGCGCGGGCCCGTTTCGTCCCCGCAGGAGCCCTTGGTAGCCTCAATGGCTCCGGCTACTGCACCCTCGCCCGCGACGCGCGTGGCATCCGCGGCGCCGAATGCGCAGTCCGACGGATTCTTCAGCAACCTCGCCCGCAAGGTGGGCTTCGGCGCAGCAGATACCACCGCGAGCGCGCAGCCCATTCCGGCGAAACCGAAAGTCATCGAGGCCAGGCGCAACGAACCGCCGCGCCCGGATGCATCGGCACCAAAGGCCGCGACACCGAAGGCGCCGGAGACGAAACAGGCCGCCGCCCGCCCGCCGCTGAAACCCTCGCTCTCGGACACCCCGGCCGCAGCTGCGGCGCCTGCGAAAGACGGCCTGGTCGCCGGCTCGCAGCCGATCGTCTCGGCGAATTCGTTCGAGAGCCGCTTCTCGGCGGCTAAGTAAGCCAATTTACGGCAGCTTCTATCTCGTCATGGCCGGGCTTGTCCCGGCCATCGACGTCTTGAGTCGGCCGGGAAGAATTCGGAAGCGATTGAAACATCGCAGTGATTTGACCTGAGCAAGTATTCGATTTTGCAAGAAAGCCGGGGGCGGGTCTCGGTTTTTTTGCGTTTTGGGATTCCGGATTTCGGCGCTTTGTGATTCCTTTGACGGCAGATTCGCTGTTGGAGGAGAGCCGTGAGCCAGCCGCGCGACGATCGTCAGGACGATCTGTTTGGCCCATCTCTGGAGAAGATCATCAACCTTCGCCATCCGCTGGTGCGTCTGGCGGCGGAAATTGACTGGGAGTTCCTGGCCGGACGCTTCGGTTCGGTCTGTCGCGTCGGCCCAGGGCAGCCGCCGTTGCCGACGCGGTTGGTGGCCGGGCTGCTGATCCTCAAGCACATGCACAATCTCTCGGACGAAGCGCTATGTGACCGCTGGGTGGAGAACCCATATTTCCAGTACTTCTGCGGGGAAGTGGTATTCCAGCACGCGGCGCCGTTCGATCGCTCGTCGCTGACGCGCTGGCGCCAGCGGCTGGGTGAGGAG
>OCZT010002348.1_pt1 | contig 19562 bp, 16 predicted proteins | sample 1539031 | NCBI WGS metagenome assembly OCZT01 (sample SAMEA3539308, study PRJEB22396) | soil metagenome | biome: tundra; feature: field; material: soil | place: USA | collected 2010-05 | depth 0.15 m | reverse complement strand
CGCCCGAACAGCTTCGCCGTCGGATGCTGCATGGCAACATCTATGCGCCCGAGGGGGTATCCAATGCACTGGCTCACTTCTTTCGAACCGAAAATCTCACCGCACTTCGGGAAATGGCCCTACGGTTCCTCGCTGATGAAACTGACGAGGATCTGCTGGAATATCTCAGTCATTCCCATCCCGAGGTGATCTGGGAGACCGCCGAGCGCATCATGGTTGCCGTCAACACCGCGTCGGGCACCGACGGCATTCTCCGGCGTGCCTCACGGATGGCGACGCGCATCAAAGCCGATCTCCACGTGGTTCACGTGAACAGTTCGGGAGCTTCGCACTCCGTCGATAGCGCGTCGCTCGAGCAGCTTCGCCAACTCGCGGTTGACCTCGGCGCGACTTGGCACCAGCTTGACGCCGACGAAATGGTGACTGCCCTCATTGACTTCGCCCAATGCCAACAGATCACCCAGATCGTGATCGGCTCCAGCCAGCGATCTCGCCGCCGGGAGATCTTCGGTGGAGGATCGACGGTTCGTCGACTCACGCGCGCGGCGAACTCCAAAGGGGTTGATGTTCATATCATCGCTCGACGTGACGACCAGGAGATGGTTGGGACCATCTCGTAGGACGCGCACGAAAACGGGCTGGTCGAGAGCATGATTTTGTAAATATCGCAGCCAGGGATCGTCCATTGCGCGGCGTCAAGTTGACCAGAAAGGACCGTACGATGCTAGGAATCGGAGGTTTGGCAATGAGACGTACCTTTTTTGGGACGATAGTCGCACTTTCCAGCATGGCAGTCGAGACCGCTGTCATGATCCCACTACGAAGTCACCTAAGCATCGCGACAATGGCCCTCATTCTGGTGGTGCCTGTTGTGGTTGGCGTCGTCGCGGGGGGCTTCGTCGCGGGCATCATCAGCGTCGGTGCCGGGTTTCTCGTGTACGACTTCTTCTTTATTCCCCCGTATCGCACACTGTGGGTTGGCGCCCCACAGAACTGGGTGGCGCTCGGGGTGTACGTGGCGGTAATGGTGCCAGTTTCTCAGGTAGTTGCCAGCATGAACTCTGCCAAGGCTGAGGCCCGTCGTCAGGGGCGTGAGATTAGAGAGCTTTTCGAAATCTCCCACCTTCTCGTTGAGGACAAATCACTCGACGTGCTTCTCTCCTCGGTGGTCACGACGCTGGCCGAGGTGTTCAGTGCTGACCAGGTTGCTCTCATCCTTCCCGAAGGCGAGAAGTTGGAGGTGGTTGCTTCGGCGGGTGAGCCGTTGAGCGATACTCAACTTCGCTGTGTCCTACCCACCGAGGGCCAACTTGCGACCCTCGGCACTCAAACATTCGAACGTGACGGGTTGCTCGTAGTGGCTCTGACCTCCGCGGGGCGACCGGTGGGCCTGCTCGTGCTCTCGGGTATGACTTCAGTTAAATACGAACGCGAGCCGCTCCTGCTCTTCGCCAACCAGATCGCCCTCGCGGTAGAGCGTGTGCAACTACGCGAGAAAGCCCTCCAGGCCCGACTCGCTGACGAAGTGGCCCTGCTGGCAAAGACGCTCGTCACGGCCGTCTCCCACGACCTTCGAGCTCCACTCACGTCGATCAAGGCGTCGTCGTCCACGCTCGTCGATACCGAGTTCAACCTTGACCCGGACACAACGCGACGACTCGCGACGCTCATTGACGTGCAGGTTGATCGTCTCGCCGAGCTAGTGCAAAATCTGCTCGACATGAGCCGTATCCAAGCCGGCGTACTTCGGCCACGTTGTTCGGTGGCGTCGCTTGAGGACCTCGTGACCGCCGTCGTCGACGAACTCGCCCCGCGCGGTTATGTCTTGTGCATGGAAATCCCTGACGACCTACCTCCCATCGACGTTGACGTTGTGCTCATCAGTCGGGTACTAGTCAATCTGCTTGAAAACGCCATTCGTCATAGTCCGAAATCCGCACCGATCACGGTGCGCGCTGCGTTGACCAAACAGCATCTCATTGAAGTGACGGTGACGGACAAGGGTCCGGGCGTGAGCAGACAGCGGCGCCACGAGATTTTCGAACTGTTCGCCCGTCGCAGTGACGACGCCGGCGCCGGACTTGGGCTCACGATAGCGAAGACCTTCATTGAGGCTCACGGGCAACGAATTTGGGTGGATGACGCGCCCGGGGGCGGTGCCAAATTCTGCTTCACTCTTCCTGTCGCTGCCAACCTTTCTGAGGAGCCACGCCTTGCCGCACATTCTCATTATTGACGACGACCCCGATCTACTCAGCGTGTGTCGCGTTGGACTCGAAGCTATGGGACACACACTTCGCACCGCCGAAACCGGTGAAGAGGGACTTGTTGAGGCGGCCGTCTTTCCCCCGGACGTCATTGTCTTGGACCTTGGGTTGCCCGACCTCGACGGGCTCGAAGTGTGCAAGAGGATTCGTAGTTGGAGCAGTGTCCCGATCATCGTGCTCTCGGCCGACGGGTCAGAGGACCGTAAAGTGAGCGCCCTTGACGAGGGAGCGGACGACTACATGACAAAGCCGTTTGGAATGCGCGAACTCAACGCGCGCCTCAACGTTGCTCTGCGCCATCGTTCAAGCGACAGCGGTGATCATCCTGCCGAGGTTGTCGTTGGGCACCTTCGTCTTGATCTCATACATCATGAAGCGACGCTCTCAGACGAGCGTCTCGATCTCGCGCCCAAGGAGTTCGAGTTTCTTGCCTACCTTGCGCTCAATGTCGGCAAGATCTGCACACGCCGAATGATCTTGGAGAACGTGTGGGGGCCTGGGTACGGCAACGAGTTCCACTATCTAAAGGTGTATGCATACCGGCTTAGGCGCAAGTTGAACGACGAGAAAGGTCAATTCCTTCAGAGCGATCCTTCGGTTGGGTACCGACTAGTGCAGCCGCAGTGATTGAATTATTCGCCAGCGAGCTGACCGGTGACATGACTTCAGCGACCTCGCGCTCAACCTGATCTTCGAGGGAGGTTGTTCGTCGGAGCATCGGCTATCGAGTTGATTAGTTGGTTGGGCTCAAGTGTGTGGGACTGCTGTACGTATAGTTAACATCTTGATAGTCAGGGCTGCGATACTCAGTAGATGATCGAAAAACGCAAGGCCTTTATGTCGCCGAGTCTGAGGCTGTGGTGCTTCATCCTAGGACGCGCCTCTGTGGTGGGCGCTCTCCTCGCGTGGGCCAATAACGCGCCGGCAATCTGGTTCGTCGTGATCCTGTTGGGCCCGTTGGGTCTCGCACTCAGTTGGGGAACGGTTTCGCAGACCAGAATCAATTGACGGCGGAACATCTGGCTTCTAAGAGTGAATCGCGCCGGGAAAGCGGGAGACTAAGTATTTTCCTAGACGGTGTAGTCGCTCGTCGGTCTGGTTTCGAAGAGCTGTAGAAATCGGAGGCCTAAAGTGAGGCCTGCAGCGGTGCGCGACGTTTTGAAGAACCAAAATTGGGGGTGGTTTGCGATACCGCGAACAATTAGAAGATCTTCGACTTTCCTTCCATGGCGCCGCGACCGTTGGGATGCACGAGCGTGAACGTTCAATTTTCTAGGTGGGCCGCCCGGGTCTCGATCCCGGCACCTTGGGATTAAAAGGGACTTGCGAACTGTTGTTGTGTGTCGGTCTCGTCGCGTATGTCTTTAGTTTCCAAGGAATCGTGTTGTGGTGTGTCGGTCTGGTCTCGTGGTGTTGCGGAAATATGAGGCCTAAAGTGAGGCCTGTTTGGACCCGTGACGCCGACCCACTAGCTTGCCCACCATGCCTCGAAGGCGCAATCTGTCACCGAGTCGATCGAGTGCCATCCGAATGTCACGGTCGTGAACCTCTTCGGGTGTTTCTTGGGCGTGAACGCTTTCTCTCAAAAGAGAAGCAGCTCGCTAACTGGAAGGTCCATGGTTCAAGTCCTGTACGGTCCACGGATCGTTGTGAGAGTTACGACATTGAGGGTATGAACGTATCCGTTCAAAGAAGGAAAGCGGAATGCTAGCCGGGACGGTTCACGGCGCACTTGCGGAAAGAAACCCCTTGAGGATTTCCAGACTTCCAGATCCTCGGCCCCCTCGGCTGGCGGCTTCGCTGGGCGAAGTTGGGCGTCGTCGTTATGCGGATGTCAGGATCAGTGATTACGCGGGGTTCTTAGTGACGACACTTTGAGGTGATGAGGATAATGGTGAGTACGGTGACGCCTGAGCGACGTCCGGTCGGTGACTGGGCGATGGGTGCGATCGAGACACTCGTGTTCGACGTGCTCGGCACGGTGGTCGATGAGACCGCCTCAGTCGTGCTCGAGGTTGAGGCCGCGATGGCTGACGCTGGGCTGGATCCTCGAGAGGGACCCCGACTCGCGCTCGAGTGGTCACGTCGGCTCGATCTCCTGATCGAACAGGTGGTCGCCGGCGAGGAATCATGGAAGTCCAACGACGACTTGCGCGCCGTCGCGCTGGTCGATGCGCTCCACGCGATGGAGATACGTGGGCTAAGCCGAGCAAGGCTGGACGATCTGGCCTTGGTCGGCCACCGCCTAAAGCCCTGGCCGACGCGGCCCAGGCATTGGACTACCTGAGGGACTCCTTCACCGTCGTGGCGCTATCCAACGCGGATCTGACGCAGCTAGTCGACATGTTCAGCAAAGGACGTCTGGCGTGGCACGGCGTTTTGTCTGCCGAGTCGGTCAAGACGTACAAGCCCGACCCCGCCGTCTATCGACATGCTCTGGACACGCTCGGCCGCGAGGCGCGTCGGACGTTGATGGTCGCTGCACACCCTTGGGATTTGAGGGCCGCATCCGTCCAAGGGATGCGCACCGCATTTGTCTCGCGACCCGGTGAGGGGGTCCCCGCGCCGCATGACCGGTTCGACTTGTATGCGGAGAACCTCGCGGACCTGGCCGAGCAATTGGCCCCGGGCGGACCCCAGCACTAGCTCACCTGAATCGCGAAGTTGTAGTCGCGTACGCTCGATTGTCGACTCAGACCGAGTAGCCACGTGTCTCGAACCGTGCACGGAGGGTAGACGTGCTCGTCTTTGGCATCGACTGGGGGTCTTCTCACGTTTGACGTCGTGGCTAGGCAGTTGGCTAGACCAGGGCTCGTTTCAAGTTCGAACCGCGATTCAATTTCGAGAGGCCGATGGTGAGAGGTTTGAGCTGCGGCTGCGTGACGAGTAGACAAGTTCCCAAACGATCTTGTGACCTGCGCTGGGTTTTGTTACCTTTCCGTTTTTTGAAATTGGGCCTTTGTGAAAGGCTCAATTCATGCCGGCGTCCTATTTCGAAGAGTTTCGACGGCGAGCGATTGCGCTCGTGAGATCGGGTTGGTCGGTTACCAAGACCGCTCACGATCTCGGAGTCGTCGAGACCCTTCCAATGATCTCAGTAGTCGACCAGGACCGCGGGTTGCGGTGCTGTTCGGTCTAACTCTCGACCCAGGTCACGACTTCCGGATCGCCCAACCGCAGTTCCATGAGCCGCTGAACTTGTAACCGTTGGTCATGCTCAAGAAGGTGCCCTTCGAGGCGACGCTGCTGAACGTCGCCGCCCCACCGATTGTGACGCTGCCCGAGGTCGCCCCCAACAACGCGTTCCGGTGTGCCGCCAGGTTGAGGGACATGTTGGAGTACCCACCGTTGCCCTTCGCCGGTGGAATTAGGAGCGAACTTCCGAGGTTGAGTTTGAATGACCCCTAATAGGTGAAGCACCTCCCGTGCTTGAACGTATACGTCTTGCTGTTGTAGTGCAGCGTTGCGGTGGCAGGATTGGAAGCTTTCACGAGGTCAACGAGGAACCCCGAAAGGTTTGAAAGCTGTCCGCTAAGGTCTGACCTTCGGAGTGTCTCGTGATTCCGGGGTCAATTTGGACTTAGTGGGCGTCCACTTCTAAGCACAGGCGCTTCAGTCTTGTTCTTTGAAAAAGAAGATCATCCACGCCTCTGTGTGTCAACGCCTAACGAGATCGTCAGATTTCGGGTTCATGAAGTGCCTGAGTGGACCATCGGGTACTTTCGTTGAGCCCGTTGTTGGAAGGTCGTAGGAATGCATGTTCATAATAGAAATGGAGAGGAATTGATGACCAATAGAGCGCTTGTGGGGGTTTTGCCAGTAGTTCAAACACCTTTTTCAGCTGATGGCTCGCTTGACATTCCGGCGTTAATGGTGGAGCTGAATTGGGTACTTGATCAAGGGGCCTCGGGACTTACCACAGGTATGGTGAGTGAAGTTCTTCGACTAACCGAGAGCGAGCGTCAACAGCTGGCAGAAGCAGTCTGTGAAGTGGCCAACGATCGCGGAAGGTTGAGCATCATCAGTTGTGGCGCCGAGAGTACTCGCACTGCCGTTTCATATGCACAACACGCGGAACGCAGCGGCGCAAGTGCAGTTATGGCAATTCCTCCAATCAGCGTCGTTCTAAGTGATTCGGCTACATTCGACTATTTCCTGGCGATCGGCGACAGCATTTCGATTTCCTTAGTTGTCCAAGATGCGAGTGGTTACGTGGGACTTCCCTTAAGCATTGATGTTCAAGTGAGCCTCCTTGAGCATTTTGGAGCTCGCATCTACTTCAAACCGGAAGCGACTCCGATAGGCCCGCGACTGTCGCTGTTGCGCGATGCGACGGGTGGTGTAGCTCGAGTTTTTGAGGGTTCAGGCGGTGCAGCACTTGTGGATAGTTATCGCCGAGGCATAGTTGGAACAATGCCGGGCGCGGATGTTTGTTGGGCAATTCAGCGAATGTGGAATTCACTTGAGGCGGGCGATTGGAGCACCGCCTATAGCATTAGTGGCTCCCTCAGTTCACTCATTCGCCTTCAATCAAGTCTCGATTCATATGTTGCCATTGAGAAATATCTATTGGTTAAACAAGGGGTGATTCCCTCGGCTGCTTCACGCGGACCTCAGGGCTTTGTTCTGGATTACGAGACCGAAAATGAAATCGATCGCCTCTTCGACATCTTGCAAAAGAGCAGTTTGTAGTTGCCGTGAAGCGAGCGGCATATGCGAAAAGAGCCAACAAATCGCATTTTGTTGACGTTCGCCGCCTTCCATTAGAGGGTCTGGCCTTCCCCCCAAATTCCGGACACATTGTTTATGCGGCTTGGAGCTGACGCTGAGCGAATTGTAGTTCCCACTCGATCGGCGACATGTTGTTGATCGAACTGTGCTGGCGCAGTCCGTTGTAGTGGTTTGACCTTCCCCCCACTTGCCGGACACCTTGGCGTTGACCCCATTTTCTGGACCGCGGGGGAATTGTCGAATCCACGGCGGGTCGCTCGGGTGGCTACCGGTTGGCGAGGCCCGCGAACGAGATCTCAGTGTTGGATCTGGTTCAGGCGGTCGATGGCGACGAGTCAATGTTTCGCTGCACCGAAATCCGCAAACGAGGCCCCTCCGCGGTGGGCTCGGGCGCGTATTCTCCCGCTTGCGGTATTGCTGCCACCATGTGGCGCGCGGAGGAGGCTTGGAAGCGGGAACTGGCCGGTACGTCCATCGCTGACATTGCAGCACAAGTGCTGAGAGAAGCCCCTCGCACGGCCCTGAAGAAAGGCGGATCATGGCTGGTGGCAGTCTTGGAGAAACGGGTCTAGTTCTACTGGCTTTGATTTCGCGTCGGCCGGCGGCGATCATGTTGAAGTGAACACGAACACGCACAAAGACTCGGATGTTGTCATCTGGGTCAAACTCCATCAAAGACGCCACGATTCATTCGATCAGCTGGGCCAGCGCCTGAGAAAGGTTTGAAAGCTGTCCGCTAAGGTCCACTCGTGTACGGCCCACTCGTTGGAAGAAGCACAACGATCCAGTTGATCAACGGCGGGTTCTGACATCCGATCGTTGACCACGGCAATTGGGCTCATTCCGACTCTGTGGGATTGCAACCGCAACGCGAGCTTCCCGGGAAATCAGTCGACTGAACTGGGGGAAGGCCATTTGACAGTGGGAGTTTGCAGAACCAATGGGTCTGGACTTCATCGCTTTTGAGGGTGATGCTGTCTCCGAGCGGACGACACCACTGTTACCAATGGGGAAACTTTGGAAGCATCATCTGCCGGAGGATCCACTACTCCGACAGTTGGAAGGCCTCCGCTTCGCCACTCCTGCGAACGGCCCGAATAAGTCCAGGGAAGATGAAGCGGTGGAATGGCAAGAAGGCGTACCAGTAGAGGTACCCGGGAAGACCACGCGGGTCGAAGAACGCGGTCTGCTCGATCCGGGAACCTCCCTGGTCGGGGAGGATCTCGAACTGCAGCCACGCAGTTCCCGGGAGTTTCATTTCCGCTCGCAGGCGAAGGAGATGGGGACGATCCAGCGCCTCGACCCGCCAGAAGTCCAGGGGTTCGCCGACGCGCAGTTCGCGGGGGTGTCGGCGGCCGCGGCGCATGCCCACCCCACCGGACACCCGATCGATCAACCCCCGAATCTGCCACAGCGCGTTCCCGGCTGGCCATCCGGCGTCGCCGCCGAGCGCGCACGCAGCGTCGAAGACAGCTTCGGGCGCCGCCGAACTAAGGATCCGATGGCTGTCGGACAGCATGCCTTCGTGCACCGCCAACTGGCGTTCCGGAGTCCCGTCTGCGCTGAAGCTGGCAAGGCTGGAGGCCCACGTGGTCTCGATCTCGTCGCTCGCCATCCGGTTGAGCGCCAGCTCCAAGGCGGCGCGGTAACTCATCGGCCGAACGCTGAACTCGCGCAGGGCGCGGTCATCTTGAACCACCACGTCAGTAAGCATGCCGGCGACGAGAGGCTGCGCGATGGCGTACGGGATGGGCGTGACCAGGTCGATGAACCTGCTGCTCCATTCGGGGTGGGGCACGGGGAAGACGAAGATCCGCCGACGGAGCCCGCGAACGCTGGCGTACTCCAGCATCATCTGTCGGTAGCTAAGGATGTCCGGGCCGCCGATCTCGTAGACGCCCTCGGCATCAGGGCGGTCGAGCGCTTCGAGGAGGTACTCGAGGACGTTGCGGACACCGATCGGCTGGCAGTGGAATTTCACCCATTGGGGTGCGACCATGATCGGCAGGCGCTCGGTCAGGCATCGGATCATCTCGAAGCTCACCGACCCCGAACCGACGATGATCGCGGCGCGGAACTCAATGACCGGCACTCCGCAGACGGCCAGGATTCGGCCCACCTCGTGACGCGAAGTCAGGTGATCGCTCAGGGTCGCGGCCGGGTCTCCCAGGCCCCCGAGATAGATGATCTTGGTGACGCCCGCACGCTGTGCCGCCGCCGAGAAGATCTGGGCAATCTGGCGGTCGCGTTCGCGGAAGCTACTGCCGCTCGCCATCGAATGCACCAGATAGTAGGCGACGTCGATGCCCTCCAGCGCCTGACGCGATGCCTCTTCGTTGGCCAGGTCGCCTTGGATGAGCTCCACGCCGGCCCAGCGGCCCTCCAAGCGACCGATGTCGCGAGTCACGCAACGGATATGCGCGTTTCGACCGTGCAGCCTCTCTACCAGTCGGCCGCCGATGTACCCGGTCGCGCCCGTGACCAGAACGTGCGCGTGGCCCTCGTCACCATCGGCGTCGTCGTTCACCCGTGCCCTTCTCGGAACCCATTGCATTCGTCCACAACTGAACTTGATACCCTACGCGACGGGCGGCACCAGTGCCGAAGGTTCTTGGTAATCCCGCGGCGGGTGGGTTCGCCTCGGAGAGTCTGCCAGGTTGGTTCAATTCATTCTATGAACTCGGCTAACAGTTGGGAAAGGTTTGAAAGCTGTCCGCTAAGGCCCACTATTTTGTGGACTCACACACTTTATGGTCCACGTATCATTGTCCGAACTACAACAGAGCCGCCCCCTACTTCGGGAAAACTTTTGGCGGCTCCCCTTGGCCTTGTTCGGACGGATCGCGTGTCGATGCCACCTCCGCACTTTCTGGCTACTCAATCGTTGAAGCTGACGCCTTGGATGGAGATGCGAAACTGGCGGTGCCATACCCCAACCTGGCGAACGATGGATCGGAGGAGATCTACGAAGGACTACTGATGTTTAGGGAATCGTCTGATCGATATCTCACTGAGTCCCCTGTCGCACCGTCTCGCCGAAAACCACCCGGAGAGCTGAAAACGCTCCCGTCACATTCCATCAACGGAGAGGTCAATTCTCTTTGGGGTGATTCATCAACGTCACGCAGCGTGCAAAAAGATCGAAGTGCGACTGGATGTCGTCGAAGTCGTTCCGGGCGGGCACCGACTCGACCGCACTGCCCAATACCATCTCGCCCTGTCGCAGCAGAATCTCACGCTGCGCCGTAGTCGTCGTGGCCTGTGCCACTACGGTCAAAGAGTCGAGGATGCGGATGATGACAGCGGGCATGCCGCGCGCTGCTTGGCGAATCTTGTCGAAGGCCCGATTCACGATCTTCAGGTAGGACCAATCCGCTCCCATCAGACGGATCCGGCCCTCCTCGTCGCGAATGACTCGTTCGGTGAGCTCGCGACCCGAAAGTCGACAAAGGCCTGATGAGATCCAGTCGAGACAGGTAAGGGCCGTGAAGGTGTCATTGACCGCGGGCGAAAGTGCCCGAATCGCAATTTCAACGAGTTGGTCAAGCGCGAAGACCGGATCCTGCATGAGGGTCCGGTGGGGTCCGGTCACGTGGGCTTTGGCCAGTGCCACCTCAACTTGTTGGGTGGCGCCCCGAGGGAAGACCTTGGCGACCGGTCGCCCGGCCACAATGAAGTGACCCGGACGGTATTCGAGACGTATGACCGCGTCGACCAGCTTGGCGATCTTGGCCAGTTGCGCGTAGCCGACGAACTGGAGATAGCCGCTCTTGGCGGCGGCGACGTCTCCGCCTCGCTCTTCGATCATCACGAGCAACTCCGCCGTTTTCCTCGAGACCGAAGTGTCGAACCTCGCGGTCACCGGCTCGTCGTCCACGGACTCGACGAGGGGGAATTCTGCGTCGATGGCGGCGTCGAGGTCGCGGGCGATTCCCGCGATCACCTCGGGCAGTTGGATGGAGGCCGCGATGTGGTTGATGAAGTAGACCAGCACCGCGACGTCCACCAATATCATGAACTCTGCCATCGTGATGCTGAGGTGCGGAGCGAAGCCATTATGGGGATAGATCGTGATGGACCCGAGCGCAAGCACCGAATAGGTGAAGGTCGCGACGAAGACGCCAAGCGTGACCTGATTGCCCACGTCGCGAACGAAATTGCGCATCATCCGTGGACCGAACTGTTGGGAGGCCAAAGTAAGGGCAAGGATGGTGATTGAGAAGACCACACCGACGACGGTGATGATGGCGGCCGCGATGGCGATAAGGACGTCGCGGCCCGACTGGGAGCTTCCGTTTCGCAGCCAGATCGGCAGTTGAATCTGGTGCGAGTACGCGGCAGCGTCGATACTGAACGTCACGACGAAGATCAAGGCGCCCAGGACGATGAGAAGGGCCGGCACGAACCAGAGGGTCGCGCGCAGCGCTTCCCATCGCCAATTCGGCAGTCCACGGGCCTCATTCACAATCCGCGACCCGCTCTCGGGCCTTGGTTCGGACGGCTCTCGGGTACGGAGGGTACTCGGGAAATTCGCGGAACTGCGCTCGCGGACGTGCGGCGAAGGGCCGCGATGCCCTGGCGGAAGGTCGTCGGTGTGGGGATATGGTGTCGCACCCGTCGTTGCCAGTCATCGAGGCGCCCCTTGCCGCCGACCAGTCTTCCCGGCACACCAATTCGATGCAATGAACAATAGCCCACTCCCGTTTGTTGGTCTCAGAGTGGATAGAAATCCGGCGATATATATTTCGCTCGCGTCGGCCTGCGATGTTGGATTGGACCTGGATATCTTTTTCGACATCGCCGTACTTATCTCGCCCGAGTCATACCAGTGTCTCCGACAATCGTCGCGTGAAATGCTACAACGATGGAAACAGCGAACTCGATTGAAGTACCTGGCGCAACTCTCTACTAGAAGGTGAGAGGATCAGGTCCCGTCATAATTATTATTCAGGGCGGTGCGGCTGATGCTGATGGGTCGGAGGCCCTTGCAACTCACTTGGAAAGCGACTCCACTGTCGTGAGTTATGACCGACGCGGTCTCTCGTGAAGTGTCCTCACGCCAGATGCAACTCCCGTGGACGTCAATAGACACACTGAGGACGCGTCAATGGTTCTGGCGGCCGTCACCTCGGAACTGGCCCTCGTTTTCGGCGTGAGCATCGATGCACTTATTGGACTTGATCTGGTCACAACCCACCCCAAACAGATACGTTTGCTCGTAGCCCACGAACCTCCGCTAAAACAACTTCTCCCACCGGACGAATTTGAAAGGGCGCTTCACGAGCAAGAGGAAGTTGAGGTCGCATTTAGGAACGAAGGTGTGAGAGCCGCAATGATGAAGTTCCTTCAGCTCTCGGGTGTCGACATTAGTGAAGGAGAAGCAGATGCTCCCGCGCCTCAACTCTCGCCCTACATGGCGGACAACCTACAGTTCTTCCTGACGAACGATGCTCCGGCAGTGCGGCAATATCAAATTGACATGTCCCTTCTTGAAGAGGTGAGGTCCAAAGTGATCCCCACCGCGGGAGAAACGTCCTTTGCCAACTGGCCCAACCGCTGTGGAGCAAGGTTGGCAGAACAGCTGCGTGTCGACTTTGTGCACTTCCCTGGTGGGCACAATGCTTATGGCAGTCGACCAAAAGGGGTGGCCGAAGAATTACGCATGTTGTTTAGAACCGACGGCTGAATCGCCCGGGAAAGTTGGAGAGTCTTGATCGCGCGTAGGTCCCCCGAGTTGTCTCTTGCGTGGTTTCCCGATCTCCTACCCTTGGCGCATGTTCTCCAGCCGCTTCATCGAGACGGGACCTCGAGGGGCATCTGGACCCGGGCGACGACGACGTCGGCGCGCTTGCGCAGCGCCGCGCTGAGCACCAGGTCGATCTGATTGTGAAGGAGACGGTAGCGCCAGAGGCTGGGGACGACGATTGGAATTAGCACGACAATCTGTCGGTCTCCCTTCGCTCGTTCCTGGTCGATGAACGCCACGATCGGATCGACGATCGACGAGAACTCCGTGTGCAGGATCTCGAGCGGTGGCCCGGGATTCCACTGCGACCACTCCCGCTGGAGCTCCTCGCTGTACCCGGGTTCACCGTCGGCCTGTTCAGTCGCCACCGAGACGGCGATGACGTTGGCGCTGAGCGACAGCGCCTCCGAGACGGCGAACCGGGTGAGCTCGGAGATGTTGCTCACGGGCACGATGACGAGCGTCTGCTTGGCGACGGGCTTTTCCGGAAGGCTGCCGATGCCCAGCTCCACCGCCGCTCTGCGGTAGTAGGCGCGGATCCGCAGGAACAGCAGGACGAAGAGCGGGACCGTGATGACCACGATCCAGGCGCCCTGCTCGAACTTCGAGATCAGGAACACCAGCGTGGCCAGCGCCGTCACCACTGCGCCGCCACCGTTCACCACAGCCCGATAGCGCCAGCGCTCGGGCCGCGTACGCCACCAGTGCACCACCAGTCCGGTCTGTGACAAGGTGAAGCCGGTGAAGACGCCAATGGCGAACAGCGGGATCATCTCGTTGGTGTTCCCGCCGACCGCGACCAGCAGCGCGCCCGAGAGGACCGCCAGGACCCAGATGCCGTTGTTGAAGACCTGGCGGTCGCCGCGCAGGCCGAAGAGATGGGGTAGGTAGTCGTCGCGAGCTAGCAGGCTCGCCAGGATCGGCAGTCCGCCGAACGAGGTGTTCGCGGCGAGGGCGAGCACGACGGTGATGGTCAGTGAGACCACGTAGTACGCCCAGTGCCGTCCGACTGCCATTCCCATGATCTGGCTGAGGATCGTCTGGTTCGACCGAGGACCGACGTGCCACCTGCGGGCCAGGACCGCGAGTCCCAGCAACATCGTGCCGAGTATCAGTCCCAGCATCATCTCGGTGCGCTTGGCACGCTTGGCGCGGGGCTGCCGGAACAGCGGGACACCGTTGGCGATCGCCTCGACACCCGTAAGGGCGCTGCAGCCGGCCGAGAAGGCCTTGAGGACGAGCAAAATCGAGACGACCTGCAAACCGTGGGTCGTCGCGAGCAGCGAGCGGCCCGGCTGAGTCTCGTGCAGACCAAGTGGATGGAAGAGACCAACGACGACGATGGCCAGCAGGCCCACGATGAAGAGCAGCGTCGGGAGCAGGAACGCCCGGGCGCTGGCCCCCAGTCCGCGCAAGTTGAGCAGCGTGATGATCGCAAGGATGGCGAGGCAGATCGGGACGATGCCCGGACTCAGGCTCGGGAACGCCGACGTGAGCGCCCCCACCCCCGCCGCTATCGAGACCGAAACCGTCAGCGTGTAGTCCACGATCAGGGCGGCCCCGGCGACGAGGCTGGCGCCAGCTCCCAGGTTCGCCCGCGACACGGCGTAGGCGCCACCGCCTCCCGGATAGGCGTCGATGACCTGGCGGTACGAGAAGACCAGGATCGCTAGGAGCGCGACGATCGCCACGGTGATCGGCAGGATGAGGTGCAGCGACTTCGCCCCGGCGAGGGCTAGCACGACGATGATCGCCTCGGGGCCGTACGCGACCGACGTGAGCGCGTCGAGCGATAGGGCGGAGAGTCCCTCGACCGGGGTGATCTCCTCCTGGGACATCTCGTTCGTGCGAAGCGGCCGGCCGATCAGCACTCGCCAGACGGACCTTCCCGGAGGCGCACTCGGATTAGATTCTGTCGCCACTTCAGCATCGTAGTGAGGTCAATTTCACCTGACAGTTGTGTCGGCCCCGCCATGTGGTCCATGGTCCGAAATGGGGCCTGTTTCGACGTACTATCGTTCGCAACCTCTTGCTTACTAACTCATACACTCGAATGCTGATTAACCTCTGAGCAAAGACGCAAGCGACAAGTTTGCGAAAGCGACGACTAGACCCGTGTGATTTGAATACGTCGTTCGGACCTTCAATCTCTGGTTGAGGTTGAGGTTCGGCGCTGAACGTGATGGAAGGACCCCAAAAAATGATCCACTTAGCCTGTCAGAAGGCCTTCACCTTGCTGGCAGTTACTACGCGACAATCTTGGTTCGCGGCGTTGCGGAAATGCGAGGCCTTAAATGAGGCCCGAAACGGTGCGCGACATCGATCGCGACCAACATTGGGTCTCGTTACTCCATTAAGAATAATTCAAAATTCTTCAATTTCGTTCAAGAGTGCCGCGACCGTTGGGATCCACGAGCGAGAACGTTCAAATTCATAAGGTGGGCCGCCCGGGTCTCGATCCCGGCACCTTGGGATTAAAAGGAACTTGCGAACTGTTGTTGTGTGTCGGTCTGGTAGCGTATGTCTTTAATTTTCAAGGAAACGTGTTGTTCCTTGTCAGTCTCGTCTCGTGGTGTTCCAGAAATATGAGGCCAACAATGAGGCCTGTTGGTTCCATCGGTCTGCCACAGACGCTCGTATCGCGCGAGGTCAGGGCTGGCGAAGTGAGATGCCGCAGCGTTGCTAGCGCACTGTCGCCAACTTGTTCGGCCTAATTTGCTCTGACAACTGCGGGGCGATTGTCTAATCTCGTCGGTGTTTGCTCACCACATATTCGTCAAGCCAAGCCCTAGTACTCCGCCACTGACCGTCCGGACCTTTCTGTGCTCGCAGTCGTCCGCGTTCGATTGCTGCTCGGAGCGAAATGACGCTCCGTTCTTTCGTCGCCAATGCAGCGAGCGGAACCAATCTGTTCGGTCCGGCCACGGCAGGAACAACGAAGCGGTAAAGGTTGTCAGTAATCGCGCGCGCGATCAACTCACCAAGAGGACCGGGGTCACCCTCGTCCGCCCGCTGCAGGGATCGAAGGTACTTGCTTCGATCCCGCTTGTAGATGATCACCGGCGGGTAACCCATGCGAACCAAGACGAGGTTGAGCAGAAGACGTCCGGTGCGCCCGTTGCCGTCGAGGAACGGGTGAATCCTCTCGAAAGCAGCGTGGGCGGCAGCGATCGACTCGATCGGGTTCTCCGTGGAGCTGATAGCTGACAACGACTTCACCCAGTCCGCTACCGCTGCTTCGGCTTCGACCCAAGAGGGAGGCACCATCCCGTCGGCGAATGGCTCGATGTCGTGTCGGCGAAAACTGCCAGGCCGTTCTTCTTCTGTAGCGCTGGGGTGGGGCGCGACGTCCCATACCGGTCCCAGGGCGAGTTCGTGAACGTGACGAACCTCTGTCAACGTGAGTGGAGCGTCGGGGGCCCATTCGCCGGGATCGAGTGCCTGGCTGTAGACCCATTTCGCGGCGTTGGCGTAGCCGGTCACTTCCATGTACTCGCGAAGTTCCTTGTTGCCGACCGCGAGACCCTGGGCGAGGAGAGCCCTAACTTGCTCGATTATGAGTGTGTTGCCCTCAAGGGCGGTCGATTGATGCGCTTCTTGATACCAGATCGATGTCCAGATGCCCTCAGCCTCAGTCGGCGAGGGCAAGCCCCCCATACGGTCCCGCAACTCGGTGACCGCCTCGTTCAGTCGCTGGTAGACGGACTGGCGCGGCGGGCGGCCTCGTCGAGAGTTGTTGAGCTCCATGAGAAATAACATTAACACAACAAAAGATGTTTGTCGTGTTATGATAATTTCTTTGTAAACGCAACAAATAGCCTGATGCCATACCATTCGGGTTATCGCCGAGCGTCCACGACGGGGGGAGCGTTGGAACTGGAATGACCAATGAAGAACTCCAGATTATTGGCGAACTTCGCCACCAAATCGCGGATTTGCAGCGAGAGAATGAACGGCTGGCTGGAATCCTTGGACTGCAACTCTCCGGGAACGCTAAGCGTCTGGCGATTAGTCAAGGCGTGGTGGATACTCAGCTTGCCCCACCGCTCTTTCAGGTCGATCGCACAGCGTCACCTGAGGTGAAGGTTGAATTCTTCCGCGCGCTTTTCGTGGGTCGCGACGATGTCTATGCAGTGAGGTGGGAAAGTGAACGGACGGACAAGCACGGTTGGTCGCCCGCCGTGCACGGTGGTTTCGCGAACGCCTAGTCCCCAAATAAGGAGTATCTACCGCTGACGCAGAGCGTGATCGCCGATCACCTCGCGGGGAAGATCCACGTCGGCCTCTATCCGCTGCTTCGCGACGACACCTGTCGGTTGATTGTGTGTGACTTCGACGGGCCGGGCTGGGCGCTCGACGCGCTCGCTTACTTTGAATCAGCGAAGTCGATGGGAATAGCTTCCGCGCTAGAGCGTTCGCGGTCGGGTGACGGCGCACACGTGTGGATCTTCTTTGGTGACTCTGTGCCAGCGACACTCGCCCGCCGACTCGGTACTCTGCTACTCCGTGAAGCGATGAATCTTCGTGGTGAGTTGGATCTCGCAAGTTATGACCGTTTGTTCCCAGCGCAGGACTTCATGCCGAAAGGGTCATTCGGCAACTTGATTGCACTCCCATTGCAGAAGGAATGTCGAGACCGTGGGACGACCTCGTTTCTTGACCCTGGCACCATGAAGCCGATGGGGGACCAGTGGGCATATCTTTCATCAATCAAGCGGATCTCGCAGACTCAAGTCGAGTCGATTCTCGCGACCGCGCCAACAGTGGGAGCGGGACCCGAAGAAAGGACGCTTCAGCGTTCTCGCGAAGTCGCTTCCATCCCGATGCCCGAAGCGGTGATGGGCGTCGCGGCGGCGATGCTGGAGATCGATCGATCTGGTCTTCCGCCGCCGCTGCTCGCGGCTCTCAAGCATCTGGCCTCACTGCACAACCCGGCGTTCTATGAGAAGGAGCGGCTCCGATTCTCAACGTGGGATACGCCGAGGATGATTCGGTGTTACGGAGAGACACTCGAGTCGCTGTTACTTCCTCGGGGTCTCACCGAGAAGGCTGCCAGTGTGGTAGCCGAGGCGGGAAGCCGACTGGTGGTCCACGAGAGTCGCCCGGATCCCGAGCAGATCGAATTCGCGCCAACCTTTGAACTTCGTGAGGATCAAGAAGCTGCGTTTCGAGCGCTCAGCGCACACGAACTCGGCGTTCTCGTGGCCGCGCCCGGTGCCGGGAAGACGGTCGTCGCCTGCGCACTCATTGCGTACCACCGGCGACCAACCCTGATCATCGTTGATCGCAAACCGCTGGTGGAGCAGTGGACTGAGCGATTGGCAACCCATCTGGGTCTGGCCACGAAGGAGATTGGCCAGGTTGGCGGAGGCCGGAATAAAACCACCGGCATTGTCGACATCGCAATGGCGCAGAGCCTCGCTCGACGTGAGGATCTCGATGAGATGACAAGCCAGTACGGGCTCATCGTTGTCGACGAATGTCATCACGTCCCAGCCGTGACATTTGAGCGATGTGTCAAGCAGATCCGCGCCCGACGGTGGCTCGGTCTCACCGCCACGCCCTACCGGCGCGATGGACTTCAGGGCTTGATCACGATGTACTGCGGACCCATTCGCCACCGGATGGACGAGAAGGCTGACACAGGGAACGACTTCAGTCGAGAGCTTATTGTGCACCAAACGAATTTTGAAGTGAGCGATGACGTCACACACATCCAGGATCTTTTTCGCGCGTTGGTGGATGACGAGGCTCGAACGATGGCGATCTGCGACGACGTCGTTGCTGCAGCTGCAAAGGGCAGGAACTGTCTCGTTTTGACGCAGTGGACTGAGCATCTCTCGTCGGTCGTCTCGGCACTCGCCGCGAGTGGAAGCACTCCTCTGGTCCTCCAAGGTGGAATGGGGAAGAAGGCACGTGCCAAAGTCATGGCGGACCTCGACGACGCTTCCAAGCGAGGCGGGCTAGTCCTTGCGGCGACTGGCAGCTTTCTTGGCGAAGGATTCGATTGTCCGCCACTCGATACGGTCTTCATGGCCTTCCCAATCGCCTTTCGAGGAAGAGTTGTCCAGTACGTTGGCCGAATTCTACGACCCTTGGATGGCAAATCATCCGTTGAGGTCCACGATTACGTCGATGCCAAGAGCCCAGTGCTCGCACGGATGCACCGAAAGAGACTCCTAGGATATGCCGCCCTCGGTTTCGACGTCGGCAAGGATCGCCTGAATCGAAGCGCAGTCAAGAAGTAACCCATCGGTCGTCAAGGACTTTCTTTGTTTTAGCGGGAATCGTGTCGTTGCTCGTCGGTCTGGAATCGTGGTGTTGTGAGAAAAATGAGGCCTAAAGCGGGGCCCAAGTCGTCCGGGCTCTTGATGAGGCAACTCAGATATCGACCAGCGCAACACATTGCGTGGGATAAATCGGAGGCCTATTTAATGGTATCGGAGAGCGAACGGCCCAGAAAACCCATGTAATTGATAGTGGGCCGCCCGGGTCTCGATCCCGGCACCTTGGGATTAAAAGGAACCTTCCAATGGTTGTTCTGTGTCGGTCTCGTTGCGTATGTCCATTGTTTTCAAGAAAACGTGTTGTTTTGAGTCGGTCTCGTCTCGTGGTGTTGCGGAAATATGAGGCCTACAATGAGGCCTGTCGAGATTCCGAAACGCCTCTCGCAACGAATTCACCCGAGCTACTCTGGAGACTTTCATGATGAAGAGACCCGGCTCGATTGACGTCACTACACTGAACTGGGCAGTGGCGCCAGCATGCCCCTGAATTCGTGGACGTGACGTCCACGGTGTCGTGAATTAAGTAGATCG